>Ga0247727_10004514_pt1 | contig 29414 bp, 25 predicted proteins | sample WisWelCaveWW1625_FD_202498 | JGI IMG/M metagenome (GOLD analysis project Ga0247727, IMG submission 202498) | Biofilm microbial communities from Wishing Well Cave, Virginia, United States - WW16-25 | ecosystem: Environmental > Aquatic > Deep subsurface > Groundwater > Cave microbial mat | place...
GGGTTAAAGTTTTCTCCGCCTTTGACTTCAAAGCCGCCTTCTTTTGAAGAAGCAGGTAATCCCGCTCAGGAACGAGAACGTATCTCTTTTTATCAATTAGAATTTGAGTCATGCCGGAATTTATTTCATCAAAAATAAAACAAAAAGAAGTCAATGGCTTACCGAAACTCGCCCATGCGGACGCCTGCGCGGGTGCGAAGATTTTGTATTTAACTGGAAACAGAAAACCGGAAACTGTTCCCTGTTTGCCAATTCTCCCCCCTTTTCAATATATTTACGCTGAGTTAAAACCAACATAGTCATGAAAGGGTGGATTCTGAGCCTGGGGCTGTTCAGCCTGTTATTCGCTTCTTCCTGCAATGATGAGCCAACCGACCCGCCATGTGGCGACAGCCTCTCCGATTTCACCGGCACGTGGAACATGAACGACCACTGCGGGGGCAGCGATTTCCAGTATCCGCTTAGCATTACAGAAAACACATCCGGGGGCATCATGCTTACCAATCTGGGAGGGCTTGGAAGCGTTGCGCAGGTGAACGCCAGCGTAAGCGGAGGCAACTTCAGTTTTTCACAGCAGGTGCAAAGCGCGATATTCACCGGCAACGGCTCATTGAATGCAGGATGCGCGCAGGTTGTAATCAGTTGGTCAGGGGGTCCCAACGGCAACTGTTCCGGAACAGGGAGCAAATAAAAATCCGAAATTCTAAATCCGAAATCATAAACAAATCCTAAATTCCAAATGACACAAAAATTCCAAACCCTTGAAAGTGAGATGTTTCCTTAATTTGGAATTTTGAGATTTAGAATTTGTTTAGGATTTAGATATTAGGATTTAGAATTTGAAATCAGTTTTTCAAAGGGGTACCCAAGCCTTGAAAACAAAGGCATTCATATCATCCGCCCTCATCACCCTCGCTCTGCAAGCCTTCCCGCAGTGTGTGCCGCCCCAGCCGCAAAACCTGACGGCAACGGTGGGCGCATTTACGGGAGACATCACCGTGCGGTGGCGTGTGCCCTGCCCTTCACCCTGTAACAATACCGCCAACACTTCCACGCTTTTTTTCATCGGCTTTTATTCGCAGCAGTCGGCAGCCGCCAATGCGCTCGATGCCGAATACGGGTTTAATACGTTCGTGGATGTGGGCTGCAACTTCACCGAGTTGTGGGACGGGCAGCACCTCGATTCAAGCTCCACAGCCGAAGCGAAAGAATCGGAATGTATTTCCATCCTGATGGGGCAGGAGGTGAACCCCTTCAATCCCGGCTTTGAGAGGTCGTTCAGCTTGCAGGAAATCTGCAACAACAACTACGGATTCGGGGCGGGCGTGATGGAGCAGGTTTTTCCGGCTTATGTTTTTTGCAGCGGGGTCACTTATGATGTGAAAGTGTGGACGATTGAAGTGAACGTGCAGCCCAACGGAAATGTCACCTCCCGCGATATTGCGTGCAATGATTTGTTTGTGGATGAATCGGCTCCGGCTGTGGTCACGGGCGCTTTCACCTATCCGGGATTTATTTCCACCATCGCTTCCCCGCAAATCATCATCAGCAACTCCGAAAGTAGCGATGGGGTTTATTATGGTGTTGACAACAGAATTATCATTGACTGCACCGACACTTTTTCTTTTGAATACCAGGTGACGCCCGGCTGCAACTTCACTGAATCAGTGGCGGCTTATTTCAATATCAGCCAGACTTTCACTTATGCTAATGGAATCTACAACCCGTGGGATTGGGGCTTGGGCGTGGAGGATTGGTACATCTTTTTTGCAAACAATATCGTGGATGGAAGCACGGGGCAGCCGCTTCCCTATGTGGGAACGAATTACTTCGCTCAGTTCACCGTGTCAGACGATATGGAAGTGTGCATCCTGACGCAAGACCCGTGCAATGGCAGTTCGGCAAAGACGTGCATCCAGTTCGAAGCGATTGACCTCGACACGGTGATTGCCGACTTCGGATATAATATTGATTGGTCAAACGGCTGCGATTCTTTTTTGGTGTCATTCATTAACAACACCACAGGCGCGATTGACTACTACTGGGATTTTGGCGATGGAGCTTTTTCTACGGATTCAAATCTCACGCATCTTTTTGTGGGTGGTGGTCCTTTCGATGTAACACTCGCTGCGATTCACACCGGCTGGTGCGGGAATAATGATACGGTGACACAAACGCTCAGCTTCACTCCCGTGATTGACACCGCGCAGGCGGTCATCAGCTACACTTCGAATTATTCTACGACCTGCGATTCGATGTTTGCACAGTTCACCACGCAAACCATCAGCAATGCAACACTGCATTGGGATTTTGGAAACGGATTTACTTCCACCGCTTTGAATCCCACTGCGATTTACACTACGCCCGGAAATTACACGATTACATTAATTGTGCTGCCCACAAGCATTTGTATTTTGCCGGATACTTTCACCGAACAAGTAACTTTCTCTCCAATCGCCAATAATGCTATTGCTGATTTCAGCTATAATCTTGTTTGGTCGAATGATTGCGATTCGTTCACGGTTGAATTCACCAATCTCTCCACCGGCTCAACAAGTTATTATTGGGATTTTGGCGATGGCGGAAATTCCACCGACTCCAATCTAACACATGCTTTCACTTCAGGCGGTCCATTCATCGTAAAGCTCACTTCTTATCATGGCGGCACCTGCGGCACGGATGATTCAACATTCCAAACACTCAGTTTCAGCCCCACCATTGATACGTTGCTTGTTGACTTCACTCACACGGAAACGTATTCTCCGAATTGTGATTCACTGTTCGTGCAATTCAATAGCAGCAGCAGTTCAGCTAACGTCACTTATTTCTGGGATTTCGGAAATGGATTTACTTCAACCAATTCATCTGCTTCTTCGGTTTACTTCATTCCCGGAACTTACAACGTTTCGCTTACAGTAACGCCCAATGCAAATTGCACCGTTGGCGGCAGCGCAGCAAAGCCCGTTACGTTCACTCCGCTTTCTTACACATCAATTGCAGCCTTCACTTACAATCTTCTTTATTCCAATAACTGCGACACCTTCGTGGTGCAATTCAATAATCAAAGCACAGGCGGCACTTCTTACTTTTGGGATTTCGGAAACGGAACTACTTCTGCCAATTTCGAAGAAATCATTACCTACGCTGCCGGAAATTATGATGTGATGCTGCAGGTGAATGACAGCCGCCAATGCTCAACGAACGACACAACTTATGAGCCGCTTGTTTTCACTCCGGTTGTCACCAATCCTCTTGCTGATTTTGATTACGATGTGGTTCAGAACTGTGATGTGGTTGAATTGACATTCACGAATCTTAGTTCGGGAACAAATCAGTTCGTTTGGCGGCTCGATAACAATGTCATCAGCAGCGACCTTGCACCCAGTGGTCCGCTGCTTTATTATCAGCCAGACACTTTCAATGTTGAACTCACGGCAACGGGCGCGAACAATTGCTCAGCGAACGACACGGCAGCAAAGGCGATTATTATTCCTTCGCCTTACGGCTATCCGGTGGCTGATTTTGATTTCACGCCCCTCAATCCCGAAGTGGATGAAGTGATTTCGTTTGACAACTTGTCACAGCGTGCCGACACCACCCGCTACCAATGGGATTTCGGAGATGGAGCAGGTTCAACAGAAATTAATCCGCAACATTCTTACTCTCAGAAAGGCGAATATGAAATCTGTCTTTCAGTGGAGAACGAATACGGCTGTCCTGATGTCGCCTGCAAGGAAATCCCTGTGATTTACACCGGCATCGTTGACCTGCCGACTGCCTTCACTCCGAATGGCGATGACCACAACGATATTTTCATTGTTCGCGGAAAAGACATCATCAAAATACATCTGAAGATTTTCAATCGCTGGGGCGAATTGGTATTCGAAAGCCGCGACCCGAATATCGGATGGGATGGTACCTACAAAAGCGAGCCGCAGGAGATGGAAGTATATGACTGGCTTCTGAATGCGACATTAAAAAATGGTCATGATGTTTTCAGAAAGGGGAATGTAACCCTGCTGCGTTAGCAGAAATCCGAAGAACACGGCAATTTTTTTACAAGAAGCAGGATTAGAATTGTAGTAAAATGATGGTTTTACCAAATTGCAGCTAATGTGGATTTTCGAAGCAGCATATGAAAAACTGCGAAGTTTATGTACCTTCAACCATCGAATAGTTTGAATTATAAATAACCTTCCACTCCGGGCAGAAAACAGGGCTTTCCGGTGGAATGATTTTCCTGAGTCACGCAATGAAACGGTTTTTACATCATACGCTTTACCTGTTAGCGATTCTGAATTGCGTTGAGGCTTCAGCGCAAACCCCGCTTCCCAATCCTGATTTGGTTCAAAGCTGCCCGTATGACATCATCTTCGTTTTGGATGAATCCGGTTCCATTGTCGGCTCCCAAGCCGGCACCACTATAATCGCTCCGCAAATAAGAAGCGGCTCCAGCGCTCTTATCGGTTCGCTCAACGGAACCGGCTGCCGCGTGGCAGTGGTCGAATTCAACTCCACCGCCCGGAGAGCGATAGTCGGAGGTTCTGCCGCATATCAAACCATTGACAACAGCTACGTTGCGGCATTTGACAATTATGTCAATTTAGATAACAACAACTCTGCTGATGCCAGTCAATATGACCCGGAAGATTGCAGCGGGTGCTGGACAAACTGGGAAGATGCTCTCAACAACGTAGCCAACATCAACTCCGCGGAAGATACAGCCGACCTCGTTATTTTCTTTACCGATGGAATGCCCACTGCCTATATTGATGCCAACGGTGGCATCATTACGGGGTTGAGCAACGCCATCACCCAGCAGGCTTTGCTGGATGCCATCGGTGCCGCGAATGCCGTGAAGACGCAGGGTTCTCACATCTTCGTGGTGGGAATGCCTAATCCGAATTTGCCGGAACCGAATGTGCAGGCTATATCGGACCCGGATAAATATCCGGTGCCGGAAGCGAATTTTTTAAAAGGCGATTACTCGGTTTCCACGTCCGCCACGTTGGAGCAGGATTTGGCGGGATTGGTTCTCGCGCTGATTCCCAACACCACCGTAGCGGGTTTTGAGTATGAAATCACCTGGTCAAACAGTTGCGACTCCTTCATGGTTCAGCTCACCAATACCTCCACCGGTGCAGCAAGCTACTATTGGAATTTTGGCGATAATGTATATTCCAACGATACCAGTCTCGTTCATTTGTTCAGCTCTGGCGGACCCTTCGTGGTGATGCTTGCTGCTCATTATGAAGGAATCTGCGGAAGAAATGATACGCTGTATGACACGCTCAGTTTTGCTTTGCAGTACGACACTCTTTTCTCAGATTTCAGTTATTCATACGCTCCTAATTGTGATTCACTGCTGGTGCTGTTTGCAGGAACAAGTTCCGGCAGCGCAGTTTTCTCCTGGGATTTCGGCAACGGACAAATCGGAATTGGCAGCAGCGCTGCTGCTGTTTATACAACTCCCGGAACTTATGATGTCACTTTGATAACCACCCCAACGGAACGCTGCTATGTGGCGGACACGGTGGTGAAGCCTTTTACCTTCACCCCGCTGATTTTTACCTCACTGGCAAATTTTGATTACAACATCCTTTATAGAAATGACTGCGACACGTTTGTCGTGCAATTCACGAATCAAAGCACCGGAGGCACTTCTTATTATTGGGATTTCGGAAACGGAACCGCTTCTACCGATACAAATGCAAGCATCACCTATTATTCTGCTGGAAACTACGATGTAATGCTGCAAGTGAATGACAGCCGTAAATGCTCAACCGATGACACGGTGGTGAAGCCCCTTCTTTTTACTCCCATCGTAAACAATCCTATAGCTGATTTTGCTTACGATGTCTCCACAAATTGCGATGAAACGGAAGTCAACTTTACTAATCTCAGTTCAGGTACAAATAAATTCATCTGGCGGCTGAACAACAGCGCCATCAGCAGCGACCTTGCGCCCAACGCTCCGCTGCTTTATTATCAATCGGATACCATCAACGTTGAACTGACTGCGCTGGGAAAAGATAACTGCGCAACGGATGGCATCGTTTCTAAATCAATTATAATCCCTGCCCCTTATGGTCATGCAGTTGCTGATTTTGATTTCACGCCTGCGAAGCCCCAGGCTTACGATACGATTCAGTTTAATAATCTTTCACAAAATGCCGACCCGTCATTATATGAATGGAATTTTGGCGATGGCGGTTTTTCTCCAGAAATCAATCCGCAGCATTCTTACGCAGAGAAAGGTGAATATGAAATTTGTCTCAATGCCGATAACGGTCACGACTGCCCTTCGACAGCATGCAAAGACATCCCGGTGATTTACATTCCAATCGTTGAACTGCCTACTGCATTCACTCCCAATGGTGATGACAACAATGATGTTTTCATCGTTCGGGGAAAAGACATTATCAAAATTGATTTAAAAATTTTCAACCGATGGGGGCAATTGGTTTTTCATAGCAAAGACCCCTATCTTGGTTGGGACGGCACCTACAAAGGCAAGCTGCAGGAGATGGAAGTGTATGACTGGCTGTTAAACGCCACTTTGAAGAATGGACAGAATGTTTTCAGAAAAGGGAATGTGACGCTGTTGAGATAGACGTTGGATAATTAGACTTTAGATGTTAGACATGAGACGTGAGAATTTTAGATTGATGATTGACGATTTACGATTGTCGAAGTCCCCCTTGCTGGGTGACTGGTCGCGTATGCGAAGCCTGCCTGCGCTGCCGCTTCGGCAGGCAGGGGGGAGCGCGTTTGCTATGTGTGTTTGCAGGGGGATGATTTGTCTAATATCTATTGTCTATTGTCTAACATCTTCCGCACAAGACATCCACTTCTCCCAATTCTACGCATCGCCTCTCACGCTCAACCCATCCCTTACCGGAAATTTTGACGGACTGATGCGCTTTGGAGCAAATTACCGCAGCCAGTGGGGCAGCGTGAGCGTGCCGTTTCAAACCGTTTCTGTTTACACCGATTTAAATATGCTGCGCGACAAAATGGATGGCAACTGGCTCAGCGCTGGACTACATGCGGTGAATGACCATGCAGGCGATGGAAAACTGATGGTGAATAAAGCGGCTCTCTCGCTTGCCTATCACATCAAGCTCACTAAGTGGAGAAATTTTTATCTGAACCTTGGCGCCTCCGGTATTTACGTTCATAAGAAGATTGATTTTTCCTCCTTGCTGTTTGATTCGCAATGGAACGATGTCGGCTTCGACAGCAGCATTGACCCCGCTGAAAATTATACCGGCAATTCCATTCATTACTTCGACCTGCATGCAGGCGCTTCGATGACCTACTCGGTTCTGAAAAAATTCAGCATCGAGGGAGGCGTTTCGGTGATTCATATTTTCGCTCCTGTTGAATCCTACTTCAATGCAGAAAATCAAGTTCACCGCAGACCGGTCGCACATGTTTATTCTGACATTCGCATACATAAAGATTGGGGCATCCAGCCCGGAGCGGTGTTCATGTATCAGCGCAGGGCGCAGGAGTTGATTGCGGGAGCGAACGTTACTCTGGATAAAAAACTCACTTACTCACGCAAGCTCACCATCTTTTTTGGATTGTGGTATCGCAACCGCGATGCGCTGTTCCCATTAGTGGGAGCGCAGTTACAAAGGACCAGAATGTTGTTCAACTATGATGTCAATCTCTCCAAGCTCGTTCCCGGCAGTTACACGGTGGGCGCGTTTGAAATTTCTATCGTGCATGTAATTGACAAGGCGCGTCCGGTGAATCCGGTGAGGCAGTGTCCAAGGTTGTTCTGATGAATAATGTCCAGGCTTCAGCCCCCAGCGCGATGCCTTAAATTTCTGATTTTAGCCTTGCCCGATTTCTTTTCCTCGTAGCAACGCGGGTTTCCCTGCTGCATACCCGGCACCAACGTCCTCGCTTGACGTAAATGGGCCTGCTTTTCCAGCGATGCCCTTTCGTACATTCCCATTCCAGCTTTACCTTGTTATTGATGTATTTCTTTGAGAGGCATTTGCCGCCCCGGCTTTGGGCGAGAGCCCGGATGTCACCGATAATGGGTTTAACTTGCTGGGCGCAATGGGCACACCAGCTTCGGTTTTTTATGGACATGGGCTTGGCGCTCCAGCGATGCCCGTTTTTACATTCCCATTCCAACTTTGTGCTGTTATTGACATATTTTTTAGAAAGGCATTTGCCGCCCCTGCTTTGGGCGATTGCCTGCATTTCTTCAATAGTGAGCGGAACACGATGCGTGCAATGGGGACACCAGCTTCCATTTTTTATGGTATTGGGAGCGCTTTCCCAGCGATGCCCTTTTTTACATTCCCATTGAAGCTTTGTGACGCTGTTGACATATTTCTTCGAAAGGCATTTGCCGCCCCTGTTTTGGGCGATTACCTGCATTTCTTCAATAGTGAGCCTTGCATTCTTCGCGCAGTAAGGACACCAATTCTTCGTTAATTTAATCGTGCTGGGGGTAGTCAGCCAGCGATGTCCTTTGTCACATTCCCATAGAAGTTTTGTTTGGGAATTGACATATTCCTTTGAAAGGCATTTGCCGCCCCTACTTTTTGCGAGCACCTGCATTTCCTCAATGGTGAGCTGGACATTTTTCGCGCAAAAGGGACACCAGGTGCCTTTATCCATGTGTTTGGGTACAGCCTGCCAGCGATGCCCCTCTTTGCATTGCCATTCCAGCTTCATCCTGTTAGTGATGTATTTCTTTGAGAGGCATTTGCCGCCCCTGCTTTTGGCAAGCGCCTGCATTTGCTCAATGGTGAGCTTTGCTCTGCCTGAGCAATGTGGGCACCATTGCCCGCTCTTGGCGGAATGAGCCGTTCGCTTCCAGCGATGACCCTCTTTACATTCCCATTCGAGGTTTACGTGGTTGTTGATATATTTCTTTGAAAGGCATTTGCCGCCCCTGCTCTTGGCAAACGCCTGCATTTGCTCAATAGTGAGCTTAACAAGCCCGGCACAATGGGGGCACCAGTGTCCCAATTTTATGGAAGAGGGAACGGCACTCCAGCGGTGCATTTCTTTACATTCCCATTGCACTTTTGTAGCGCTGTTGACATATTTCTGTGACAGGCATTTTCCTCCCTTGCTTTCGGCAATTTCCTGCAGTTGTTCAAGTCTCTGTCCTTTAATGAAGCATTGCGGGCACCATCCGCCCTGGTTGATGATGACGGGTGTTGCTTCCCAGGAGTGCCCTTCTTTACATTTCCATAAAAGAGGTGTATGAAGGTCCCAGTATTCTTTCGACAGACACTTTCCCTCTCTGAGATTTGCGGTTTCCCGCATGGCTGCTATGGTGTAGGAGGAGGGCATGATGTTCGATGAAAATTTCCTGCCAATTTAATAATCTGCACGTTATTGATAAGGCAAGACTGGTAAATCCGTGAGGGAATGCCCGATGCTGTTTTTGAAATTTCAGAGATTCCATCCGCAGGCGGATGGAATCTGTATTAACTTTACAACATGAAAACGCTCACAATAAAAATTCCCGATACGATAGACCTTGATGAAAGGAAACGACACTGTTCCTTGCAGCAAAACTTTATGAAAAGGGTAAACTGTCTCTTGGACAAGCGGCTGAAGTGGTCGGCCTTTCAAAGCGCTCTTTTATGGAAATTCTCTCCAAATACGGAGTTTCCGTTTTCAACTACTCTCCTACGGACTTAGATAAAGACATTGAGAATGCGGGACGCTATCATAAGTGATACAAGCTGTATTATTTTGCTTGACAAGATCGATGAATTGGTTCTACTTCGAAAACTTTATGATACGGTAATCACAACACCTGAAGTGCAATCTGAATTTGGGAAAAAACTCCCCGGTTGGTTTTCTGTTAAATCACCTGCAGACAAAAAATATCAGAAAGTACTTGAATCAACATTAGACAAGGGTGAAGCAAGCTCCATAGCGTTGGCAATAGAAATTAAAAACAGCCTGCTTATAATTGATGATTTGAAAGGAAGAAAATTTGCCGAACAATTAGGAATTCAAGTTACAGGCACCTTAGGTGTTATAGTTGAATCGAAATTGGCAGGGCACCTTAAACCTCTTTTAAAAAAAATCAAAACAACAGATTTCAGATTGACTGAAGAACTTGAAAAGCGCGCTTTAATGCGCGCAGGAGAGTGATTTCTTTCAAAATCTTGAGTAAATTTCACCCATTCGAAACTCATGCCCATCATGGAAAGACGCGAAGAAACCTCTGAATTCACCGGTTTCAGCAGAGAGGAAATCGTATCGAAATTCGATGAACTGCTGAAGGAGAAGGAGGCGAATGAACTCTTCTCTGTTGTTGATGAGCTGGAGTCTGCCTACGAAGAACGCACCCGGGAACGCAAGGAAGAGGAACGCCAGAAATTTTTAGATGAAGGCGGCTACGAATCGGATTTCGTTTTGCACAAGGACAAGACAGACGGCAAGTTCAGCGAGCTGTACAATATTTTCAAAGACCGGAAGGACAAATACTTCGAAGAAAAAAAATCAAAAGAGCGCGACCACCTTTACGCCAAGCGGAAGGTGATTGATGATTTGAAAGCGCTGATTGAAAAAGGCGACAGCGTGGGCAAAGCCTTTCAGCAATTTCGCGAGCTGCGCGACCGGTGGAATAAAATCGGTGATGTTCCGAAAAAGGAAGAAGAAAAATTAGAAAGCGATTACCGCTTCCAGCGCGAGCGGTTCCATCACATCATCCAGATTACGCAGGGGCTGAGGGAGCTTGACCTTCAAAAGCACCTTGATGAAAAGAATGCGCTGCTCAGCAGGATGGAAGAATTGCTTTCTGAAAAAATCATCAGGCGGGTGGAAGCGCTCATCCGGCAATATCATAATGACTGGTATGACATCGGTGAGGTCCCGGCAACAAAAAAGGATGAGGTCATTAAGCGCTTCAACGAGCTTACCGATAAGGTGTATGCCAAAACCCGCGGACATTATGAATCACTGAAGCGGAAATACGAAGAAAATCTCCAAGCGAAAATGGCGCTCTGTGAAAAAGCGGAAGCTGCCATTCAGGAGGAATTGAATCACCATCGCGATTGGGAAAGAAAGACAAAAGAGATGTTCGCCTTGCAGGAAGAATGGAAGAAAATGGGGCGCGCATCCAGAGAAGAAGCAGAGGCAATATGGGAGCGCTTCCGCAAAGCAGGCAACGAATTTTTTGAGAAGAAACGGGCTTTCTACGAAACAATAAAGAAAGATTACGAAACGAACAAGCAGGCAAAAATTAAAATCTGCGAGCAGGCGGAATCGGTGCAAAACAGCACCGACTGGGACAAGTCCGCTAAATTTCTCATCGGCTTGCAGCGCCAATGGGAAAATATCGGACCAGCGGGATTATATAAAGCGGACCAGCCATTATGGAACAGGTTCCGTGCAGCATGCAATGCCTTCTTTGAATCAAGAAAAAAACAATTTGCCGCACAGGAAGAGGAAAAGAAAAGCAACCTTGCCAGGCGCGAGGAGATTATCAAAAAGCTGGCGGAGCTTGCGCCTTCAGTCGCTTCTGCCGAAGCGATGCCGGCTATCAAATCCATCGGAAAAGAATGGGATGAAGCGGGCGAAATACCCGTCAACCTTCGTGAAGATGTTTTCGGGCGCTATACGCGGGCGCTCGATGCGTGCTATGAGAGGATGGGCATGAATGAAAAAGACAAAGAGACTTTGAAATACGGCAGCAAGATTGAGAGGATGAAAAACTCACACGATGGCGAAAGGTTGTTGGAAGACGAAAAAAGATTTCTCCGCAGCAAAATCCGCGGCATCGAGGATGAAATTGCAAAAACGGAAAACAACATGGGCTTCTTCGCAAAATCATCCAAAGTGGATGCATTGCTGCAGGGCGTTATGAAAAATGTAGAGCAATCGAAAGAGCAGCTCGCTCTTTTTAAGAAGAAGTTGGAAATGATTGAGAAAAGCCTTCCTAAGAAGGTTCAAATTCAATAATTTTCGGAATCTTCGGTTCCTGCGCGCGAGGGCGTTATCAGGAATCGAAATCATAAACTGCATTATTCAGTGATGAGCCATATGACTGAAAACGATATTGCTCCTTTAACCACCGCTGAAACGGGCGTCTTCTTCAAAATTCTTCTCGAAAACACATTTGACGGAGTGAGCGTGATTGATTTTGACGGAACGGTGAGATACTACAGCCCTTCCGTCAGGCGCATCTTAGGGTACGACCCGGTTGAAGGTGTCGGAAAAAATTTCTTCGAACTGGTTCATCCGGACGACAAGCACAAGTGCAGCGCTGCCCTTGAAAAGTTAATCGCGCAGCCCGGCACGCCAATTTCCAACACGGTGCGGTTCAAACATGAAGATGGTTCCTGGAAGTATATCGAAGCCCAGGCAATCAATCTGAGGGATGACCCCCGCGTTGCCGGAATCTTAATCAACTTCCGGGAAATCACCGAACGGCTATTGATGCAGCAATCGCTTGCCGAAAGCGAAGAGCGTTACAGAAGCCTGATTGAAAATTCATTTGACGGAATTACGGTGATCAATTTTGATGGCATCGTAAAATATCACAGCCCTTCCTTATTGCGCATCCTCGGCTATCGTCCCCAATCGGGCATTGGAAAATCCATCCTCCAACTGCTGCATCCTGATGATTTGAAAATATTCCTTTTGGCGCAGCAGGACCTGACAAAGCATAAGGACAGGACTTTCAACGCCACCGTTCGCTTTAAGCACAAAAATGAATCATGGGTCGCTCTCGAGGTGCGCGCCATCAATCTCATGGACAAACAAGGCATCGAAGGCTTCCTTATCAATTATCGCGACATCACCAAGAGCAAAACGATGGAGCGCGCCCTTCAGCAAAGCGAAGAGTTTTACAGGAAAATGGTTGAAACCGCCCCGGAAGCGATTTTCATTTTTGATGCGGAAAAATGCAAGTTCATTGATTTCAATGAGAATGCTTTAAAGCTCTTCAAATACAGCCGCGAACAGATGCTCAATATGAGCGCCATTGACGTTTGCCCCCCCGTGCAGCCTGGCGGCAAAAGCTCGCAGGAATTGGCAAAAGAAAAAATCCAGGAAGCGCTTGCAGGCGGGAAGCCGGTTTATGAATTGCAGTACAAAGACGCAAAGGGAAGACTTTTCACCTGTGAAGAAAGAATAGTGAGGTTCCCGCCCTATGACCGCAAACTGATACTGGGAACAGCCGTTGACATTACCGAGCGGAAAAAAATGAAACAGGCGCTCCATGAAAGCGAAGAGCGCTACCGCAACATGGTGGAAAATGCGCAGGAGACGATTTTTGTCATTGATGCGGAAACAAACAAAATCATTGACTTTAATGAGAATGCAGTAAAATTATTTGGATATAGCCGTGCTCAACTCATGAACAGAAACATCAATGATTTGGGTCCTCCCGTTCAGCCGGATGGACAAGGCTCCATTGACAAGGGAATTGAAATGGCTCGTGAAGCCTTGCGCAAAGGAAAAGTTTTCTTTGAATGGATTCACCGGAAAGCAAACGGAAAAACTTTTCCATCTGAAGTGTACCTCTCCCGCTTCCCTCCGTTTGACCGCAAGCTGCTGAGAGGAACTGTCATTGACGTCACCGCGAAAAAGGAGCTGGAGAAAAAACTGCGCCAGCATGAATTGGAATACAGCCATCTCGCCTCGGTTTCTCCCGTTGGGATTTTCAGAACCGATGCGCATGGAAAAAGCACATACATCAACGAAAAATGGCGCGAGATTGCCGGAATTCCCGCCAGCCAGGCAATGGGCACCGGATGGCTGAAAGCCATTCATCCCAATGACCGCTCACGCGTTTGGAAAGAATGGAGAACTGCTTTCAAAAAAAGGAAAATCTCACGAGCTGAGTTTAGGTTTCTTTCACCCGATGGAAAAATCACATGGGTTTACGGACAGGCTGTTCCCGACAGGGATGAAAAAGGAAACATCACCGGCTATGTCGGTTCGGTAACTGACATCACCGGGCGAAAAAAAGCCGAAGAGGAATTGCAGGAAACCAATGAAAAGCTGAAAGCGCTCTACCAGCGGCTCGAAACCGTCCGCGAGGAAGAGAAGAAAAATATTGCCATGGAGATTCATGACGAACTGGGGCAGGAACTGACCGCCTTAAAGCTGGGCATGTTCTGGCTGCAGCAAGAGCTCGATAAGAACCGGCAAATGCCGGCTATCGCTCCTGCCCGGCACAAGGTGAAGGCGCTCATCAAACTTTCAAACCAAACCATCGCCTCAGCGAGAAAGCTGGCGCACGGGCTTAGGCCCATGGTGCTGGACAACCTGGGTTTGCTCCCCGCCATCGAATGGCTGGTGAATTCAGTCAACGAAAACGGAAAGACAAGATGCTCCTTCACTCATGACATCCGGGAAATAAAATTCAGGCAGGAATTCACCGTGGCGTTATTCAGGATTATTCAGGAATCGCTGACTAATATTATCAGGCATTCCAGGTCAGCAAATGCTTCCATCGGATTGTTTAGCAGGAATAACTACCTGTTGCTGACCTTTGATGATGATGGCATAGGCATTAATCCCAAAAACATCAACCAGCCCGATAAGCTGGGTTTGTTCGGCATAAAGGAGAAAGTGGCTTCGTGGAACGGGGTGTTTAAAATGGAAAGTTCTCACAAGAAGGGTACTTTTATGGCGATGAAGTTTCCGCTAACGGGAATCATGGCGAAAGGGAAAAAGCAAGTGCAATAAACGGTAGTCGCTTTCTTGCTGCTGGAAAATGAATGAATGAAAGAATGAGTGAATGACTGAAATATTCAATCATTCAAAATTCAATCAATCATTCATTCAGTCGCTTTCTGATAAACCTGACATCATGATAAAAATAATACTGTGCGATGACCATGAGATTGTGAGGAAAGGATTATTCCAAATACTTCAGGAGCACCCGGATTTCAAGGTGTTGGCTGATGTTTCTTCCGGGGAAATGCTGTTCAGGAAGCTTCGAAGGCTCAAGCCCGATGTAATCGTGCTGGATATCGCCCTGCCGGGACGCAGCGGGCTGGAAGTGCTCAAGCAGGTTCGCCTGCTCTATCCCGAGGTGAAAGCGCTGGTGCTCAGCATGTATCCCGAAGACCAGTTTGCAATACGGATGATAAAGGCGGGCGCGTCAGGCTACCTGCATAAGGACAGCGCTCCTTCCATTCTTCATGCAGCAATAAAAACCGTGGCGGTGGGAGGAAAATATGCAAGCCCTGCCGTGATGAATATTCTTTTTAAGGAAGTATTGTCGGGTCGCACGGATTTTTCGATGCATCAACTCCTCTCAGACCGCGAGATGGAAGTGTTGATTCAGCTTGGACGCGGAAAAAAAACAACCGAAATAGCGCAGAGCATGTCGCTCAGCATTAAAACCATCAGCACCTACAAGACCAGGGTTTTTGAAAAGCTTAACATTAAAAACCCTGCGCAGGTTGCCCGTTTTCTCATGGAGCACGACTTGATGCAGGGGGTTTACGAATGATCCGATAGAATCGGATTCCGTCTTTCAGCGGAACGAATGATTGAATTTTGAATGACTGAATATCTTATTCTCTTATTCCTTCATTCTCTCATTCCTTCATTCAAACATTTCTTATACCGCAAGACCCGGGTTTTTGAAAAGCTCAACATTAAAAACCCTGCGCAGGTTGCCCGTTTTCTCATGGAGCACGACTTGATGCAGGGGGTTTACGAATGATCCGATAGAATCGGATTCCGTCTTTCAGCGGAACGAATGATTGAATTTTGAATGACTGAATATCTTATTCTCTTATTCCTTCATTCTCTCATTCCTTCATTCAAACATTTCTTACTACTGCCTACTGCCGCTTGTTGATTTTTTCTAAAACCTGAGTTGTTTTGGTATATCATCACACAAACTGCGCCTCTATCACCGTCACAGCACCGTTCAGCACGGGCTGGTCATTCAGCGTAATGGGGCTATGCAGCGGGTGCGTCACTTCCACATCTACGGTGGCAGGCATGTCGCCACTTTCAAAGCTGACATTGCCATCAGTGCCTGTTTCCCCAGATGCTATCGTGGTGTTTTTCAGATGTACGGTGGCGCCTTGCACGGGAATGGCGAGCCGGGTGACGTGCACGATTACCGTGGTGGTCACGGTGGTGCCGGGCGGGTAAAGGCGGTATTGCTCCAACTTCGCGGCATTGTCGCGATACACCAGCAGGGCGCACGTGGCAACGGTGGTCATGCGCTCCCACACCACGTTATATACCAATATCCTATCCTGCGTGGTCACCGGTCGCCCGCTTTTGGCTTTCTCCTGCAAGCCGTTTTTCAATACGATGCTTGCGCGGATGGTTTCCAGGCTGTCAATATTCGCCTGCGTGTATCCCTTGGCGATAAGGTCGGCTTTGTAGGGATTCTGGTTGGCAAATTCACGGGCGTGCTGCAGCGCGAACACCATTTTTTCCTGGTCGTTGCGCGCCTTCTGCCACGTGTCTTGCCCGAACACGCGCTGCTTCGCGGGGCTGTCCTTGTAGGCAAGCTGCGCATAGATGTCGAGCGCATCCAGCGCGCGGAAGCCTTCCGCCACCGAGGCGTTCACGTCAGCCGTCAGCACCTTGATGTTGCTCATCACCACGTTGTCGCGCGGGAATGCCGTTGCCGTATTGATGTCGGTATCGAAAGAGGTAAGAAAAATCGGGTCAATTCCGGGAAACAGCGGACCAAAGTCCACGAGGTCGGTTGCGAGATTATTATACATCGTGCGGGCGCGGGTGAGCATCAGCTCATCTTCCATGATATAGTCGCGTTTTATTTCTGTTGCCATAAAAAGGAAGTTTTTGGGGTGGAAAAAAATTAATTGAAGTGAATATAGATATAGAAGTTTATCAGCTCATGGATTTTTGTCCACAGGTGGTTTAAAGTATAGAGTTCTTTGAAAAACCAATTAAGCGTCATTGCGAAGGAATCAACGCGTCATTGCGAAATCAACAGCCTTGCTTTCAGCGCGGAGTTGATTGAAGCAATCCCCTTGAATAAAGCAATTACTATCAGGGGATTGCTTCGCAATGACGGTAGTTTTTCAAAGAACTCTTATTACAAGTTTACAAGGAAAAAATTCCTGCGAACCCATTTTTAGGCTCAGATGACGGGTTTTCCTTCAAAAAACCATTGACTAACCATCGTTAGCTACTGATTAAGTGCCTTTTGCTTACTGCTAAGTGATGTTTGCTTATTACTAAGTGATTTTAAATAACTACTAACCATCGTTATCTACTGATTAACCAACATTAACTACTTACTATCATCATTTACCTTTCTATTAACCATCGTTAGCTACCTGCTAACCACCGTAAATCATTAACTAAGCCTATTTTTACACCTGCCAGCTTAAATTACCAGCCTATGGAAAGCCGTAAAATCACAGCCGAAGAAGCCAAAAACCTAAACGTAGTGGATCTGGGCAAGAAGCACCCGGTGCGCGCCCTGCTCGAAACACTCGAACCGGGAGAGATGGCTCGCATCTCGCGCAAAGATTTCAACTGGCGGAAACGAACGCCCAATTTTTTCCTGCGGCAAATCACCGCAGCCACCCAGCGCAAATTCACCATCAAAAAAGAAACGGGAAAAACGGGGTGGCTGGTGGAGAGGGTGGAATGAAGCTTGAAGAAAAGGAATTTGTATTTTTATTTAACAAGCGGGAAAGCCTTTGATGTTTTGGAAAAATGCTCACAAGGGGTTATTGATAATGCCCGTGAATTTTCCTTCCGAAATAAAAAGAGAATCGCCCGAAGCGCTATAAACCTTGCAGGAGTATCCCCCTTCAATCTTAATACAATGCCCATAAACAGTGTGGTCAACCATCTCAAGGCTGTTGATTTGAAATAATGAACTATCCTGCCGCGGATTCACGAGCGGTAACGATGCCCAGGTTCGGTAAAAACCTGATTGGTCAAAATAGACTAATCCGACCTCTTCCACCGGCAGGCATATCATCTTTGCCAGGTAATTCAATTGCCCTGCACCCAGCTTGTCCACTACTTCTCCAAGGTCTGAATAGTAGAATAGCCCGTTGTGCTCAGCCAGCCTGCTTTTTAAATCACTGAAATAAAAATAAAGGCTCACGCTTTTAATAATGCGCCCGCCACTATCGTGCTGGTCATAGCCGCATCCATATACAACCTGCGCTGAATCGGTTGAAGAACAAGACTGGCTCATGCTGATCGGTGTATAGACAGCCGGCATCGAATCAGATGAAACCGACAACTCCTCAAATGAACCGTTTGCCTTGTAGGAGGTGTAAGGCGCAACGGATGAAGAAGGTTGTTTCTTTGAACACCCGGAACACCCGATTAAAACAAAGGCAAGGATTGCCGCTGAAATTACTCCAAAGAAAAAAGAAGAGGTAGAAATTCTCACTTAATTTTTTTGTGTAAACTTTTCTTTTGCCTCTTCCACCGATGCGGCTATGATAAATACGGAAGCTAACTGAGCAACATTAAGCTGGCGCTTGATAGATTCTCCTGCATTAACGAGCATCAAATCGCCTCCTTTACTCCTCAGCTTTTTCAGGCATACCACCAGCATGCTTAATACCACGCTGTTGAGCAGCTTCAATTGACCCATGTCTGCCACGAAGTTCACATGACCGAAGCCGGCCATGTCGCTCACTTGTTTTTGAATGTCGCTGATTTGCGAAGGTGAGAATGTGACGCCTGTCAGCCTGATGATATGGATGTCACCGTCCTGTTGGATATTGAATAGCATGGCTGTTGTATTTAAGACGCCATCAAAGTTGGACAACAGGAGGGTGCTTTCCGCCCTTCTCTATTAACAAGATTTCGTGTAAAAGAAAAAAATAATACAAGCAAAAAAACGTAATCCTTCAAGGCTGTCGCGAGTATTCGCCACAGGCGGTCACTTGCGACTAAAAGATGCTATTTATTGGAATTATGAAAAGAGGTCTGATGAAATCGAATCAGGCTTTGTAGGATAATTCCTACAAAATTTTGAGAACGTCCGGCTGAATTTAACTGCCCAGGCAAGTCTTAACTTTGGCGCAATGAGACTAATCATAGCCGATGACCATCCCGCAGTAAGGTATGGCTTGCGTTCGATTCTGGAGATGGAAAAAAATATAGAAATAATTGGCGAAGTTAAAAACGGTGACGAGCTGCTGGCTATGCTGGCTGAAAATCCGGCTGACCTGGCGCTGGTGGATTTGAACATGCCCGGCAAGGATGGAATCAAAATCACCAAGATGCTGAAAAAGCTCTATCCCAAACTGAAAGTCCTCGCATTCAGCATTTATGACGACCACTATAAAGTGCTGAAAATGATGAGAGCGGGTGCGGATGGGTACCTTTTGAAATCAGCCGACCGCAGTGAGATTATAGAAGCCCTGAACAGCGTGATGCGCGGTGAAAAATTCGTGTCGAAGGAGCTTGCCGATAAAATGGTTCAGGATGCGGTGCCCGGAAGCGGAAAAAAACCGGTGGTGGCGCTCTCCGGTCGGGAAGAGGAAGTTTTGAAGATGATTGCCAATGATATCCCTTACAAAGAAATGGCCGCGCGCCTTAACATCAGCAAGCGAACCATAGATACCCATCGCTATAATATTTCCAAAAAACTCGGCATCAAAAGCGTTGCAGGATTAATACGGTATGCTTTGAATCACGGCATTGCCTGAATCAGAGCCCTTTAAAAAACTCAGCGAAACCTATTGAAAAATCCGAAATTGCGGGGTGCCGTCAGATGCTTCCATCTGACGGCAGGGCGTGTCGGATGGAAGCATCCGACACCACATAAACCTGACTACCTACGGTATAATTCAAACTGAGTCCACTACCGACCTTTTAATTGCTTCAGCTCTTTTTTCAGGCGAAAGTTTTCGCTTCTCAGTTCTGAAATCGTCTGCAGTTGTTCCTGCCGGATATGACGGAGGGTGATTATTTCCGACAGGTATTCTTTCAGTTGCTCATCCAAGGCTTCAAAAGAATCAGGGTGCCTGCCTGCCGATAGCCCCAAAAGGCGAAGGATGTTCATGGTGATGGGTTTAAAGGATGATTTTTAATTGTCTTCCCTCGTGAATGTCAGATGCTCCGCGCAGGTTGTTGTCCCGGATGATTTTCTCAGCCATATTCGCATCTCCGAAATATTTTTTGGCAATGGAGGCAAGTGTTTCGCCCGGACCTACTTCATGATACTTTATTTTCCCCCTTCCGCCATCGTTATTATTGTTTGATGCTTTTGTATTTGTTTTTGTATTTGTATTGGCGGATGGCTCGTCCCTTTTTGCGAGTTGCTCCCGTATCAGCTTAATCTCTTTTGCAAGGGAAGCATTTTTCTCTTTCAGCATGATGTTTTCCGACTTAATCTTTTCGATAGTGTCAACCACGGAAGATGACCACTTCTCATTCTGGTTTTCAGCGGCAGATTGTGATGGAGTTTTTTCGGTGATTAAAACAAGCGCAAGGATAATTCCCAGCAAAAACGCAACCGTGGCAAAACCGACAGCGATTTTTTGTAAAAGGCTTACCTGGTAGCGAATGATCTGGAAATGATGAAACGATTCAATTCCTAATTCATATTCCTCATGCGACAGGTGGCCGTTTTCAACCAGCCGCGGCTGGCCAATTTCTTCGCTGAACTGCTTGGTTTCCATCTTCGCGCAGTAAGATAAGCAGAGGATTTTAAATCAGAAAGAAACCATTGCCTAAAACGAAACGATGGTTCTGTATTCCGTCCTGCCGTTAACAGCCAGGCGCGCGAAGTAAGCGCCCGCTTGCAAAGCGCTGATAGGATAGGAATGCTTTCCGGCAGAAAGATTTCCTGAAGCAATCACGTTCACCTTCATCCCGAGGGAATTGAAAATCTCCAGCTCAACCGTTGAACCTTTGCCGAGTTCGAAAGCAAGCAAAGCCGATGAGTTGAAAGGATTTGGAAAAACGGTGAAGTTGTTTTGCGCTTTCGGAGCGGACGCTGACGTAGCCTTGCCGGCAACGGTGTATTGATAATAAGCTACCAGCATTTCATCATCCGTGGTGGGTCCAAAGCACGCTGTCTGGCTGCCGTAATTTTTAAACAACGCTTCATAAATCAATCCTTCTGATGCTTTCACACGAAGCGTAGGGGTGATTTTGCGAATAGCCGGATGAGCAAAGTCGTAGTATCCCTGGTTGAAGGAGTAATCCGTGCTGTAAAATCCTTCATACACCTGCTCACCCTTGGTTCCATCAGCATTTCGCCTGAAAATGTCGAAGTCCAGCCCGTATTTATGAGTGTGGGAAGAAAGCATCCAGATATCCCATTCTTCATCCATTCTGGATGAGTCGGAAATGTAGATGGCATCCGTATAGAAATGCTGCTGTCCGTCAGCAGGAACGCAGAATCCGTTGATGTCGAAAATCTCGCCTTCCGCTATCATTTCATGCTGCGCAAAGCCTTTCGGGTAATAGTAAACATTGATAAAAACCTCTGCCGCCAAAATGGAATCGCTGCTGTAGTTTTTGAGGTGATAATCCAAATCGAGCACCGTATTCCTGTTCCAGAAGTATGCAGCGCCCGCAGGCAGCGTGATGTCGTCTGTATATTGCCAGCCGAAAACGGTTTTCGCATTCAAAACATTCGGGAAAGTGTAGATGTCCCGCGTTCCTTCCGGGAAAAAATCAATAAGATTGCTGTCGTCAAATTTCCACAAGATAAAGTGGTGCGATTGCCAGTTCATTCTTACATCCATCCGGTACACTTCAACATCATCCGGGAGCGCGAGGTCATGTTTCTTGAATATTTCAATTTCCTGCCCCGGGGAAAGAAAAAAAGGACCGTAATGTATTTGCATGCCCTGACCGAATGAAGGAGGGGTGGGGGCGTCAATTCTTGATAATCCGCCTGAGGAATAATAATCCTGAATCAGATGCTGGTTCAAAACCTTGCCGGTGTCCGGAGCGCCTGCAAGAATCCATTGGCGCACCAGTTCGATTTCAGCGTTGTCGAGAGGTGTTAAGTTTTTCGGGCATGTTGTTCCTTGGTTGGCATTCAAGTCGAAGTTAGGTTCAAGACCATTGTTTATTTTCTTCAACAAATAACTTTTCAGCGGATAACCGGGATGCACGAGCTTCATCCCTTCACCCCGGGCAGCAAGGTTATCAGGATTTACCCTGTAAAGGGCATCGTAAATGTCGGCATCACTTCCCGACAAATCGAGGTTTCCGCTCGGGCTTGCCCCGCTGTGGCATCCCGAAGTGCATTTTGCCTGTAAGATGCCGGTAATGCCGGAAAGTGCCGATTGAGCTTGCGATGATAAGGAGATTGAAAAAACCACAAAAAGAAAAGCGCATATTTTCATTGTGTAAGATTTAAAGAATTAGGCGAAGTATTCTTTTGGAAGAGCTAAAGTTAATTACAATTACCCACGGTTGCAACCATTGCCGTCAAGGTTAAAACGGCATTAATTCAAGGAGGAGGCATTCTATTATTAGAACCTTCGGTAAAAAAAATAATCGAATAAGCATGGAAGTTCAATTGTTTAATATTACGTTTGCATAATAACTACTGTTTTTAGGTAGGTTTTTTTATGTACATTTTTTAACCAAAACTTTTTTACGCATGAGTTATTTATCCAAAAATCAAAACGAAATCCTGGTGAAAGCCAAGATGAGAGTCAGAGCGCTGAACCATCCTCTCCGGCAGAAGATGCTGTCGCTCGTTAAAGACAACCGCAACCGCATGAATGTAACCGACATTTATGTGAAGCTCAGAATTGAGCAATCTGTTGCTTCCCAGCATTTGGCTATCCTTAGAAATCAGGGGTTGGTCACTACCCAGAGGGAAGGTAAAACAATCTGGTACAGCGTGAGTGACAGCGCTATCAAGCGCCTGATTCAGGCTTGCGAGCAAGTGATAGATTAATTGAGTCCGTTTGCTTCAAGCTGTTGTTGAAATAAAACAGCCGTCCGCCTTTATGCGGACGGCTGTTTTATTTACAAGGCTTCCGAGTATAATTTCCTGAAATCTTCCCTCGTCACCGGCTTCGGATTATTCGGATGGCAGAAGTCTGCAAATGCAAGATCGGCAAGCGTTTCGATGTGTTCTTCCTTCACGCCAATTTCACTGAGCTTGTGCGGGATTCCGATTTTGGTATTTAATTCAAACAGCCAGTTCACCACACCTTCGCCTGACTCATCGCTCAGTTCAAGGTTTCTCGCCATGCGCTTGAATTGATTTTCAAAACCCGGATAATTGAATCGCATCCCATAAGGAATATTCACGGCATTCGCCAAACCATGATGCGTGTCGAGCAAGGCGGAAAGGGGATGCGCGAGCGAATGAACTACACCCAACCCTTTTTGAAATGCAATAGCTCCCATCATCGAAGCGAGCATCATCTTTGCGCGTGATTCGGACGAAGGGCGATTTACGGCATCATCCAATGCTTCCGCAATCAAATGCATTCCTTCCAGCGCGATGCCCTCGCAAATGGGGTGAAAGTTTTTCGCAACAAATGCTTCCATATTGTGAGTGAGCGCGTCCATGCCGGTGGCAGCGGTAATGGCTGGTGGCAATTCGTATGTTAATTCCGGGTCTGCGAAAACTTGTTTTGCCATTAGTCTTGGCGAGAATAAAATTCTTTTCTTCTTGCTTTCGTCTTCCGAAATAATCGCGCTTCTGCCTACTTCGCTGCCCGTGCCTGATGTTGTGGGAACGGTGACAAAGTAAGGAACGATTTCAGTAACATATTTATCCCCGCCAATCAAATCATCATAATCAAACAAGTCGCGCTCGTGGTACGCATTGAGAGCAATTGCCCTTGCCACATCTAATGCCGCGCCACCTCCAATTCCGATAATGCTGTCGCACTCTTCTCCGCGAAATGCGTCACCGCCTTTTAAAACATCTGACTTGACCGGATTCTTGTGAATGTCGGAAAATACCGCCACGCTGAATCCTTCCTGTTTCAGATGCTCAACTATTTTTTTGAAGAAATCCAATTGCGCAACGGTAGGGTCGGTCACAATCAGCGGCTCTTTCAGCCTTTGGCTTTTCAAATGTGCCGGTAACTCACGGATAACACCATTCCCAAAACGAATGCTTGCCGGAAAAGAAAATGAATAGGCTTGATTCAAGTTGTACATGTTTCTAAAAAATTTTTAGCGGCAAAGATACTTGTTACTTGTTGCGAAAAAAGAAAATCAATTTGCTTGTTGAACATTTCTTAATAAACACACTTAACCGCAAAGGACGCGAAGGAAAATACACGCAAAGGACGCAGAGAATGAAAAAAAACTCTGTGTCCCTCTGTGAACACCTCCGTGACCTCTGTGGTTTCTGTATTTGTATTCAAGCTTAATTCAGCTTGCTGTTTCTACGGCTGTAACCGAAGTAGATAAGCAAACCAATCACCAACCAAATAGAAAACCAGGTCCAGTTGGATGGCGCCATGCCGGTGAGCAGGTAGCAGCAGGAAAGCACTCCGCAAACAGGGATGAGGGAGAAATTTTTTACAAAGGAAAGAAAAGAAATAATGATGCAAATCGCAAAGAACGCGAGCATCGGAATATTTTCAGCGGCAACTTCATCACTGAAATCGAATTTGCTGCTCACATAACCGGGATTGAAAAATAGCAACAATCCAAAACCAATTGCCATTGCCACCGGCACAATCCATTTCCCGTTTACATAAGGCAAATTGAATCCACCGGTAGTTTTTTCTCGTGGAGGCAATACTAGCACACCGCCACACACCAACACGAATGCAAACAGCGTCCCGATGCTCGTGAAGTCAAGCACGAACTTTTCATTGGTGAAAAATATCGGCAACCCTACCACCAATCCCGTCACGATGGTGGCGAACCCGGGCGTTTTATATTTCGGATGAATGGAGGCGAAGCGCGCAGGCAGCAACCCGTCCCGGCTCATGCTCATCCAGATGCGCGGCTGCCCCATCTGGAAAACGAGCAGCACACTCGTCATCGCCACCACTGCCGCAATCGAAACGATAAACAGCATCCACTTCACATCTTTCAATTTGAAAACTTCTGCAAGTGGGTCGCTTACGCCAAGTTGTTCGTAAGAAATCATTCCTGTCAGCACCAGCGCCAAAGCGATATATGCCACCGTGCAAATCGCCAGCGAGTAAATCATCCCGCGTGGCAAATCGCGCTGCGGGTTGTTGCTCTCCTCCGCCAGCGTTGACACCGCATCAAAGCCGATGTAGGCAAAGAACACGGCAGAAACGCCAGCCATCACACCGCCAAATCCATTGGGCATGAAAGGCGTCCAGTTTTCGATGTCAACATAAAACACTCCCACGCCAATCACCAGCGCGATAATTGCCAGCTTGATAATCACCATCGCGTTGCTCACATTGCGCGACTCTTTCACACCGATATACACGAGCCAAGTAATGAAGATGTTCACCAAAAATGCGGGCAGGTCGAAAATGATTCGCAATCCGCCTATGCTCGGTGCGGTGAGCCATGCGGTGAAACCTTCGCCTTCTGTGCTATCTAAAAACGATTGATGCGCTGACCTGTAATTGGTGGTGAGCCATTCGGGCATGTGCAGCCCAACGCCTTCCAGCAGGTTGGTGAAATAGCCGCTCCACGAAAACGCCACATAAATATTTCCGATGGAATATTCCATCAGCAGCGCCCAGCCGATAATCCACGCGAACAGTTCCCCGAACGAAACATACGCATACGTGTAGGCGCTGCCGGACACCGGCACGCGCGAGGCGAACTCTGCATAGCAAAGCGCGGTGAAGCCGCACGCGACAGTGCACATGATGAACAGCAGAATCACTCCCGTACCGCCATCAAAGCATGCTTGACCTAAACTGCTGAAGCTGCCCGCCCCGATGATTGCAGCGATGCCGAAAAAAGTGAGGTCGCGGACGTTGAGTGTCTTCTTCAGGCTGTGCTCATGCGCTTCCGACAATCCTTTCGCAGCATCGTCAAGAGCCTGTGTTGCTGATTTTTTGCGGAAGAGGGAGGACATAAATTAATGGCGGGTAAAAGTAATAAAATGTTGGTGTGTGTGGCGCTCACTTATCTCGTTTCTTCAATCACTCTTACTGATAGCGCACGCTGCAGAAGAGCATAGGAATTTATTAGCGTTTCTTCTTCGTTACCTTAAAAGGTAATCACAGGCAAAGCAGGAAACACTATATTTGATTTAATCATGGGTAGAACAAGAAAAACAGACCTGCCGGCTTTTGACGAGTTTATGGCTCCAATTCTTCAAGCTCTTTTGCAATTAGGAGGCTCAGGTTCAATCGAGGAAATTAATCAAAGAGTTTACGAGACAACCAAGTTGACCGAAAGTCAACTTGCAATTCCTCATGGTGTTGATGGAAGGACTGAAGCAGAATATAGACTCGCGTGGGCAAGGACATATCTAAAGAAAGCTGGTCTGATTGAAAATTCATCAAGAGGGATTTGGGCTTTAACAAAAGCAGATATTGATCCGACTAAAGTTGACATAAAAGAAATTATTCGGACCATTAAAGGTTCCAACTACAAGAATAGACCCAATGAAAATGAAAAAGAGGAAACAGGTCAATTGGAGTTGGGAATTGAAGCTGAACAGGATTGGAAAGAGCAACTTCTAAATAGGATTTACCAAATTCCTCCACCATCTTTTGAGAGGCTTGCCCAAAGAATTTTAAGGGAGAGCGGATTTGTTCAAGTTGAAGTAACCGGGCAGACCGGTGATGGAGGCATTGATGGAAAAGGGATTGTAAGAATCAGTGGGTTTTTAAGTTTTCACGTAATCTTTCAATGCAAGCGCTGGAAGGGAACAATCCCTCCTAGAGAAATCAGAGATTTCAGAGGAGCAATGCAAGGTCGTGCAGATAAAGGATTATTCATTACAACCGGAACATTTTCAAGAGATGCAATAAAAGAAGCTACAAGAGATGGAGCTCCTCCGATAGATTTGATAGACGGAGAATTACTTTGTGATAAATTGAAAGAATTCAGATTGGGTGTAGAAACAGAAATGATTGAAAGGATGACGGTAAGGGAAGACTGGTTTAATAATTTGTAATACCTAAACTAATCTCAAAATACCTCTTCATCTCCCACTCCGTCACCGTTTTGGAGAATTGCCACCCAATATAGTCAAAACCTTGGGCGAGCAAAAAGTGTCTAAATTCGTGAAACAAGAAAATTACGATGAAACTCAAAGTCTTAGTGCACGAAGATGAATCGAAAGGATACTGGGCTGAAGTGCCCTCTTTGCCCGGCTGCTTCACGCAAGCCGACACAATGGAAGATTTGATTCCTAATATTTATGAAGCAGTGGAAGGTTATTTAAAGGTGAGGGAAGAAGAAGATGTTGCCGCCAGGAAACGAAAAAAGGGAAATCGCAGGGAGAAATACAAAGTGCTCAAGATGGTGGTGTAATGAAGACTGTCAGCGGGAAAAAACTCTGTAAAATAGTGGAGCGCAAAGGCTGGGTGTTAAAGCGAATTAACGGAAGTCATTACGTCTATAAGAAAAAAGGTCAGGATGAATTAATCGTTATCCCCGTTCATAAAACCAAGAGCTGAAAGCGGGTTTGCTGAAAAGCATTTTGAAAATTTCCGGCATAGCGGAAAGCGAACTTTAAAGTCTGATTCAAATAATCTCAAAATACCTCTTCATCTCCCAATCCGTCACTGCTTTGGAGAATTGCCGCCATTCCCATTCGCGGGTTTGCGTGAAGTGCTCCACGAATTTTTCTCCGAATAATTCTTTTGCAACGCTGGAGTTTTTCATCGCTTGTGTTGCATCCCACAAGTTGCGGGGCAGCGTTCCATACTTTTCATCGCGGTAGCCGTTGCCAAGTGTTTGAAGTTGCGAGAGTTTCATTTTCTTTTTCACGCCATACAATCCCGAGGCAAGGCATCCCGCCATTGCGAGATAGGGATTCACATCGGAGCCGACTACGCGCGTTTCAAGGCGCGCGGATTTTTCACCGCCTGTGAGAACTCTTAGTGCAGTGGTGCGATTGTCCATTCCCCATGTGACGGTTGTTGGCGCCCATGCTCCTTCCACCAATCGTTTATAGCTGTTGATGGTTGGGGCGAATAGAGGCAGAATGTGCGGCAGGCAATGCAACTGCCCTGCAACATAGCTTTTCATCACCTCGCTCATGTGGAATTTATCTTTCGCATCATAGAACAGATTCTTCTTTGCATCCCATAAACTCTGGTGCACGTGCCCGCTGCAGCCGGGAAGATTTTCGTTCCACTTCGCCATGAAGCTTGCCATGATGCCGTATTGCTGCTGGATTTTCTTTGCAGCGGAACGTTTGTGCTTGGCAGCCCCACCGCCCAGCGGGGGGGGAACAAGGCTTTGTCTTTGCGCGATTTCTTTTACACCTGTTTTGAATAAAGTGGCTCGGTCTGCCGAAACAAGAATATCACCATACAGAATTGCAGCTTCATAAACTCCCGGTCCGGTTTCAGTATGCAAGCCTTCTATCGGGACATCGAACTTTTTCAAATTATCAAACAATGCGTTGAAGAAATCACTTTTCAATGAACTCCTCAAAATGGAATAACCAAACATGCCGGGTGTGAGCGGCTGCGGCTTGATGTAATTTTTATTAGCCAAACTTTCCGGAGTTTCTGCGAAATTGAACCACTCGAATTCCTGCGAGAAAACCGGGTTGAATCCTGCTGTGATTGACTGCTCACGGATTTTTTTCAAAAGATTTCTCGGGCAAACGTGCGAAGGCTTTCCATTTTCATCCACAAAATCAGCAAGAAAAAAGGGGATGTCATTATCCCAGGGAACTTTCCGGAAAGTAGAAACATCAATCTTCGCATTGGCATCAGGATAACCCGAATGCCAGCCGGTGAAGGTGGTGTTGTCGTAGGCAACATCCCCCGAATCCCAGCCGAACACGACATCGCAAAAACCAAATCCATTTTCCAAAACAGAAAAAAACTTGTCGCGGTGAATCACCTTTCCACGCAAGATTCCGTCAATGTCGGTGATGGCAAGCTTTACTTTTTCTTGCGGGTAGTTTTTGACGTAAGCGAGCGCGTTTTCTGATTTTGATTTTTCAGCCATAGCTTGAAATAATGCCGCCAAAATACAATTTAACCACAGAGGACACAGAGGAAAATACACACAAAAGTCACACGTGTCTCTCCGGCACTAATTAATATGAGCTAAGGATAACAGAGAGCGAGCGAGCGAGAGAGGTCAAGCTATTTGAGCGGCTTGGCGGTCATCTTTAATAACTTTCTCGAAACCGGGTCAATGCCGATTCCGGTATTTTCCAAAGCGACAACCCCCAGAATCGGCTCTGCGTCTTCCGGTCCGAAAATGACCTGGCAAACGGTTTCCGCACCCATAAATGAAACTCTTGCGAAGCCATATTTGTATTCCACTGCCTGACCGTTGGCTAATTCATAAACCTCCTTGCCTTCAGCCTTAATGCCGGCTTTCTGCAATTTGCTGGCAGGAACCCT
>Ga0247727_10004515_pt1 | contig 29408 bp, 31 predicted proteins | sample WisWelCaveWW1625_FD_202498 | JGI IMG/M metagenome (GOLD analysis project Ga0247727, IMG submission 202498) | Biofilm microbial communities from Wishing Well Cave, Virginia, United States - WW16-25 | ecosystem: Environmental > Aquatic > Deep subsurface > Groundwater > Cave microbial mat | place...
TACTAAGTGATGAAGCATGAAACGATCTTTTATCTGGGCTGCACTCTTCGCAGCGCTACTTTTAGGCTCGTGTCAAAAATCGCACAAGCTCTCCGCGTCTGAAAAAGAAGCAATCATCAGTAGCGTCCAACAGATGCTGAGGGAGTATTGCGCTGACATAAAAGCGAACGGCTTGCCGGCGGAATTCAAATACCTTGACGAGTCGATGGAATTCTTTTGGGTGCCGCCCGGCTATTCGTCATGGCTCTCATATGATTCCGTGGCCGCTATTCTCAAACAGCGTGCGCCGGCCAATCGTTCCGTTGATAACCAATGGGAGACGCTGCGCATCGATCCCCTCACGCATGAGTATGCCACTTACACCGGCAAGCTTCGAGGAACCATGATCGATACAGCGGGTAGCATTGTAAAGTATACTTTGCTTGAAACCGGAGTCGTCGTCAAACGCAAAGAGGGTTGGAAGCTTTTGCGAGGGCATTCCTCCGTGCTGCAGGAAAAGCCTTGATAGCATTCGAGCGAGGCGTAAAGAAGTTAAAAGGTGAGATAAACAAAAGCCACAGTCTCACGCCAAATGTTTAAGCGTGAAGCCGTGGCTTTTAATTTCAAGTTCAATTTCCTGCAGGCGGGGTGTAATAGAGATAAGCGTTCATCAGCTCGATCTCGGCCGACTTCTCTTTGATGTCTTTCGACATGAGATCGCGCAATGAAATGATGCCGACGAGTTTTTCGCCCTCGACAATGGCGAGGTGGCGAATGTTGTGCGATTGCATCTTTGCCAACGCGGCGATATAGCTTTCGTTGGTCTGGGCGACCACCAAATTGGTCGTCATCACTTGCGCGAGTTTCAAAACCCCGGCGTCGAGCTTTTTGATGACCACGCGCTTCATCAAATCGCGCTCGGAAAAAATTCCCACCATACGTCCCCGCTCCATCACCGCCACGGCGCCGATGCTTTTTTCAACCATGTACTCCACAGCTTCGAATACGGTTTGATCGCTTTGCACGGAATATACTTCCCGACCGCGTACCAAATCACCGACCGTGTTCATGACAAGCTCTCCTGTAATGGTGGGGAGCGTTGGGGTTCAGTTTTTTTTGTTTGAATGAAGCCCTCTCTCAAAATGTCATTCAGAAGGAAACCTTTTACGCACTGGGCATCAATTCCAGAACTTAAAAAGGTTCCTACTGAATGACATAGTGATGAGGGTTTGTCTGGTTACCGATTTTGATCGTCAAATTTCATCAGAATGACAAGAAGAAGATCGATCTACTCTTGCTCTTCCTGCAAACGCGCGAGCACGGAATAATCTTCCAGTGTTGTCGTGTCGCCCATGGTTTGTTTGCCGGAAGCGAGATCGCGCAACAGGCGGCGCATAATTTTTCCGCTGCGCGTTTTGGGCAGCGCGTCCGTGAAGCGAATATCATCCGGTCTTGCCAGCGCGCCGATTTCCTTCGCGACATGTTCACGTAATTCCTTCTTCAACTCTTCCGAAGCTTTGCGGCCGCTTTCAAGAGTGACGAACGCTGCGATGGCTTGGCCCTTTAAATCATCCGGCCGGCCAACGACTGCAGCCTCGGCCACGTGTGGATGGCTGACGAGCGCGGATTCAATCTCCATCGTTCCGAGACGATGCCCCGAAACATTGATCACGTCATCGACGCGGCCCATGATCCAATAATAGCCGTCCTCGTCGCGTCGCGCGCCATCGCCAGTGAAATACGCGCCCGGCACTTGACTCCAATATTGTTGCTGGTAGCGTTCGGGATCGCCATAAATTGTGCGCAACATCGCAGGCCACGGCTTTTTAATGATGAGATAGCCGCCATTGCCATCCGCAACCGGTTGGCCTTCGCGCGTGACGACTTCAGGCAGAACGCCGAAGAACGGTCGCGTGCCCGAGCCCGGCTTGGTTGGAATCGCGCCGGGCAACGGCGTAATCATGATCGCGCCGGTTTCGGTTTGCCACCACGTATCGACAATTGGGCAACGCGCGCCACCGATGATTTCATGATACCACATCCACGCTTCGGGATTGATCGGCTCGCCCACGGACCCGAGCAAGCGCAACGAAGAGAGATCGTGCTTCTTCGGCCACTGCTCGCCCCATTTGATGAACGCGCGAATCGCGGTCGGCGCGGTGTAGAAAACATTCACGCGATATTTTTCAACGATGGCCCACAAGCGATCCGGCTCGGGAAAATTCGGCGCGCCTTCATACATGAGCGAAGTGGCGCCGTTGCTCAATGGACCATAAACAATATAAGAGTGCCCCGTGACCCAGCCGATGTCCGCGGTACACCAATACGTGTCTTCATCTTTTAAATCAAACACGAGCCGGGAAGTGAGATTCGTTCCAACCATGTAGCCGCCCGTCGTGTGCAAAATGCCTTTGGGCTTGCCGGTCGTGCCCGAGGTGTAGAGAATGAACAGCGGATGCTCGGCGTCCAATTCTTCGGCGGGGCAAACGGCGGAAGCATTCGCCATCACTTCATGATACCAATGATCGCGGCCAGCTTGCATGTTGACCGCATTGTTCGCGCGACGCAACACGACGACGTTTTTGATTGAAGGCGTGTGCGCGAGCGCGTCATCCACGGCCTTCTTTAATTCAATGACATTGCCGCGACGATAGCCGCCGTCGGCAGTAATCACGAGCGAGGCTTCGCAATCATTGATGCGATCTTTCAAAGCCTCCGCGCTGAAACCGCCGAACACGACGGAGTGCGGCGCGCCGATACGGGCGCACGCCAGCATCGCAATCGCGGCCTCGGGCACTTGCGGCACGTAGATAATCACGCGATCCCCGGCCTTCACGCCGAGCGACTTGAGCACGTTCGCGAATTTGCAAACTTCGCGATGCAGCTCTTGATACGTGAGCACACACGAATCGCCGGGCTCGCCTTCCCAGATCAAGGCCGCTTTGTTCTTGCGCCAAGTCGTGAGATGGCGATCCAAACAATTATACGAGAGATTGGTTTTCGCGCCGACAAACCATTTGGCAAAAGGCTCTTGCCAATCCAAAACTTTGTCCCACGTTTTGAACCAGTGCAAGCTCCGTGCATGCTCCGCCCAAAAGCCTTCGGGATCGTCAATCGAACGGCGATGCTGGCTCTCATATTCTGCGAGGCTTTTGATATGAGCTTGTTTAGCAAACTCCGCCGGTGGTTGGAAGAGACGGGTTTCTTTTAAGACGGAAGTAATGTCGGCACTCATGAGAGCAATCCTCCTAAATCAAATGCGCCGTGAAAAAAACTTCAGCGTGATGGGTTTTGATGAACGCCTTGCGGCGGTTCGAGTTAATAATAGCGACGAATGCGTGAAGCGCGGAAGGGGAGAGGTGAATCTCTAAAGCAGAAATGCAAAACCTCATTATGCTGCCATCAAGGGTGCGAGCTCTTCTTGCTCGGCGGGCTGCAAATTCAGCTTGCTTAGTATCTCATTGATGACGCGCAGATTGATTTTATCGGGATCAGTGATTTCCACTCCAATGGGCTGGCCCGATTTGCCGTAATCAATCAAGATTCCGGCGCCGACCTTTTTCGTGCCGACACTTTTCTCGCCTTGTTTTCTTGGCAAGTGAAAATAGGCAGCGAAGGGTTTGCCTTTGCGAAAGGTGACTTCGAGATAACGGCCATTCATTGAGAACTATCCTTGGCAATGCTTCCGTAAATCATCAACAAGTTTTCTGAACGTGGGACACTTGTCATAAACCGTTTGCCAATCAACTTTGCCCAACAAATCAACGCCGTCTTTGGCTTTGATATATCGTTTCTTGAGCGGGCCTCGCGTGCGAAAGAGTTGCTCTAGCACTTTGGCCGGAGGGTTTATGTCATTGATAGTTTCCGGCTGTGGCCATGCAGCAAGGTTTTTAATCTTGAGTCTCTGCGCAACAGCCTGTTCATCGGCGATAATCCAAGCTTCCACTTCGTGTAATACAATGTGGCATCTAAGCGCTCCACGCCGCGACTCATGAATTTGCTCAATGACATCATCTCGAATTGCCGCAACCCGTTGCTCAAGAGGAAGAAGTTTTTGCTCACCAGGCAAAGGGAAATGATGGTAATCAACCAAGCAAAATACGACCTCTGCGCCGCTACGAAGTTCCTCTTTTACTCTGCTGTCAAGTTTGCGCAGGAGTTGAGCTATCCCTTCATAGGCTCGAATGTGGATTCCGCATTTTCTGATGGCGACTGCTTTTGACAGGAGCGCTCTCAAACCTTCTTCAGTTTGTCCCTCACACAGCAATTTGACTTTCACATCCGCCCTCCAATTTCACCGGATTTCCAAAGCTCGCCAAGTGAGTATTCTTGCAGCCAATGCTGTAATTCTTGTTGTGAAAGACGCTTTAACGTGCTCCAACCTTCTTCGGATTCAACAACTACAACATCGTCGGCATTTTCAAGAAAGGAAATCAAGTCGGAAGAGTGCGTTGAAATAATGATCTGCATGCGCTCCGAAGCTTCTTGCAGCACACTCGCCAGCAACCGGAGCAATTGCGGGTGCAAGCCGACTTCGGGTTCATCAATACAAAGCAGAGGCGGAGGCTCGGGATCATAAAGCGCAGCCAACAAGCACATGAACCGCAGCGTTCCATCCGTTAGCAAGTTTGCAGTCAATGCACGGCTGGGGAACGTGCGGTCTTTCCATGCCAAGATCGTTTTGCCTTGTCCAGCATCGGCAGGAAAAATGAACTTTTCAAACGTTGGAAAAGCGCGTTGCAATGTAACGAGATATTCCTCGTAATAATCTTGATACTTCGGCTCATTGTGTAAAAAGTAAAGCACGTTGGTGAGATTGTCTCCATAGCGGCTAAGCCGTGTTGGTGGAACCTCCGCTTCGCGCACTCCAATAACCTGGGCGTCTCGTATTGGCGCATTCTCTTCGGTGTTGAAGGGGCGATGTACTGTAATGTTTGCCAGGTAGAGACGCAGTTTATCAACCGTACTATAAGCGGCTGCATCCCGTATTTGGGTTATGGCCAATTCAGTGCTCGTGAATTGACTATTTCTGCTTTCAACTATATCCGCGTACTGCCTGTAGACTAGACCACGCCCGGAACCAATATTTAGCAATAGGCTGCTTCCAGCAGCAGGTTTCGCCGGGTTTTTAATAAGGTATTCGCTGTTGATTGAATACGCCAGTTTCTGCTTAGAAACATCTATCTCATAACGAATTCCATTTTCTTGTGAAAATGGCGGCTTTGTCGCAAAGTGCAAATCGAATTTAAGCTGGTTTTGATTCCAACTAATAACCGAGCCAATGCCGCCTCTATTGTTGATGGCGGGAGCGAGCTCCTGTTTTCCGGCGGCGCAAAGAAAATCCCAAAAGTCAAGAAAGTTGCTCTTTCCGCTGCGATTCGGCCCGATAAAGACATTAAGTGGTCGCAGGGAAAAGTCTTTCAGACTTTTGTAGCTTTTGTAGCCTTCGAGTGAAAGTGACGTGATCATATCATTGGGAATCAGGTTTTAGATCAAATTCAGCGCGCAGCCAGCTTTGAACCTGCTAAAGGCGGTTCGTAGGTTACTGCGTGTTTTGTTCGTTTGCCGGCACCTCAAGGTCGAATACGAAAGCAATAGCCTTTTTAATTGCTAGGAAGTCAGTCTCACTCACTTTGCCTAATTTGCGCACAAAACGAGTCTGCGAGAGGGAGCGAACCTGAAACGCATCGGCTGCTGAAGTTTTGATCAAACCGTTTTCTTGATTTGGCTCAAGCCGTGCCATCCAATCCACTTTCGTGTAGTGATCTTTCCAATCCGTGATCGGCACGATGATCTTGAGTGCGAGCGTGCCCACCAGGTCGTCATTGACAATGACGGCGGGGCGAGTCTTTTGTATTTCGTCGCCTCGCGTCGGATTCAGATCGATCATCCAGATTTCACCGCATCTCATTCGAGAAAATCCTCGCCATCCAGTGCCGTGAACATTGTGAGTTCTTTGCCTTTGGCGTATTCTTCACGCATGACCTCTGCCGCGAGCTGCAGCCGTTTGCGCCGATGCTCGTGTGCCGGCTCCGCTTTTTGTTCTCGTTGCCGAAGCAGCGGCTCAATCGTCAAATAGTCCGCCATTGGCAGGATGACGCCGATGTGATTACCTGCTTCATCAATGACGTACTGTTTGCGCAATAATGTTGAACTCATGGGTAACCTCTTTGACGTCAAAAAGTGAAAATTATTTGCTTCATCTTCGTCCAATCAAATTCAGCGCGCTGCCGGCTTTGAACCAGCCGATGGCGGTTTCATTGAAAGAGTGATTCAACGCGCATTCGTGCTGCGCGCCTTTTCGATGATCGAGAGATGATCATCTTCGCGAACGAGCCCGTGAACTCGTGCGCTTTTCAATAATCTCAAACTTCTTCTTCTCGCCATCCAAACAAATGTGCAGCTTGTTCAAAATATCCAATCCGATCAAAATATGCGGAGTCGAGGCAGCGATAACATCAACGTCATGAAAAGCCAAAGAGCGCAAGCGCAAAGTGCATGCAAAGAGATAATGAACTTCGCCGGGGTCGTTATAGCCTGCGGTAAAAGTTTTTCCCACCGCGTTGAGGCGCAGCTTGTCAAGCTTTTCAAAGGGAATGGTCGTGAGGTCGGCGCCAAAATCAAGTCGCGCGATTCCGCTTTCCTTGGCTCGCGTCTCCGGATGAATAAGATCGATTTTCACTGCCGGTGTCGCGATCTCAAAGCCGCTGGTGAGATAGGGAAAAATCATACCCTGGCCAATTTGACGTTGGGCACGCGATAAACCGGTTCACGCTCGAGCACGCGATGAAAAAGAATCGGCACATGGCCATACTCGGCCCATACTTTTTCCTTCAATTCGGCAGAATCTTTTCCGACTCCAAGCACCTCGCCGTTTCGTATCGCCACGTATTTGTTGCGATACTTTTTGAGAAACTCGGTTTTGTGCGCTTGATAAAAGCGCCACTCTTTGTCAATGGCCTTCGCAAACATTTGCTGGCGCGGTGTAAGATATTTGTTCATGGACATGGTTTCACGCTCCTTTTCCAATCAAATTCAGCGCGCTGCCGGCTTTGAACCAGCCGATGGCGGTTTCATTGAAGGAGTGATTCAGCGCGCACTCGTGCTGCGAGCCGTCGCGATGTTTGATGATGAGTTTGAGTGGCTTGCCGGGCGCGAATTCATTCAGGCCGGTGATCGAGAGCAAGTCATCTTCGCGAACGTGAGCTTGTGCGCTTTTCAATGATCTCTAACTGTTTTTGAGGACCATTCAAACAAACATGCATCTGATTCAGTATGTCCAAACCAATGAGCACTTCGGGAGTTAAGGCGGCAATGACTTTTATATTTTCGAATATGAGGGAGCGAAATCGCAAAGTGTAAGCGAAGAGGTAATGGCTTTTTCCTAGATCATCATAACCCGCAGTGAAGGTTCTCCCAACGGCCACTAGATTCAACGCGTCAAGTGAGACGAATGGAATCGTGGTGATGTCCGCTCCGCAATCAACCCGCGCCATGACAGCCACTTTCGCCTTTGTATCGGGATGAATGAGTTGGATCCGTAAAGCCGGGGCCGGCGTTTCCATGCCTCGCGTGGGATAAGGAACTCTCATACTTTCACCAACCTATTATGCGGCACACGATAAACGGGCTCTCGCTCGACAACGCGATGAAACAGAATGGGAACTTGACCATACTCGGCCCACACCTCGTCCATCAATTTCGCGGAATCCTGGCCGACTCCTAGAACCTTGCCGTTGCGTATCGCTACGTATTTATTGCGATACTTTTTGAGAAACTCGGTTTTGTGCGTCTGATAAAAACGCCACTCTTTGTTGATGGCTTTCACAAATGTTTGCTGGCGCGGCGTGAGATACTTTTTCATTGACATGGCTATGCTCCTTTTCCAATCAAATTCAACGCGCTGCCGGCTTTGAACCGCGGATGGCGGTTTCATTGAAGGAGTGATTCAACGCGCATTCGTGCTGCGCGCCGTCGTGAGGTTTGATCACGAGCGCGAGCGGCTTGCCGGGCGCGAACAGTGATTGCGCGCATATTATCTTCGAGAACGCGAACTCTTGCGCTTTTCGATAATCTCGAATTTCTTCTTCTCGCCATCAAGGCAAATGTGCAACGTATTCAAAATATCCAGCCCAAGTAACACCGCCGTCGTAGAAGTTGCAATCACCTTCACCGCTGGTGCAGGTATGACAAACCCTTCAGTCAGGTATGGTAGGATCATACGGCAGCAATTTGGCATGAGGCACAAAGTAACGCGGTTCACGTTCGAGCACTTGCGTAAAAAGAATCGGCACATCACCGTACTCGGCCCACATTTTATCCATCAGCTTCGCAGAATCGTTACCGAATCCAATGACCTCCCCGTTGCGAATGGCCACATGTTTGTTGCGATACTTTTTCAAAAGCTCGGCCTTGTGAGCTTGATAAAAGCTCGACTCTTTCATGATGGCTCGGGCAAACATTTTCTGATGCTTGGTGAGATATTTGTTGATCGTCTCCATGGCTATGCTCCTTTTCCAATCAAATTCAACGCACTCCCTGCTTTGAACCAACCGATCGCGGTTTCATTGAAGGAGTGATTCAGCGCGCATTCATGCTGTGAGCCGTCGCGATGTTTGATGACGAGTTTGAGTGGCTTGCCGGGCGCGAATTTATTCAGGCCGGTGATCGAGAGCAAGTCATCTTCGCGAATGAGATCGTAATCCGCCGGATTCGCGAAGGTGAGCGGGAGGATGCCTTGCTTCTTTAAATTGGTTTCATGAATGCGCGCGAAGCTGCGCGTGATCACCGCACGCGCGCCGAGCCAGCGCGGCTCCATTGCCGCGTGTTCGCGTGAAGAACCCTCGCCGTAATTTTCATCGCCGATGGCAATCCAGCCCATCAGTCGAGAGTCGAGGGTTGATGATTGAGAATCGTAGGAGACCATTCTTGCCTTATATTCGCGCGCGACTTCCGCGAAAGTTTTTGCTTCACCCGAAAAAATGTTTTTGCCTTTGCCCGCCTCGCCGCTGAACGCGTTGATCGCGCCGCTAAACAAGTTGTTCGAAATGTTATCGAGATGGCCGCGATACTTTAGCCATTTGCCTGCGGGCGAAATATGATCGGTGGTGCATTTGCCTTTGGCTTTCACGAGCACGGGCATATCGAGCAGATCTTTTCCTTCCCAAGCAAGAAAAGGGGAGAGGGCTTGCAAACGATCACTCTTCGGATCGATTGAAACTTGCACTTTCGCGCCATCTGCTGCGGGTGCAACATAACCCGAGTCACCGGGATCGAAACCGCGTTGCGGCAATTCGACACCCGTGGGCGGTTCGAGTTTGACGCGCTCGCCTTTTTCATTTACTAATGTGTCCGTGAGCGGATTGAAACTCAACCTTCCCGCAAGCGCATAGGCCGTGACAATCTCCGGGCTTGCAACAAAGGCGAGCGTGTTGGGATTGTCGTCGTTGCGCTTCGCAAAATTTCTATTGTAGGAATTGATGATCGTGTTGCGCTCGCCTTGTTGAATGTCATCGCGACTCCACATGCCGATGCACGGGCCGCATGCGTTCGCGAGCACTTTACCGCCGACCTCGGTGAGCGTTTGCAATTGCCCGTCGCGTTCGATGGTCGCGCGAATTTGCTCGGAGCCGGGCGTGATCGTGAATTTCGATTTGACTCTCAAGCCCTGGGCGAGCGCTTGTTTCGCCACGCTGGTTGCGCGCTCGATGTCTTCATACGAAGAGTTGGTGCAACTGCCGATGAGGGCAACTTTGATTTCATCGGGATAATCATTCTTCTTCGCATCTGCCGCGAGTTGCGAAACGGGCCGAGCAAGATCGGGCGTGAGCGGGCCGTTGACATACGGCTCTAAAGTGGAAAGATCAATCTCGACGATTTGATCATAAAATTTTTCCGGCGCCTTCAACACTTCGAGATCGGCAACGAGATGCGTGGCGACGCGATTCGCGGCTTTGGCCACTTCCGCGCGCTCGGTGGCGATCAAGTACGTTTCCATGCGTTGGTCATATGGAAAGATCGAAGTGGTCGCGCCGATCTCCGCGCCCATATTGGTGATGGTTCCTTTTCCCGTCGCGCTAATCGCCGCCGCGCCCTCGCCGAAGTATTCAACAATGTTATTGGTGCCGCCTTTGACTGTGAGTATGCCGGCGACGCGCAGAATCACGTCCTTTGCCGAAGTCCAGCCATTCATTTTGCCTTTGAGATGCACGCCGACGATGCCGGGCCATTTCAGTTCCCATGGAATACCGGCCATGACATCCACCGCATCTGCGCCGCCCACGCCAATGGCAATCATGCCGAGGCCGCCCGCGTTCGGCGTGTGCGAATCCGTGCCGATCATCAAGCCGCCGGGGAAGGCATAGTTTTCGAGCACGACTTGATGAATGATGCCCGCGCCCGGCTTCCAAAAACCGATGCCGTATTTTTGCGAAACGCTCGCGAGGAAGTCATACACTTCTTTATTCTCATCGCGCGCGCGAGCGAGATCGGGATTCGCGCCGAGCTTGGCTTGAATGAGATGGTCGCAATGCACAGTTGAGGGTACGACAGTTTTCGGCAAGCCCGCGCTCATGAATTGCAAAAGCGCCATTTGCGCCGTGGCATCTTGCATGGCCACGCGGTCGGGGGAGAGGTTCACATAAGTTTTCTTGCGGACGGGAATTTCTTTGGGCAGCTCGGAAAAGTGCGCGCACAAAATCTTTTCGGTTAAAGTGAGCGGACGGCCGTAAAGCTTGCGCGCAGCGGCAATTCTATCCGCTAAACCGCCGTACATGCGCTGAATCAAATCGAGATCGAAAAGCATGTCAAAACTCCTTTGGATCGGCTTTGAAAATGAAATAGGATATTCAAGTATATTTCGAGCTAGTTGGTGGGATTGACGACGAGGTGGATGCCGTCGACAATTTCTTGAATGCGTGCTTTAGAAAGCTTGCCAACCCTTTCGCGCAACATTGCTTTGTCAACCGTCATCAGTTGAGAAACATTGACGACGCTCGTTTGGGAAAGGCCTGCTTCGTTTTGACGGAGCAGAACGTTGCCCGGAGCTTGGGCAAGGTTTAGGTTCGAGGTAAGTGTAGCGACAAGAAGTGTTGCAATTCTGCTGGCATTAAAAACATTGTTTTGAACGACAACGCATGGTCGTGAATAGCCGGGCATCGACCCGATCGGCACGCCAAAGTCGATCCAGTAGATCTCGCCTTGCTGGATCACCATTCTCAGAGGCCCTTTTTTGCCATCGCCTGAAGCGCCAGTTTGTACGTGTCGTCTTCAGGGAAAACCTGATTTTCAGCATAGACTCGGTTTAGGGCTTCGAGCGTTTTGGTATTCGCGCGTTGTCGGAGAAACTGTTTTATCGCGCGTAAAAAAAATTCTTTCTTAGAAAAATTCGTTTGGGATAAAAAACGCTCAATGGAGCGGTTTAAAGCTTCGGGCACGACAATCGTGGTTCTCATAGCAGTTTTTTTTAAATTTGGTCAGTAACTGTGGTTTCAATGTAAAGCCTGCCTCACTCCTTGTTTCGCGGCTTTGCCACGGTAATGATCAAGAACCTTGTTGGCTTCGTGATCAAAAAACTGCTCACCACACGTCTCACAACGTGGGCGTGTGACTCGCGGTATTGTGGTCTCGCTGCGTGACATCTGGAAAGTCATTTTTCCTGAAATGACTTTCAGTTTCTTGGAACCACAAATGGGGCAGATAGAAATCTTCATTTTGATCAAAGCTGGCGGCATTAGACGGAAAGGCCCTGCTGCACCAAAACACGCTTAACAGAAGCCCGCTTCCTGAGAGGAGCGGCTTTTTGCAGAATGCTCAAAATTTTTTCCACCTGAGCATGCCCGTTTTGCGGCTCGTATATCATCGCTTGAATGTTCATGCTTTTTTTCAGGTACTCGGTGGTGAATTCTTGCTGATTGGGAATCAGTGCATAGTGCTGCGGAGTATAGCCTTGAAAAATCGCGGTCAACTCTTTTAAGACGAGCTGAAAATCCGGATCGCTGAGACTATACCCTACGAAAAAAAGAGTATAATTCAAAAAAATTGACTGCAGAAAGCTCCTGACATGTAAACTGCGAAGCGTCAAACGATCGTAATCTTGCGCGGTTAAGATGATGCTCTCCGGCGATGTCGTATCGCCGTGCAGCTTGAACAGAAATAAATCCGGCGTTGAGAGCGCTGTCGCTAGGGATGAAACGGAATCGGATGTGAACGTGTTCGGCGGTTGCCCCTTCTCAAACGTAATTGCCGTTTCGAGAAGCCTATCATAGTTTGTCGTGATAATCGCACGATAGGCCGTTCGGGCAATAAGCTTGTGAACACGATGTGGCGGAAGCGGCTGGTTGAAAATGCGTTTCAGAAAAGATGCGTATTCGTTGGCGCCAACCTTGGAGCGCGTGAACTCAGCCAGCGTTAGAAGATCGCCAGTTTTAACGTAAGACTTGATATCAAGCGCCTGATCTGGGAAGCTTTTTGCAACTTCGTCAATAAGCTTGGCAATGAGAGTTTTCCAAGTGGGAAAGCCCGCCACAACGGATAACCCTGACCCCACAAACAAAATACATTTCCCCCTTTTTACCGCATTGAGTAATGGCGTCGGAATCGAGTTTTGCATTGTCATCCTCCAAAATGGAAATTTCTAATTCAGGCTAGTGCTTTTGTGGTTTCAATGCAACCCCTATGCGCCCTCACGTCAACCCGCCCGTCTTCAAATTTTTCCCCAACACGTATTCCACTTCCAGCACGTTGCCTTTGAGTCGGCCGTTGAGATCCCTGCGGTCGTCAATCACGATTTCCGTCACCACGCGCTCGGCGAATTTTTTGACCTCATCGTGGCACTTTTGAATCACGAACATCACCTCTTCCCATGGCCCTTCGAGCAGCGTGCCCATCGCGGTGAGTTGATAATCCAATTCGCTCTTTTCGATGAGCGCCACAGTTTTGGCAACCAGCTCTTTGGTTTCTTCGCCGGTTCCCACGGGCAGAATGCGGAACTCGACCAGCATGCCTATCCTTTCGCTCTCATTTTAGATTTGCCGAAGATCAGTTCAAGCCGCGGCGCTTTCAAACGTATCGGCGGCAATGTTTTGCCCGAGTAGCTTAGTGCCTTCTTTGAAAACGACTTCGATGCGGTAGGCATTGTGTACTTTGGTGATAACGCCCACGCCGAAAGTTTTGTGGCGGATCGCGCGAATCTCACGAAAATCGCCGCCAGTTGAATAATCCGAAACCTCTTTTTCCTGAACTTCCAGAATGAGATTATCCCAACTCATTCTGCCACGTCGCATCGTCCTCGTCGTCTTCGTTCCCGTCGCCTTCACTTTGGCGACCTTCTCTTTTTTGGCGCGGTAAATATGATAGCTGTTGCAAATGTTGCACATCACTTTCGCGATCTTGCCGTCTTTGACGCTCGTGATCGTGTGCAGGGTTTCGGCTTTGCACTTGCCGCATTTGGTTTCAATTTCTTGACCGACAAGGCGATCTGCAGAGGTGTCACTCATGGATTGCTGTTCTCCTTCCGATATTCGGAGGTTATGATTATGCTTAAAGACGTTTGCTGCATCATTTTAACGGCGGCAAAAATAAGGCGATTTTTCGAGAAAAACAAGTTATTGATTTTAAAAAATAGCTCGGATTGCGCATCTGCGACGACACGTGACGGACATCCGCGAATGGGCGCGCGCCGTCTTTGGCGTTGCTATTCAAACTGAAAATCGCTATCATTCGACCCACTTTAAAATCTCACCAATCCACTAATGCCGTTCGAAGCTGCAGCGCAAACAACTCATCCGAGGGAGGATGGACGTGAAGATGGATAGCGGCGAATTGAAAAGGCTGTCAACGATCTCACCTCATGACATCGGTAAAATTGCGTACGGCGATCATCACGACCCGTTTGCGATTTTGGGCATGCACCAAATTCGAATCGAAGGTCGAGACGCGATTGCCGTGCGCGTGTTCGCGCCCGAAGCCGATCGCGTTGCCGTCGTGGAAATGAACGCTGGAGGCGCAACGCTCCCCATGGAAAAAATCAACGGCATGGGTTTCTACGAATTGATTTTTTCCAGCCGCGCGGAACGATTTTCTTATCAACTCGAGCTGACCGACTTCTTCGGCCATTCGCGCCGCATTTACGATCCGTATTCTTTCTCGCGCATCCTCAGCGATGACGATCTGCACTACTTTGCGAACGGCATGCACTGGCAGCTTTATGACAAGCTCGGTGCGCACGTGATGACCATTAACGGCGTGGCGGGCGTGTATTTCGCGGTATGGGCGCCCTCGGCCAGACGCGTGAGCGTCATCGGCAACTTCAATCGTTGGGACGGCCGCCGGCATCCCATGCGTATGCACCTCACCGGCGTGTGGGAAATTTTTATTCCCGGTTTGCAGGCGGGCGAGGTTTATAAATTTGAAATCAAAACCAAAGAAGGCCATCTGCGCGTGAAGAGCGACCCGTTCGCATTCGCCGCGGAATTGCGGCCTTCGAATGCTTCCGTCGTTTGCGATCTCGCCAAGTTCCAATGGCGCGACGACGAATGGATGGAGCGCCGCCGCGAAACAAACTGGCTCGAACGGCCGATGTCGATTTACGAAGTGCATCTCGGCTCGTGGAAACAGAAGGAGTCGCCTGAAAAAGAAAAACGTTGGCTGAACTATCGCGACCTCGCTGATGATCTCGCCGAATACCTCACCCACATGGGCTATACGCATATCGAACTGCTTCCGATTATGGAGCATCCTTACGATCCTTCTTGGGGCTATCAAGTCACGGGTTATTATTCTGTGACCAGCCGCTTCGGGGCGCCCGAAGATTTCGCTTACTTCGTGGATTGCATGCACCGCCACAATATCGGCGTGATTCTCGATTGGGTGCCCGCGCACTTTCCGAAAGATGATCACGCGTTGCGTTGGTTCGACGGCACCTCGTTGTTCGAGCACGAAGACCCGCGCCAGGGCGAGCATCCCGATTGGGGCACACTCATTTTCAACTACGGCCGCAACGAAGTGCGCAACTTTCTCATTGCCAATGCGCTTTTTTGGTTGGAGAAATATCACATCGACGGCTTGCGCGTCGACGCCGTGGCTTCGATGCTCTATTTGGATTATTCCCGCAAAGCCGGCGAGTGGATTCCGAACAAGTACGGCGGCCGCGAAAATCTCGAGGCCATCGACTTCATCAAAAAAACGAATGAAATCGTGCACGAGAAATTTCCCGGCGCGCTCACGATTGCCGAAGAATCCACCGCGTGGCCCATGGTTTCGCGCCCGGTTTATCTCGGCGGCCTCGGCTTCTCGTTCAAATGGAACATGGGCTGGATGAATGACTTTCTCAAGTACGTGGAGAAGGATTCCATTCATCGGCAATATCATCAAAACCTCATCACGTTTTCGATGATGTATGCCTTCACGGAAAATTTCATTCTCCCGCTCTCGCACGATGAAGTCGTGCATGGCAAGCGCTCAATGTTGGATAAAATGCCCGGCGATCTGTGGCGCAAGCTCGCCAACTTCCGCCTTGCGATGGGCTACATGTACGGCCACCCCGGAAAGAAGCTCACGTTCATGGGTAGCGAGTTCGGCCAATGGCTGGAATGGAATCACGCGGAGAGCATTCCCTGGCATCTGCTCAATGAGCCGCATCATCGGCAATTGCAAGAGTACATGAAAGACCTCAATCATCTCTATCGCAGCGAGCCGGCGCTGTATGAAGTGGATTATCATTGGGAGGGCTTTCAGTGGATCGATTTCAGCGACACACAACAGAGTTTGATCTCGTTCATTCGTCGCGGCAAGAGCAATGACGAAGCGCTGGTCTTTGTTTGCAATTTCACGCCCGTGCCGCGTCAAGGCTATCGCATCGGCGTGCCTCTGCTCGGCTTTTATCAAGAATTGCTCAACAGCGATTCCGAAATTTACGGCGGCAGCAATATCGGCAATCGCGGCGGCGTGCATGCCGAAGAGGTATCGCATCACGGCCAGCCCTATTCGATTATGATTGAGTTTCCGCCGCTCGCAACGGTGGTGTTTAAGTGCCGGAAGAAGGAAGCGGAGTAGGCGCAGTGAGGTAGACATGGCATCAGATGTTGATTGAACAAGGCATTAGCCACAGCAGTTGAAAATAATCGCAGGCTGCAGCAACTTTTGGTAAAGCGCGAGAACCAATTTTCCAGGGAGGAGCAAAATGGAGGAAAGCAAAGCAACATATAGCGGCCCATTTGAAGTGAGAACTGCCTTCATCGTTTTACCCGTGTTGGCGCTCCTGGGCTTGTTGGTTGCATTGCCATTGTGCTCAAATTTAGGAGGTTTGTCGGATTCAGGGAAAGAATTGCTACTTGGAGTTTTTATCACAGGGCTGGCTTGCGGATGGTTTGCTTTCACCGGCACGGAAACGAAAGTTGGTTTCGTTGGGGTGTTCTTTTTGTCTCTCATGATTGCCAGTCTGCTTATTGCGATGGCGCACTCGGATTCCGGTTTTCCATTTTGGATGGCTTTGTTGTCAATGGTCTTCACAGCGGTCGTTGGTATGCTTGATGGCGAAAAGGATCGCTGGGAAAATCTTTTGACTTCGCTGTATATCATGTGGGTGGTTGTGGGTGTGGTGGTCACGCTTGGGAGCGAAGATTTTTTTCAGTATGCTAAACCCGCATTGAAGCTCTCAGAAATTCACCCTTTACTCGAACTCCGGTACTTGTTGAGTGTGTTGTTCCTTTCTCTATCCTTAGTTCATGCCGTAAGAAATGCATTTCTTGACGACAGGCCAAAGATACCGGTGTTGCCAAGTTATGCCCTGCCTGATGTCTCCGCAGAGATGCATCCAATCCTTCGGCCTGTGTTTCAAGCGCTTCAAGTCGTTTTGAATTTGTTATTCTTGGTCATTATAACCGTGACCAATATTGTCTGGACTTTGCTCGCCACTGTTGCTGCATATTTCATTCGCACCGGCAAGAATCTCGCTTTCCGCTTTTATCAATCATTATCTGATGGGACAATTTGGCAATCAATCGCTCGGATCTTGTTGACTTTTGGATTGGTCTTCCTTTTTGCGCGCGGCATCTTGCCAGCATTGCCAAAGCTGATTCGTCCCTACTTGACGGTTGATCTCCCATTCTACTTCAAGACTTGGGACACTCTTGTGGTTTTGATCGAGATCGGCGGATTGGCTCTTCTCGTTTTATTTTGCATCGCTTTTATCTGGGCGTTGTGGCAGAATCGCAAGGGTGTTTTGGAAATTGCCAATCAAGGCTTGTTTGGCTTGGCAATGATGGTTTTTGCTTTTGCCTTATCAGGTGCGGGCATGTATGGCATGGCGCGGATCAATTCCCTCGATATTGTCAGCTTTCGTTCTCTTGGCCTCTTTTTGTTCCTGGCCATCGTTTTCGTTGGGTTGGGGTCTGTTATTATCTTCAAATTAGCTTTTCAGAGTCAAAAGAGTAACGCATCGCAGGCCGACGCCACTTTGATTTCAGCGCAGGGTGCAGATGAAGGTAACCAATATCAAAAAGAGAAGGCGTCCAGCGAAGGTCCAGCTTTGGATGCACAAAATAATTGGGTCCGAACAGCTTTCGCGGCGCTCGTTTTTATTGGCTTGACCGTTGCGATAAGCTTTCTTTACTCCCCGGCGGCTGACATTGAAACAAAAAATTCAAAAGATACGACTGGCAAAGCCGATTCAGTATCGACATTCAATCAAGACTCGCTTTTACAAAAAACGCCTCCGGCATTGCAGGATACCGTTGCTGCCACAGACGCAAGCATCGTGCTTGTGAGCGAAGAGCTAGAACGTGAAAAGCTCATTGAGAGAACTGAGGGAGATACGGCCATATTGGTGCTGTCGAAATCAGAATTGAAGAAGGATGAAACTGCAGCGAAAAAGCCGGAATCACAAAAGCCATCGAATTTGACAGCCGAGAACAGGAAGGGCAGGGTACAGCCTCCTGCTACTATCACATTGCGCCTCCGAAACAAAGGCATAACCCTTTCAGAAGAGGATGTGAAAACCATGCTTGTTGATCGTGCTTTCTACGACCATCATCGGAATTGGAAAGGCAAAGGGGGCACTCACAGTTATGAACCACGAACTATTGCTGGCGAATACGTTGTGATCGATCACGCCACCGGTTTAATGTGGCAACAGGCCGGCTCATCGTATAGCATTTCCTTTGCTGATGCCCAAAATTATATCCGCGATTTAAATGACCAACGTTTCGCCGGGTATAACGACTGGCGCTTGCCGACGCTCGAAGAAGCGATGTCGCTTATGGAACCCGCAACAAAGACTGGCAATTCGTATATTGATCAATTGTTTGCCCAAGAACAACTGTGGATTTGGACAGCAGACAATCAAAACGCGCTGGGCGCGTCGTCGTCGAATTGGGTTGTTAGTTTCAGCAGCGGACGTTGCACCTATCGACGCGTGGATCTCGATAGCTATGTTCGGTTAGTGCGCTGAGGACAATCGATTATCTGACCCTTTGAGAAATTAGCATGATAGCAATTAGCGCTAGCGCTTCGAAATTTTTCAAAAGATTTTCAATCTCAAGACGGCAAAAATAAAATCAGAAATTTCGATGCCGACTTAAGGGAAAAAGGGAAGGAAGATTTATGAAGAGCAACACTAAGAAAAGAATCAAATATACCGACGAGCCGATGGATCGCGTCGAACTCGTCTCAGATTTTCTACCTCCTCCCGAAGAACTGATGTTGCAAGGAGAAAGCATCGCTAAGGTTAAGCCGAATGAAAAAGGATTGCGCATGACTCAACTTTTAACCAAGGCTTTTGAGAAAGCCGCTCAACTTCCCGAGCCGGATCAAATTGCATTCGCCAATTTTATTCTCGCTGAATTGGCCTCCGACCTTCGTTGGCAACAAGCTTTTGATCGCTCACATAACTTGTTAGCGCAATTGGCGGATGAAGCCCTTGCGGAACATCGCGCTGGCGGTACTCTCGAACTCGACCCGGACAAGCTGTGAAGTCACGGACGGCTGAAAAATTTCGTAAGGCTTTTGCTTTATTGCCGGAACAGGTTCAGCGCCAATCAAGAAATGCCTATCGGCTCTTTCAGCAGAACCCTTACCATCCGAGCCTCCACTTTAAACCAGTTCATCCAGTGAAGCCGATCTTTTCTGTTCGAGTCAACATTGATTTTCGTGCCGTCGGTATTCGCGAAAACGAGGAAATGATTTGGTTTTGGATCGGGCCGCACACTGAGTATGAGAAACTGTTGGCTCGGGTTTGACTTTGAGATGGCGATTGAGGTTTATGTAACCGCAGTGCTTTCTCCTAGCGCGTACATTCACGTTTCAATTCGCGCGTTTTTCATTGCCTCATCGAAAGGATTTCCATGAACGAAATTGTGGTTGCGGTGATTTTAGGAATCGTTGAAGGTCTTACGGAATTTTTACCGGTCAGTTCGACCGGACATTTGATACTCGTCGGCAATTGGCTGCAATTTACTGGAGAGAAAGCGAACACGTTTGAAATCTTCATTCAGCTCGGCGCGATACTCGCGGTGATCGGGTATTTTCGCGAACGGATTTGGAATCTCGTCCGTGCCGTGCTCGGAACGCCGATGGCGAAAGGCAATCCGCATGCGATGACCGTCGAGCAAGCGCGGCGTTTCGCTCTCGGTGTTATTCTCGCGTTCATTCCTGCGGCGATAATCGGGTTCTTTTTGCACGATAAAATTGAAGAACTGCTCTTCACGCCGAAAACGGTCGCAGCCGCGTTAGTCGTTGGAGGCGTCGGCATCATTGCTATTGAGAGGCTGAAGCTGCGACCGAAAACGGAGACGATGGAGACGATGACGTGGGCGCAAGCGCTATGGGTCGGCCTCGCGCAATGCCTCGCGCTCATTCCCGGCATGTCGCGCTCGGCCTCGACGATCATGGGCGGATTGGTCGCGGGCCTCAGTCACGCTGCGGCCGCAGAGTTCTCGTTCTTTCTTGCGATTCCGACAATCGGCGCGGCCACGGTTTATAGTCTGCTCAAGAATCTCAAACTACTCAGTACGGATGATGTGGCCGTGTTTGCCGTCGGCTTCATCGTATCGCTCATCGTCGCGTGGATCGTGATTGCCGCGTTCATGTCATTCATCAAAAAGCACAGCTTCGAATCGTTCGGCTGGTATCGCATCGTGCTGGGGTTTGTGATTTTGGCAACGCTGGCTTGGTAAAATGCCGAAAGCATTGCAAATTGTAAATTGAAAATTTGAAATTTTAAATTTGCAATTCTCAATTTAAAATGCTTTTGATCTTGCAAAAAGGGCGGCGCATGGAATACAAGCTGCAAATCAACAACTGGCCGGAGAGCGAGCGGCCGCGCGAACGCTTGCTCGAACACGGCGCGGAGCATTTGTCCGACGCGGAATTGCTCACGATTCTCTTGCGCGTCGGCGAGCGCGGCAAGTCGGCATACGATCTCGCCAAAGAATTGTTGATCGCCTGCCAGGGTTTACACGGCTTGGATGCGAAGAGCATGCACGAGCTGTGCGAGATGAAAGGCATCGGCATGGCCAAAGCCGCGCAAATCAAAGCCGCGCTGGAATTGGCCAAACGCCTGCACCAAGACCGTCCCGCCTTGCGGGAAAACTTTCGTACCAGCCGCGACATCTTCGAATACATGAGGCTGCGCGTGCAGAATCAGCCGCGCGAGCAGTTTTTCGTGTTGCTGCTCACGGTGCGCAATCGTCTCATCTCCGAAAAGAAATTGTTCGAAGGCACGCTGCACGAAAGCCAGGTCAATGCGCGCGAGGTGGTAAAGCTCGCGATCAACGAACAAGCAGGCAGCGTCGCGTTCGTACATAATCATCCCAGCGGCCAGCCCACTCCCAGCGCGGACGACATCAGCATCACGAAGAAACTGCAATACGCCTGCACGGCCGTAGAGATCGTCGTGCTCGATCACATCATCGTGGCCGGCGAGCGCTATTTCAGTTTTGCGGATGAAGGGATGCTGTGAGCGCGGGCCGTGGATTGTAAATCGTGGATCGTGGTTCGAAGCCGATCAACTACCCACGATCCACGACCTACAACCTTCAAACCTCTCAATCAAACCACCTAACCAGAACCCAAACGTGAGCGAGAGCGCCTCCAAAATCCGGTTGCTGCCGGAAGATTTGATCAACAAAATCGCGGCCGGCGAAGTCGTCGAGCGTCCGGCTTCGGTCGTGAAAGAGTTGTTGGAAAACGCGATTGACGCGGGCGCGACCGAGATTACGGTTATTGCAAAAGACGGCGGCCGCGCGCTGATACAAGTCGTCGACAATGGCAGCGGCATGAATCGTGAAGACGCAGAAAAGGCGTTCGCACGCCACGCCACGAGCAAGATTTCCACACAAGATGATCTCGAAGCCATTCACACGCTCGGGTTTCGCGGCGAAGCGTTGGCAAGCATCGCTTCGGTGTCGCAAGTGGTCTTGAAGACGATGACGCGTGGCGCAACCGAAGCCACGATCATCGAGTTGGAAGGGGGCGCCCTCACCGAGGTTCGCATCGGCGCAAGCACGCCGGGCACCAGTATCACCGTTAAGAATCTCTTCTTCAACACGCCCGGCCGGCGTAAGTTCATCAAGTCTGCCACCACCGAGTATCGCCAAATTCTCGCCACGGTGAATCGCTTCGCCGTGGGTTATCCCGCCATTCAACTTACTTTCATTCACAATGATGAACTCATTTTCGACATGCCGATTGCGGCCTCGCTCGAAGAGCGCGTGCTGACGCTCTATGGCAGCCGTTTGCGCGACGCTTTGCTCGCGGTTCACGACAAAGGCCCGGCGTGCGAAGTGAGCGGCGTGATCGGCAAACAGAGCACGGTGCGGCAACAGCGCGGCGAACAGTTTTTGTTTTTGAACTCGCGCTACATTTCCGACCGCTCGCTCAATCACGCGATCATCTCCGCATATGGCGAAGTACTCGCGCACGGCGGCTTTCCTTTTTATGCGGTGTTTCTGCAAGTCGATCCCACGCGCGTCGACGTCAACGTGCATCCTTCGAAGATGGAGGTGAAGTTCGCGGATGATCGTTTGATCTATGCGATCTTGCGCAACACCGTGCGGCAAGCGATCAATTCGGCTGCCGTGATTCCGGTGGAGAGCAATCTCATTCGCGCCGTGCCGATCATGCCGTGGCCGACGGCGCCGGAAATTCCGAACGAGCAGACTTCCGCGGAAACGGCTGCGTTGCCAAAACCTTTTGTGCCGGACTTTCGCGCCAAACATCCGGGCCGCCAGCTTGGTTTTGAATTGAGCCGTTCGCAATCTGCGCCGCCGGAAATCGCGCCGGTGGAATTGCTTGAGAAGAAACCCGAGCACACGGTTGAGCGCGCGAACGTTTGGCAAATTCACAATCGCTACATTCTCTCGCAGATTCCCTCGGGCCTCGTGATCATCGATCAGCACGTGGCGCACGAGCGCATTCTTTATGAACAAGCGTTGGATTCTTTTTCACAACAAGAAACCGCGACGCAGAACTTGCTCTTTCCCATCGTGATGGAACTCAGCGCGGAAGATTATGAGACCGCTATGGAGATGACGCCGTTCTTAATCAAGCTCGGGTTTGCGTTCAAGCCGTTTGGCAGATTCACGCTGCTCATGGAAGGGGTGCCCGCGGGCTCGCGCTTCGCGAAAGGCACGCAGGACGAGAAATCATTTTTGAAGATCATCGACGAGTACAAACGCGGCAAACGCGAGAAGCTAGAGATTCGCGATAACGTCGCACGTTCGTATGCCTGCCACACCGCCGTGCGCTCCGGCGACCGCTTAACACCGGACAGCATGAACGCGCTGATCGATCAGCTCTTCGCCACGAAATCGCCATACTTCTGTCCGCACGGCCGGCCGGTGATCATCAATATTCCGATCGAGGAGCTGGATAAGAGGTTTGGGAGGATTTGAAGCCGAAGGGTGAAGAGCGAAGGGTGAAAGGGGAAGAGGCGTGTGAAGCCGCAACAAACCAAGTTTGACTTTTCCGAAAAAGTTATGTAGCTTTGCACAAGCGCATCGTAGATGCCTAAAAGAAAAGGCGGTGCTTATTTTATGGAAACGAACATGCAAACCTACACTCTGCCGCGCGAGACTTTTAATTTATTAGTCGAGGCTTTGGGCAACCAGCAAAAGGCGGAAACCTTTGCCAAGTCGATGGAATCCTTTCTTGTCGCCATTAACAACAGTGCCAGCGCCGGAATCACCGAAAAGAAGGAACTTTTAAAAGTTGAAGTGCGAGAGGAACTTCGCAAAGAACTGGTAACCAGAGAAATGTTTGAGGGGTTGGGGAAAGAAATGAGGGAGAACTTTAAAGTCGTTTATGAAAAATTTAGCGTCGTCGACGAAAAGTTCAAATTGATCAATGATCAATTCAAGTTGGTCAATGATCAATTCAAATTGATCAATGATCAATTCAAGTTGGTCGACGAAAGGTTTAAGGGGCTGGAAGAGGGGATGGCTGATAAATTCAAAATGGTCGACGAAAGGTTTAAGGGGTTGGAAGACCGGGTGGATGTGAGATGCAAGAGCTTGGAAGATCGGATGGATGAAAAATTCAAAGGGCTCAACATCAAGCTGAATCTTTTTCTCGCCATCGCGCTGATTGCGTTGACGTTTGCCAATCCCGTGTTCGTCGAGTTGATTAGAAAAGTATTTTGAAGTATGTGCCCCGAGTTTAGAGCGTAGGGAGAAAGGTGAAGCGCTTATCGCCACTCGGCTTTCACCTTTCGTCCCACGCCCTCCGCCTCCTGCTATCTGACCAGTAACATCTTCTTGATTTCCACAAACTCCCCTGCCTCCAAACGATACAAATAAATTCCGCTTGCTAACTTGCCCGTCTCAAAGCCGGCTTCATGATTTCCAGCGGGCTTGCGTTCATTGACGAGGATCGCCACTTCGTGTCCGAGCAGATCATAAACGCTCAACTTGACGAATACCGGCGATGCGAGAGAGTAGGAAATCGTGGTGCCCGGATTGAAAGGGTTCGGATAGTTTTGCGAGAGCCAGTAGGCGCCGGGCTGGCTGTGCCTTTGCTCTTCGACGGAAACCGGAGTTTGATCATATTTTATCGTGGTGTAAGCCGAGTATGTTGGGTTTTGCCCTACACTCGTTCCCGTTACATAAACATACCCGGAGTTGTCAATGGCAAGGGCAACAGGACCAGAATTTCCCGGCCCATCATAACGCGCCACCCATTGCTCGACTCCAGAGGCATTATATTTGACGGTGGCGTAATCTTGGCCCGAGCCTGAACCTACACTCGCTCCCGTCACATAGACATTCCCGGAGCCGTCAATCGCAAGTGAACCTGCAGCATCACCAGAATTTCCCGGCCCGTTGTAGCGCGCCACCCATTCCTCCATGCCCAAGGCATTGTACTTGATGGTGGCGTAATCACCGCCCGTGCCTGAACCCGTGCTCCCTCCTGTCACATAGACATTCCCGGAGTTATCAATTACAAGGGCGCTAGCACCATCTCCAGAATTCCCCGGCCCATTATAGCGCGCCACCCATTGCTGGACTCCGGAGGCATTATATTTGATGGTGGCGTACTCACCGCCCGTGCCTGAACCCGTGCTCTCTCCCGCCACGTAGACACTCCCGGAGGCATCAATGGCAAGAGCACTAACACCGTCGTAGAAATTTCCCGGCCTGTTGTAGCGCGCCACCCATTGCTCAACTCCGGAGGCATTATACTTGATGGTGGCGTAATCACCAGGGTCAGTGCCTGAACCCGCACTCGCTCCCGTCACATAAACATTCCCGGAACCGTCAACCGCAAGGGCATAAGCAGCGTCATGAAAATTTCTAGGCCCGTTGTAGCGCGCCACCCATTGCTCGACTCCGGAGGCATTATACTTGATGGTGGCGTAATCTTGGCCCGTGCCTGAACCAATACTCGCTCCTGTCACATAGACATTCCCGGAACCGTCAACCGCAAGGGCAAGGGCGTCGTCATCCGAATTCCCCGGTCCGTTGTAGCGCGCCAGCCATTGCTCGACGCCGGAAGCGTTATATTTGATGGTGGCGTAATCTCTTTTCCTGTCTGCGCCTGAAGTCGCTCCCGTCACATAGACATTCCCGGAGCCGTCAACCACGAGGTCATAGGCATCATTATCAGAATTTCCCGGGCCGTTGTAACGCGCGCTCCATTGCTCAACCCCGGAAGCATTGTATTTGGCTGTGGCGTAATCCCTGCTCTGGTCTGAACCCAGGCTCAGTCCGGTTACGCAGACATTGCCGGAGCCGTCAATCGCAAGAGCGGCAGGAATGTCATAAGAACCTCTTGGCCCATTGTAACGCGCCACCCATTGCTCCACGCCCGATGCGTTGTATTTGACGGTGGCGTAGTCTTCCACGCCTCCGCTTTCTCCGGTCACATAAACGTTGCCGGCGCCGTCAACCGCAAGCGCAACCGCTTTGTCTTCAGCGTTTCCCGGAGCATTGTAGCGCGCGACCCATTGCTCAACTCCAGAGTCGTTATATTTCACCGTCGCGTAGTCAACTTGATTGCCCGCGCCAATACTCCCTCCGGTGACATACACGTTGCTGGAACCGTCAACCGCAAGCGCAAAGGTTTCATCCACGCCATTGCCCGTGCCGTTGTAGCGCGCCACCCATTGCGCCACGCCGGAGGAGTTATATTTGATCGTGGCGTAATCAGCGTTCGTGGTCGTGCCCCGGCTTCGTCCCGTCACATAAACGTTGCCGGAAGCATCAAGCCCAAGGGCGCGGCCCTCTTCGAAGCTGCTCGCCGGGCCGTCATAACGCATCACCCACTGCTCGACTCCTGCGGCATTATACTTGACGGTGAGAAAATCCGTGCTCGTGCCTGAGCCGGCGCTGGTTCCGGTGACGTAAACGTTGCCAGAGCCGTCAACTGCAAGAGCATAAGCATTATCGCGCCCAACCGGACCGGTGTAGCGGGCAACCCATTGTTGCGCTCCGGAAGCGTCGTATTTTACCGTGAGGTAGTCCGGCGTTGCGGTGGCGCTGCTTGCGCCTGTGACATAGACGTTGCCGGCGTCATCGATCGCCAGCGCCGTAGGAATCTCTGGAAGATTTGCCGGGCTGTTGTAGCGCGCCACCCATTGCTCGACTCCCGCGGCGTTATATTTGACGGTGGCAAAATCCTCCAATGCGCCGGCGCCTTCGTCACTGCTTCCGGTGACGTAGACGTTGCCCGAGTTGTCAACTTCAATGGCGCGCGCGTAGTCCAGTCCCGTGCCCGCGCAATATTGTGCGTTCCATGCTTGATTGCCGGCGGCATCGTACTTCACCGTGTAGAAGTCCACGCCAAACGGATGATTCTCGCTGGAGCCGGTGACATAAACATTTCCGGCATTGTCCATTGCCACTGCGGTTGCGGCATCTTCACCCGGAATAAGGTTAGAAGCATAGTGGCGCACCCAGGCTTCGCGCACGTCGCCGGAAAGGTTCTGCGCCGGCGTGGCTGGCAGCGAAGCGTTTGATTGCGGTTTGCTTTGAGGACCGGGATTTTGCATTGTCGCAGAAAGCGTGACCAGCAACAAGGCTGGGAGAGTCAACAGGTGTTTGTGCTTCATGGCTCGCTCCTGTGATTTGAAGGTTAAAAGTTGGTTCGTAAAGCGGAGGGCGAAGAGCGAAAGGTGAAACGCGCTTGTCGCCTGTCTCGTCCGGCGTTGGGGGGCTAATTGAATAGACGCGAAATTCCTTCAAAATTCACAAAGTATTTTTGGTAAGCTGATGGTAACACGGACCGCTGGTCTGTAAAAACTCCAGCCGGGCCGACTAGGTTACGATTTCTCACTAGCGAGGCCTTGCTGCGCACAATAAACCAAAGTTGACTTTTCCAAAAAAGTTTATAGCTTTGCACCGAAGTATTAAATCTGCAAAAAGAAAAGACGCTGTTGATCATGGAGGCTAACGTGCAAACGTACACCTTGCCGCGCGAGGCATTCAATCTCTTGCTCGAGGCTTTGGGCAGCCAACAAAAAGCCGAGACGTTCGCCCAGTCGATGGAGTCGTTTCTCGTTGCTATCGACAACAAAGCCGGCGCTGAAATTGTTGAGAAGAAGGAAATGATAAAAGTCCAACTTCGGGAGGAACTTAGAAAAGAATTGGTAACGAGGGATATCTTTGAAGGTCTAGGGAGTGAAATAAGGGAGCGATTCAACGTCGTCGACGAGAAATTCAAAGTCGTCGACGAAAAGTTCAAGACTCTCAATGTCAAGCTGAATCTTTTTCTGGCCATCGCGTTGATTGCCTTGACGTTTGCCAATCCTGTTTTTGTCGAGTTGATCAAAAAGGCCTTTTAGAGCTATGACCGCAAAACGACTCCTCCCGCTTGTGCTAGGCGTGCTCGCTTGCGCCGCCAGTTTTCTTACCGCGCAGCCCAAACTGAAAATCTATATCTCCGCGGACATGGAAGGCCTCGCCGGCGTGGTGAGCGGCGAGCAGCTTGGACCAACGGGTTTCGAGTATCAACGCTTCCGCGAGTTTATGACGCGGGAAGTGAACACTGCAATCGATGCGGCATTCAAAGCTGGCGCAACAGAAATACTCGTGAGCGATTCACACGGTAACGGGCAAAATTTGTTGATCGAAAAATTGCCGAAGAACGTGACCGTTGTGCGCTCGTGGCCGCGGCCGTTGATGATGATGCAAGGCATTGACGCGACGTTCGACGGCGTAATCTTCATCGGCTATCACACGGGCACGACCAATCCCGATGGCATTCGCGCACACACGATGTCGAGCGCCAATCTCGCGGATGTGAAGCTCAACGGCGTCTCCGTTCCCGAAGCGGGGATTAACGCCGCGATTGCGGGACATTTCAATGTGCCGATCATCATGCTCTCCGGCGACGATGCGATTTGCAAAGAAGCCACGAACATGTTCGGCAACATCGAAACTGCAACGGTGAAATGGGCGTACGGTTTTCATTCTGCGCGCACACTCACGCCCGAGGCGGCTTGCGATCTCATTCGCGAAAAAGTCACGAAGGCCGTGCAGCGCATTAAAGAATTCAAGCCTTATAAAGTGACAACGCCGGTGCAGCTTGAAATCCGTTTCAAAAATTATCGCCCCTCGGAAGTGTTGAGCTACCTCTCCATCGTCGAGCGCACGGACGCGCATAGCATCAAGTTCATCGGCAAAGACATGATCGAGGTCTCGAAGTTCTGCATAACCTGCGCGTTTTCTGTGGGATTTCTATTTTCATGCGCGGAATGTTTTTGCTCTCAGCGTATGCCGCCTCCATTCAACGCGGGCGCGTGACTGTGAGCGCCATGATCGTGCTCTTCTTCGCCTTCCGAATCATAGCCGTCATAATCCGAGCGATAATCCTCTTCATCATAATCGCGCCGGTAATCGTCCTCATAACGCGGGGCCGGTTGGGGCACGACCACGAGGTGCGTTGCCGCGCCGACGTGTACGCTCTGCCCGGCAGCGGGCGTTTGTTGAATGACGAGCGGGCCGCGTTGTTGCAGGCGCCTGAGCGTTTCAGGCGTGAGCAGTGGGCGCCCGTCAAAGTCTCTGCCCATTTGTTTCGGCAGCTTTTTGCGTTTCGCGTTTTGATATTCCGGTTGAAGAATACATTTCTGCAGATGCGTCACGTGCCCCACTTTGAGGCCGGCGTGGTGCAAGTAATGCTTCGCCAGCGGCAACGAATATCCGCAGACGCTCGGCGTCACGACTTGACAGCTCTGCCAGTTCCAATACACGTGATCCACGAAAGCGTGCCAGCACCAAAAGATGGGCGCCGCTGAAGCAATAGAAAGAAATCCCATCGTTCCGCCGATAGTGACGTGAACACCGCCGTGCCAGCCATTGATGGCGTTGCCGAGATCGTCGCCGCTCTCAAAATCGCAAACCTGCGGCATCTCGAACTCTTTCGGCGTCGCCATATTGGGATTCAAATTGATCAGCGCCGGGCGCGGCGTGCTGTCGTCTTCCGGCTTTACCACGTTAAATTCGGGCGGAATGGGATTGATGGGATTCCACTGCGGCAAGGGCACGAATGCGCCGCCGCCATTAGCGGAGAGGAACGTTTCCATGCCCGCGATATACGCGCGATGTCCGGTGAAGAGACTGAGACCGGAGTGGACGATGCTCGCGTGTTGCGCCACGACCGCATCCGTCAAATAATTCAGCATAAGGTTGACCAACGTTTGTCGATCGACCGGGCTGAGGCTGTTGAGATCCGCACGATGTGCCATAGGATACCTCCTTCTGTTTGAAAATGAAAACTAACTATATTACTTGGAGCGAAATATAGGTTACACTTCTCCCTCCTTGCATGTCATTCAGAAGGAAACTTTTTACGTGCTGGAGATGCTGCCCAGTGCTTAAAAAGATTCCTCCTGAATGAGCGTGAGCCGAAGTGAGGTCAGCTCAGTCGTGGTATAAACGGTGAAAAGCCTACCTGTGCGCGGCCGTGCGCGTACAGAAGTCGCATCTCGAATCCCAACC
>Ga0247727_10004516_pt1 | contig 29403 bp, 23 predicted proteins | sample WisWelCaveWW1625_FD_202498 | JGI IMG/M metagenome (GOLD analysis project Ga0247727, IMG submission 202498) | Biofilm microbial communities from Wishing Well Cave, Virginia, United States - WW16-25 | ecosystem: Environmental > Aquatic > Deep subsurface > Groundwater > Cave microbial mat | place...
ACATGACGTTGCGCGCCCAACTGAACCTGGCAGCCCTCGGCGTGAGCGCCGGCTCGGGCATCTGGGGCTACACGTCGCCCGCGGGAAGGCGCCTCGCCCTCGTCGGCACGTCAGCCGGGCTCTCGGTTGTGGACGTCACGGAATCGGGCAACGCCCGACTCACCGGCTCCATCACCGGCGGCTCGAGCGCGTGGCGGGAGGTGAGGACGTATCGCGAATACGCCTACGTGACGACCGAGGCCCAGACGGGCCTCGACATCGTCGACCTCGGCGATCCCGACCGCCCCGTCAAGGTGAGGACCTGGAACGAGACTTTCGCCTCCGCCCACTCGCTGTGGATCGACGAAGAGGCGGGGCTGCTCTACGCCAACGGGACACAGACCGGGATGCACGTGCTGGACCTAAGCACCGACCCCACGAACCCGCGCGAGGTGGGCCGCTTCACCGACTACTACATCCACGACAGCTATCGGCGCGGCGACCGGCTCTACGCGGCGTCGATCCGCAACGGCTTCCTGGCGACGCTCGACGTCACAGAGTCCGATGCGATCCGGGAGCTGGGCCGTTTCACGACTGGCGGCCGCTTCACCCACAACGCCTGGCTCACCCGCGACGGCCGCTACGTCTTCACGACCGACGAGCGCGCGGGGTCCCCGATCGAGGGCTGGGACCTGCTCGCGAGCCCCCCGGCCAGGGTGTCGACGTACATCGCTGCCCCCGGCACGATCCCCCACAACGTGATGATCGACGGCGACCGGCTGGTGGTGGCGCACTACACCGAGGGCGTCCACATGCTCGACGTGCGCGACCCCGAGCGCCCGCGCCTGATGGGCTACTACGACACCTACGCCGGCAGCTCCACGGGCTTCAACGGCGCCTGGGGCGCCTACATCTTCCCGGCCTCGAACCTGATCGTAGTGAGCGACGTCAACGGCGGGCTGTTCGTCGTGGAGTACACCGGCTCCTGAGCCGCGCCCGCGGGTGAGGCGCCCGCGAGCGCGGCCTCAGCTCACGTCAGGTCAGCGAATCGCCACGACCTTCACGCCCGCGGTGTCGGCCGCCCCGGACACGTAGCCGATCGCGCCGGGGTTGGCGCGGACGAAGTCGAGCACCGACGCGTCCGACGTCCTGACCGGGGGCGGCGTGTCGCGGCCCGAGAACACCATCGTCTGCCAGTGCGCGACGATGGCGTCCGGATCCTTGGCGTGGACCTCGAGGCTGAAAGCGCGCCGCACGCTCGACGTGCGCTCCTGGTCGACGGCAGCGACCGGCGCTCCGGTCGGCCAGGATACGGTCTTCTTCAGGAACAGGCGCGACAGCTCGGTCGCGCGGAGCGAGGTCACCGGGTTGACCGGGCTCACGATCACGCGGAAGCCGTCCTGCGCGTGCACGCTCGCGCCGACGAGGGCCGCAGCACCGAGCAGGATGGAAGCGAAGGCTCGTCCAAAGGTCTTCATCGTCATCACCTCAGAACGAGAACTGCGCGCCCAGCACGAGCACGCGGGTCTTCTGTTCGATCGTCCCGAGCACCGCGGCGAGGCCGGGATTCTCCGGCCGGGCCAGCATGCTGCCGTCCACCGCGTAGCCGTTCAGCTTCAGGACGAACTCGGGGCTCACCCAGAAGTTGAGCGCGAGCCCGAACGACTCGTGCCGCGTCAGCGCCTCGGGGATGCTCGAGTCGCCCTCGGCGAGCAGGATCTCGGAGTGCTCGTACTGAGCTGCCACCTGCCACTTCTTCAAGAAGCGGTAGGACGCCTCGGCGTAGAGGCTCTCGATACCCACGTCGCCCTCGGAGGTGCCCTTGAAGAACTCGCCCCGCGCCGCGAACGGGCCCGTCTGGTACTGCGCGCGCAGGTTGTAGAGGGTCGCGCTCCCCAGCTCGAGCGGGCTGCCCTCCGGCACGTCGACGCTGCCCAAGCGGATGACCGAGCCGCCGAAGTCGACGCCGCGGGCCGGGGACGCGAGAAGCAGCCGGCCGCCGATCATGTCCCGGCCGACGATCTGCTCCTGGGTGCGGGTGAAGACGGGCAGCCCGGTCGCGGAGTCGAAGCCGGTGACGCGGTCCACGAAGAAAGGCTCGAACTCGATCTGGCCGCCGAAAGCGTCGTACTGCAGCTCCCAATTCTCGCCGAGCCGTGGCGCTCCGGTGACGCCACCGCCTAGGTACGCCTTCGGGACCAGGCCGAGCGTCCCCGCGTAGAACTGCGGCAGCAGGTAGAAGGGACGCAGCGTGCCGACGTCGTAGGTCTCCGAGTAGAGCCCGAACGGCACGAGCACCTTGCCCACGCGCAGCTTCAGGCTGGGCGATTGGGCCCACTCGGCGAACACGTAGTCGAGGTTGGTGCGCTGGCCCCGCAAATCGTCGCCCCAGAAGGCCTGCGCTCGGATGGAGAGCTTCTCCATCGGTCGCGCGCCGACGTTGAGAGCGAAGGAGTAGTTGTCCCAGACGCCCTCGGGTGAGGTGCCATAGCCGAAGAAGTTGTCGTTGTCCGTTTTTCCGTAGGCCCAGCCCCCGAAGCCCTGCAGGGAGTGGCGTGGGGCTTCCTGAGCGAGTGAGCCGCTACTGCCCGTGAGCGTCACCGCCAGGGCGGTCGCACACGTCAGCCATCGTCCGTGTCCGAGCATGATTCCTCCTGCGCGGCCATGGGTGGGCCACGCCGTACACCCTGACTGCAAACGACGTTCCGCCACGCGGACGCATGGCGTTTCGCGGCTGCGGACGCCACAAAGTCACTGTCCTACCGCATGCTTCGGTGGGCTGCGATCATCGGGCTCACTTCCCGACAGGCGTCCCGATGCGGGAAACAGTCCCGGCGCTGGACCAGCGGCAGAGCCCGGATTCCTCGGGTCCTAACTGAGACGCAGGTGCCCCGATCCACCAAGGCGTCGCGCTGATCCCTGCCCATTCGGCGTGCGCGAGATCCGCGGCGCAGGGCTGTGCTCAAGAGAGATCCGTTTCCCGTTTCCGGACCCATTTCCGGGTCGGAACGCAAGGGAGAGCGGCTTCCGTCGCCTTCCTCGACTCGAAGTGAGTTCTTTTTAGAGGTTTATGGATCGTATACGACGCTGGCAGGGGTATTGCTCTCTGCTCGCTCCGTGCCCGCGTGAAGCTCGAGTTCGAGCATCACCTGGACGGCCCGCGCCAGCAGAACGGCCTGGCCTTCCAGGTCGCCTACGGTTTCTAGGAGGACACGTCCATGCGCACAACGGCAGCGACAGTCCTGACGGTGGCGTGCTCCTGGCTGTTTCTCGCCGCGCCGAGTCCGGCACAGGCGGAAGAGCTGGTCATCATCGTCAACGCGGCGAACCCCAACGCGGCGCTCAGCCTGGCGCAGGCGAAGAGCTACTTCATGAAGAAGACCGCACCTGGCAGAACGGCGAGAAGGTGCGCCCGGGCGATCGCGAAGGCGACAGCCCCGAGCGCAGGGCGCTTCTCGCAAAGGTCCTCGGCCTCTCCTCCGACGAGCTGAAGCGCCACTGGCTCGAGCGGCAGTACGCGAGCGCCGACCAGCCGCCCGCGAGCGTGCCTGACGAAGCGTCGGTGCTGAAGTTCGTTTCCTTCTTCAAGGGCGGCATCGGCTTCGTCTCTAAGAGCGCACTTTCGGGAGCCGGGGCGCAGGGCGTCAAGCCGGTCCTGACGCTGAGCTTCTGAGCCGAATCTCGAGGGAGGAGCCCGTGGCATTCGAGCGAGACGGATCGAGACGGGGCGCCCGGCGGATCACCGGGCTGGGCGCCCTTGCGTTCGCGTTGCTGAGCGGCGGCGCGCAGGCGGGGACGGCCCGTCTGCCCGATCCGCTTACGCTCGAGTATCCCGGCCACAAGAGCGCCACTCCCGCCCGGGTGGAGCTCGGCAAGACGCTCTTCTTCGACCCGCGGCTGTCCTCGAGCGGGACGATGTCGTGCGCGACCTGTAGCCGGAGCTGGCGTGGGGTGACGGGCTGCGGTACTCGATCGGCGTCTCCGGCCGACCGCTGAAGCAGCACACCCCCCACCTCTTGAACCTGGCTTGACAGAAGAAGCTCTTCTGGGACGGCCGCGCCACGCCGCTCGAAGAGCAGGCGCTCGGCCCGATCCAGAATCCCGACGAGCTCAACATGCCCATCGACACGCTCGTCGCGAAGCTCGCGGCGGTGCCCGCGTATCGCCGTTCCTTCGACGAGGCGTACCCGGGATCGGGGCTCACGGCCAAGAACGTGGCGAACGCCATCGCGGGTTTCGTGCGCACGCTCGTCTCGGGCGGGGCGCTGTTCGATCGTTATCTGGCCGGCGAGGAAGCGGCCCTCCACCCCGCGGCGAAGCGCGGGATGGAGCTCTTTTATGGGCGCGCCGCCTGCTCGACCTGCCACAGCGGACCCCACCTGAGCGACGGCAAGCTCCACACGGGCGTGCCGGGCGACGACCGCGGGCGGTCGGCCCTCGATCGCGTCGGAGATTTCCAGATGCGCCCCTACCCTTTCTTTCAGACCCAGAAGGCGTTCAAGACCCCCGGACTCCGCAACGTGGCCCAGAGCGCCCCCTACAGCTCTTCGAGGAGGTCGCGGGCCTGATGACCTCGCGCCTGGTCAAGGAGGCCGTGACACTGTCGCTGACGCAGTCCGGCCCGCAGGCGGATCAGATGATCCAGCAGCTCGAGGTGCTTATCGACGACGCCGATCGCACGATGACGGCCAAAACCGAGAAGGCCGTCGTCACGGCGCGCGGGGCCAGGAGCTTCGCGCTCGGGCTGTCGCTGATCGCGACGCTGCTGTCGCTCGGTCTCGCCGCGTTCTTGGCGCGCGGGATCACGTGACGCACGCCTGGACGCCGCCGCGGGTAGAGGAGTAGCCTCTTGGCGGGGAGCCGGGAATGGGCGAGCGAACGATCGGCGTCCTGCCCATGCTGCTGACGCTGGTCGCGCTGCAGCTCGTGCTCGCCCTGATCCTCTCCGCGATCCTGGGCGCGTTCCACAGGCTCTACCGCCATGCGTACCTGCGCGACTGGTCCCTGAGCTGGCTCGCCCTCGCCGTCTACCTGGTCGCCTCCTCGCTCGGCGGCACGACCTCGGGCCGAGTCACGGGCTTCCGGATCCTGGTGCAGGCGGTGTCCCTGGTCGCCGCCTACCTGCAGGTCGCATGGCTCCTGCTCGGCGCCTGGGGCCTCGCGAGGGGGAAGGACGTGCCCGCCGCGACCCGTCGGCTCGCACTCGCCGGGGCCGCCGCCGCCGGACTCGTTTCGACGGGCCTCGGGCTCGCCGGCATGGGCCGCCTCTCGCCGATCATGCTGCGCTGCCTCGTCGCCGGCCTCGCCTACCTGGTTGCCGCCGCGGCCATCCTAGCGCGGCCACAACCGGCCGCCCGCTTGGGTCGCACCTTCGCGGGCCTTGCGCTCCTGGTTTACGCCGCCGACCAGCTCGCCTACTTCGGCCTCGGCTTCGTTCCCCACGGGCGCCAGCTCACGCAGCTGCTGATGCTCATGTCCTTCGATCTGCTGGCGACCGCCGTGATCGGGCTGGCTCTCGTGGCGTGGCCGCTCGAGGGCGAGCGCGAGCGCCAGCTCCAGGTCGCCGAGCTTGCCCGGCGGCGGGAGCGCGCCCAGGCCTGCGCGTACCGCGTCTCCGAGGCCGCGCGGACGGTCGGGGACCTCGCTGCGCTCTTCCGCTCGCTCCACGAGAGCCTCGTCGAGGTCGTCCCGGCGCGCAACTTCTACATCGCCTTCCACGACGCGGCGGCCGGGACGCTCGGCTTTCCCTACTTCGCCGACGAGCGCGACCCGGCTCCGGGGCCGAAGGCCCTCGGACGCGGCCTGACGGAGTACGTGCTGCGCACCGGCCAGCCGCTGCTGGCGACGCCCGAGGTATTTCGCGAGCTCGTGGCCCGCGGGGAGGTGGAGCTCGTCGCCAGCGACTCGGTCGACTGGCTGGGCGCCCCGCTCTTCGTGCGGGGCGAGGCGATCGGCGTGGCGGCGATCCAGACCTACGACCGCGCCGTCCGGCTCGGGCCCGAGGACCGCGAGCTGTTCGTGTTCGTGTGCGGGCAGATCGCGGCGGCGATCAAGGCCCGGCGCGACGAGGACGCGCTGCGCGAGTCCGAGGTGCGGCTGCGCCAGGTGATCGACGTCGTTCCGCACCTGATCTTCGCGCGCGACGAGGAGGGGCGCTACCTGCTCGCGAATCGGGCGTCGGCCGAAGCCTACGGCACGACGGTGGACGCCCTGATCGGCCGGAAGCACGCCGACTTCGCCCGTCCCGGGGACGAGGCCCGACGCTCGCACGAGGACGACCTCGAGGTGATCCGCAGCGGCCAGGCCAAGGTGATCCTCGAGGAGTCGATGACCGACGCGTCCGGGCGGGTGCGCTGGCTGCAGACCACGAAGATCCCGGTCTCCTTCTCCGGCAACGGACGCCCCGCCGTGCTCGGGGTGTCGATCGACATCACGGAGCGGAGGGCCGCGGAGGAGACGCTGCGGCGCGCGGCGAAAGAGGAGAGCCTCAGCGTTCTCGCGGGGGGTGTGGCCCACGATTTCAACAACCTGCTCGCCGCGATCCTGGGGCACGCCGCCCTCGCCTTGAAGCAGCTGCCCGAGCGCAGCCCGGCCCGCAGGCACGTCGAGAAGGCGGCGAGCACGGTCGAGCGGGCCGCCGATCTCACGCGCCAGATGCTCGCCTATTCGGGGCGCGGACGCTTCGTGGTGCGTCCCACGGACTTGAACGCGCTGATACACGAGAACCTGCCGCTGCTCGAGGTGGCGCTGCCGAAGAGCGTGCGGCTCGAGGCGAGGCTCGAGCTGGAGCTGCCGCCGGTGGACGCCGACGTGGGCCAGCTCCAGCAGGTGCTGATGAACCTCGTCATCAACGCGGCGGAAGCCATCGGCGAGCGGAGCGGGACGGTCACGGTCGCGACCGACGTGCGCGAGGTGGCGGCGACCGACCGCTGGCTGTGGCGGGCGAGCGGGCAGCCGCTCGCCCCCGGCCGCTACGTCTCGCTCGAAGTCGCGGACGACGGTCTCGGGATGGACTCCGCGACCGTGGACCGCATCTTCGAGCCGTTCTTCACGACCAAGTTCACCGGGCGCGGCCTGGGGCTCGCCGCGGTTCTCGGCGTGGTGCGCGGCCACCACGGGGCTTTGAGCGTCGACAGCGCGCCGGGCAGGGGCACCGTGTTCCGCCTGCTGTTCGCTCCGAGCGAGCACGGGGCGGCCGCCGAAGCGGCAGCGGCCCCGGCTCGGGGCCGGCGCGGCGCGACCGTGCTGCTGATCGACGACGAGCCGGTGGTGCGCCAGATGGTCGGCGAGGTCCTCGCGCACGAGGGATTCTCGGTGCTGGAGGCCGCGGACGGCGCCACGGGAGTGGCGCTCTTCCGCGAAAACCGTGAGCGGGTCGAGGTCGTCCTGCTCGACCTGTCGATGCCCGGCCTCAGCGGCGAGGAGACCTTCGGGCGCCTGCGGGAGATCGACCCCGCGGTGCGCGTGGTCTTGTCCTCGGGCTACGACCAGCACGAAGCGACGGGACGCTTCACGGCCGGGGGCCCGGCCGGCTTCATCCAGAAGCCGTACCGGCCGCACCAGCTGCTGGCCGAGATCGAACGCTGTCTCGCGTCGGCCTGAAGGCCGGATGACACGCGCCCTATGGCGCGATTCTGAACGCCGCCATTTCGCGTGAGTTGCGCACCAGCAGAAGGCCTCCGGCCATCGCCGGGTGGCTCCACGTCTTGCCTTCGATCGCCTGGAAACGCGCGATTTCCTGCAAGGACTCGGGTGAAGCCTTGAGCAGCATCAGTTCCCCCGATTCCGCCAGCACGATGACGTGGCCGCCGGCCAGAATGGCCTGCCCATAGCCGTAGCGCCCTCCTTTCCACCTGCGCTCACCGGTCTTCGCGTCGATGCACACGAAAATCGACTCATCGAACCCGTAGATGTGGCCCTCGTGCAGCACGGCGCTGTTGAAGCGGCTCTTCATGCTCTTGCTCTCCCAAAGCGCGCGGGCCACGAATCCCGAGTGGGCTTTGTTCACTTCCAGCAGCACCGAACCGTGGCCGTAGCCAGCGGAAACGAGCACGTGGTTGGCGTCGGTCACGATGGGCTGCGCACTGTTGATGTCGTACATGGTGGCCCACGGATGCTCCCAGAGCAGCGCACCGTTTTCCGGCCGCACACCCACGATGCGTTTCGCCGTCACCACCAGCAACTGCGGCTCGCCGGCCAAGGTCGAAAGCACGGGCGAGGTGTAGGCCGCCTGGTCGTCGAGCGCGTTCCACACGCGTTCCCCGGTGTCTTTGTGGTATGCCACTAGCGACTTGCCGTTGGAGCCGCCCGGCGTCACCACCACCGTCTTGTCTACGATCAGCGGCGAATTAGCCATGCCCCACATGATGTTCTGCGCACCGTTGTCGGCCAGAATGTGCTTCGACCACACCAGGGTGCCCGTGGCCTCCTCGAGCACGCGCAGTTCACCCAAGGCACCCAGCGCGTACACCCGGCCGTGGTGCCACGTCGGGGTGGCGCGTGGACCATCGCCGCCCATGGACTCGCTGAAGCGCGCGGGCCAATCGTGCATCCACAGTTCGCGGCCGGTCTCGACGTCGTACGCAGCAACCACTTCTTTGTCGCGGCGCTGCTCGATGGTGAATGCGCGGCCCCCGGCGATGGAGAACGAAGCGTAACCGCCGCCCACCGGCTGCTTCCACAGCGGCCGGAGTCCTTCGCTCGGCCATGCCGTCAGGATCGGGCCTTCGCTCGAAACTCCGTCGCGGGCCGCGCCGCGAAATTCCGGCCACAAAAGCCCCGGTGCTGCGGTCGGTAGCGCGACGACCGTCCCCGCATCATGGGTTTCTGACCCAGGCCGCGGTGCGGTAGCGCCGGCCCGCCCCGAGCGGAGCGGAGGGGGTTCCCGCCGATCTGCTTCGGGCTCGGAGGGAGCGGCCTGCGCTCGACTGGCCGCGGGCGGAGCCGCGGCCTGCATCGCCTGCCGGTGCTTCTCGAGCGCATCCTGATCCTGCTGCGGACTCCGGAACGTGAAGATGGGAATGTAGCCCGCGCCGGACATCTCCGTGTGAAGGATGCGCACCTTCACCAGATAGCCGAGCGTGAGAATCAGCGGTCCGGTAAGCAACAGCCGTCCGAGCACACGCGCTGCTTTTCCGATCACACCCGCTTCCGTGGGCAGTGATCGCATCCACAGCATCAGGATCCCCGCCGGGGGTAAGACTGCCGAAACGAGCAACGCCTGCCAGCGCTTCATCGGGAGTTGGGCTCGGCCTCGTAAACGACCCGGCCTCCGACGACGGTGTAGCGCACGCGGCCGCGGAGCAGAGCGCGCGGGTCCGCCCGCCCGGCCGCCACGAGGTCCGTGTCGAACACCGCCATGTCCGCGAGCTTTCCCGGAGTGAGCGTGCCCTTCTGGTTTTCCTCGAAGCACGCCCACGCCGGCGCCCGCGTGTAGGCGTCGATGGCCTCCTCGATCGTGAGTCGCTCCGCCGGGAACCATCCCCCGGCCGGCTCGCCAGCGAGCGTCTGCCGCGTGACCGCAGCGTAAAGGCCGAGAAGCGGGTTGAGCGGGTAGCGCGCGGCGTTGGTGCCCGGACTGTCGCTGCCGAAGACGAGCACCGCTCCGGCGTTCTTCAGCTTGCGGAAGGCGTAGGCGCCCTCGCTGCGCTCCTTCCCGATGCGCTGCTCCATCCAGCGCATGTCGTCGGACACGTGGTAGGGATTGACCTCGGCCACGAGCCGGAGCCTCCCGAAGCGCGGGAAATCGTCGGGATGGACCACCTGCGCGTGGATCACGCGCCAGCGGTGGTCGGAGTCGACCATAAGGCGGCGGGTCAGGACCTTCTCGTAGACGTCGAGCAGGATCCGGTTGCCCTTGTCGCCGATGGCATGGACGTGCGGTGGAAGTCCGGTCGCGGCCGCCTGCTCGAGGAGCCGCTCCAGGTTCCCGGTGCCGAAGTCCGTGTAGCGCTCGGTCGCCTTCATCGCCAGCGCGGCCCCCTCGACGCCTTCAGGGAACATCACGTGGCGGGGATAGCCCTTGTTGCCCGGGTCGTGGTCGTAGGGCTCGAAGAACATCGCCCCGCTCGAGCCCATGATCCCGTCGACCCACGCCTTGTAGCCGATGAACTTCAGCCACGCGTCGCCCATCCCGCGCGAGATCCCGAGTGCTTCCACGTGCTCGACCTCGGAGAGCCGCGGGCGCAGCAGGATGCGGGCGGTGAGCTCGCCGCGACGACGGAGCTCCTGGTACGCCAAAAGCTGGGGGGCGGTGGTCAGGTCCTGCAGCGTCGTGACGCCGCCCTCGCGTGCCTCGCGCAGCACGGCACGCACCTGGGTGAGACGCTGCTCGAACGAGATTTCCGGCACCACGCGGCGCACGAGGCCGGCGGCCGCGCCGCGCAGGATCCCGGTCAGACGGCCGTTCGCGTCCCGGACGATCTCCCCTCCGGGCGGGGCCAGCGTCGCCTCGGTGATCCCGGCCGCGGCCAGCGCGAGCGAGTTGGTGAAATAGACGCTGCGGTCGAAGCGGTTGACGAAGACGGGGTGGCGCGGCGTGACGGGATCCACGTACGAGCGGTCGGGCAGGAACGGTCCCTTCCCGGCCAATGGCGCGCCGCCCGCGGCCGTCTGCCCCGCCGAGCCCGCCGCCCACTGCTCGTAGGCGCCCCAGTCGCCCCGCGTGATCCAGCTTCCCTCGGGCAGGCGTGCGGCGGCGGCGGCGAGCCGCTCGAGGAACACCCCCGGCTCGTGCGCGTCGAGCAGGTTGGCCCCCGTGAGCAGCGCTCCCGTGCCGTCGACGTGCACGTGAGCGTCGTTGAAGCCGGGCGCCACGAACTGCCCTCGCAGATCGATCACGCGGGTCTTCGGCCCAACGAGCCGCCGCAGCTCGGCCGACGCGCCCACGCCGGTGATGATCTCGCCGCTCACCGCCACCGCCTCCGCCCACGGCCGGGAGGCGTCGGCGGTGTAGACACGGCCGTTCACGAGCAGCAGGTCGACGGAAGCCGCTTCGAGCTTCGCCGCGATGGCCAGGACGCAGGTGATCGCAACCCAGAGCAGCGCTCGGTTCATGCCGTTCCTCCCCTGCCTTCGCCGGCGACGTGCCGCGAAGGGTTGTCTCCTCGACGTTCCGCCTCATCGGCCTGCTGCCAGAGGCGGATGGTCTCGGGCAAGAGCGGCGTCGGAAGGTCCACGCAGCCGGCGGCCTCCAGCAGCGCCGCGGTGGACACGTTGCCCTTCGGTCCGCGGAAGAGAGCCTTCACCCGCCCTACCGCGTGGCCCTCGCCGCCGACTTCGAAGCGCTGCTCGAACCACCACCACTTCTCGTCCCAGGCCACGAGGCGCGTCGCGAGCTCGAAGCGCTGGAAGGGGTCGAGCGACCGCCGGAAGCGGAGGGTCGCGGAACCCACGACCGGGAACCAGCGCCTCCGGAACGCCGGCTGCAGCATGCCGGTGCGCAGGCCGTAGTCCCCGCGGCCCAGGTCCATGGCCAATAGATAGCGGCTGTTGGTCATGTGCAGATTGGCGTCCAGGTCGTTCGGCCACACGCGCAGGGACACTCGGCACTCGTCGAGGAGGTTCTGACGCGGCCGGGCGAGGCCGGTCGCCAGGGTGTACCAAAGCCGCAGGAGCACGTCTGATTCTTCCCCGTTCCACGACTCCGCGCCAGCACTGCGCGGGCGACGGGGCGACGGGCCTGGCCGATGTGACGTATGGTCGTCTACACTCATGTTCAGCACCATGCTGGAGCAGGCTTGAGCACCCCCGTCGCCGAGGCGATGCAACCCTGGCAGGCGCCGTGGTGGCGGCCTGTCCCGGGACAAGAGATCGTCTTCTACTACCTGATCGCGGTCCACGTCCTCGCCGCCATCGGCTTCGCGCTCTTCCCGGTTCCCGGCCTGCCCGTCTTCCTGACCGCCCTCGGCCTGGCCTGCCTCGGCGGCCTGGGCACCACCGTCGCCTACCACCGCGCGCTCGCGCACAAGTCCGTGCGGCTCCACCCGCGGGTCGAGCAAGCCCTGATCCTCTGCGCCATCTTCAACGGGTCGGGCAGCCCCAGGCAGTGGGTGGCGAATCATCGCCTCCACCACGCAAAGTCCGACACGCCGGAGGACGTCTCGAGCCCGCGCTACGGCGGTTTCTGGTGGGCGCACCTGCGCTGGCTCTACCAGTTCCCGGATGCGAGCCAGGGCCGCTGGTGTCCGGACCTCGACCGGCCGCGGTACAACGTGTGGGGCCGGCTACAGGCGCCGATCGTGGCGCTCTCCCTGTTCGGCGGGTTCGCCTACGGCTGGCGCGGCCTTTTCTGGATCGGCGCGATCCGACTCCTCTACTCCCTGCACTTCCAGAGCCTGGTCAACAGCCTCACCCACCTGGGCGCGGCGGGGGACGAGGGCGGGGATTCGAGCTTGAACGTGTGGTGGCTCGGCCCGTTTCAGCTCACGGCCTGGGGCGAGAACTGGCACCGCAACCATCACGCGGAAGCCGGGTCGGCGCGCTTCGGCTGGAGCCCCTTCCAGACCGACATCGGCTGGTACGTGATTCGCCTGCTCGAGGCCCTGGGGCTGGCCAGAGACGTACGCCGCCCCCGGATGGGCCAGAAGCGACCCTCGCCGATCGCGCTCCTCCTCCTTTGTTGCCTCGTTCCGGGGCCCGACTCGTTGCTCGCCGCGGAGAAGCCCACCCTCGCGCTCGTCAGCGGCCAGGTGATCGACGGCTACGAGGGGCCGCCGATCCACGACGGCGTCGTGCTGATCGCCGGCGAGCGGATCGTCGCGGTCGGCCGACGCGGCGAAGTCACGCTGCCGCCGGGCACGCCCGTGATCGACACCGCCGGCATGAGCGTGCTGCCCGGCCTGATGGACATGCACGTCCACCTCATGATCCTGGGCCACTCGAACTACGAGTACTGGGACACGACGTACCTGTCCCGCTTCCGTGACGAGATCATGCCGATCGCGGCGAAGCAGCTCGTCCTGAGCGGGGTCACGACCGTGCGCGATCTCGGCGCACCGCTCGACGAGATCCTGTACGTCAAGCGGCGGATCGAGAAGGGCGAGATCCCGGGGCCGCGGCTCTTCGTCTCGGGCCCCTTCATCCAGCACAAGCCCTACTTCGAGTACGAGAAGTTCGTGCGCTGGGGAGTCGACGGGCCCGAGGACGCGCGGGCCAAGGTGCAGAAGCTCGTGGACGCGGGCGTCGACTTCATCAAGCTGATCGACCAGGACCAGATGACCGACGACGAGGTCCGCGCCGTGGTCGAGACGGCGAGGAAGGGCGGCAAGCCCGTGGTCGCGCACGCCCACCGCGAGGACGAGATCCGCGTGGGCCTGAAGCACGGCGTCGACTGCTTCGAGCACACAGGCCTCGCCACCGAGCCCGGCTACCCCGAGGACATCCTCGCGGGACTGCGCAAGCGGAACGCCACGCTCTACTGGTGCCCCACGATCGAGGGGCTGTTCCTCGCCGACTACACCGCGCGCGTGTTCCCGGACCGCCTCGACGACCCGCGCTGGCAGGCCGACATTCCGAAGGACATCGCCGCGGACATCCGACGCTCGCTCCAGAGCGTGACGGCGCTCGACTACTTCACGCTTACGTTCCGGCGCCTGCCGACGCTCCCGAACAAGTTCCGTCAGCTCCGCGAGACCGGGGTCACGATGCTGATCGGGACCGACAGCGGCATACCCGGCAACTTCCACACCGACTCGACCTGGCGCGAACTCGACACCTGGGTGAGGCTCGGCGCGACGCCGATGCAGGCGATCGCGGGGGCGACGCGCTGGCCGGCGCGCTTCCTGAAGAAGGAGAAGGAGCTCGGGACGCTCGCCCCCGGCCGCTACGCCGACGTGATCGCGGTGCGCGGCGACGTGCTCTCGAACGTGGCACTGCTGCAGCGCGTCGACGTGGTGGTCAAGAACGGCGCGCGCGTCCGGTAGCTGACGTGGGCGAGCGTTGCGGCTCGCTCAGGCCCGGTCCGCGCTCGAGCCCCGGGTGCCCCACGCCTCCGGCGGAAGCTCGACCGAGTAGAGGACTCGGCCGGCCACGTCGTTGAGCCGCGCCGTGAGCACCTGGCTGCGGCGGTCGATGTCCAGGGTCCCGAAGAACTGGAGCCCCTCGCTCGGGGGGCGGTTGGGCTTCATGCCCTCGGGGATGCCCAGGAAGCGCACGGCGGGACCGAAGGTCGGGTCGAGCGGCGTGGGCCCGAAGGTCCCCGCGTGGAGCGGGCCGGCCACGAACTCCCAGAACGGGTCGAAGTCCCGCACGCGCGCGCGCTCGGGGTGGTAGTGGTGGGCCGCGGCGTAGTGAACGTCGCCGGTGATCCACACGACGTTCTTGACCCGTTCGGAGCGCAGGAAACGCAGCAGGTCGGCGATCTCGAGCTCGCGCCCGAGCGGTGAGCCGCCGTCGCCGTTCGCGACCGCTTCGAAGTGTGCCGGCCCGTCCTTCACCACGAGGCCGAGCGGCATGTCGCTCGCCACTACTTTCCACGTTGCGGTCGACCGCGCGAGGCCGTGCTTCAGCCAGTCGAGCTGCGCCGGGCCCAGCAGAGCCGTTTCGGGACCGGCCGTGGGCTGGGTGTTGGGCGAGCTGGGTCCGCGCTCGCTGCGCATGTCGATCGCGAAGACCTCGAGCAGCGGACCGTACGGGACCTTGCGGTAGACCCGCTCGGCGTCGTCGTGCGCGTAGCGGATCGGTTGGTGCTCGAGAAAGGCGCGCTTGGCGCGTGCCGCGAGGAGCGCCACGCTCTTCTCCGTGTAGCGGGGATCCTCGAGCACCTGCGTCGGGTACCAGTTGTTGCGAACCTCGTGGTCGTCCCAGAGCACCACCTGCGCGACCTCGGCATTGAACCGGCGCAGATTCGGGTCGAGCAGGTTGTAGAGGTAGTTGCCGCGGAACTCCTCGAGCGTCTCGGCCACCTTCGCCTTCGCGGAAGTCACGAGGTTGCGCCAGAGCGACCCGTCGTCGTCGAGGGAAACCGTTTCGGCGAGCGGCTGGTCGGCATAGATCGTGTCGCCGCAATGGACGAACACGTCGGGGTCGAGCCGCCGCATCGTCTCGTACGTGCGCAGGCCCCCTCGCGAGAGGTCGATGCCGAACCCCTGGCCCACGGTGTCCGCCGACCAGGCGAGCCTCACGTCGCGAGAGGCGGCCGGGAGCGGATGTACCGAGGCCACGGCGGGAATCAGGCGCTGGTCGCGGCCGGAGGCGGGAGCGGATCGGAAGCGGCCCTGCGCCGGGAGGCTCCACGTCCTGAGGTCGGACAGATCCTGGAACAGCACCCGGTAGACGATTATCTGGTCCGGGGGCAGGCCCCGCAGGTCGAGGCGCGCCGTGAAGCCCGTCTCGGGAAGCGCCGCCGGGCCGACCTGGCGCCGCGCGTCCGCGAACGACTCGCGCGTCGACCACTCGACGATCATCCGCGCCTCTCGGTCGGTCCGGCTCCACACGATCGCGCGATCGCCGGTCACGTCGCCGACCATCGCGCCGTGCGCGGTCGCCGGACGCGCGCCGTCGTCGGTAATCAGCGCGGCCGCCCCCCGTGGCGCGAGCAGCGTTCCCGCCGCCGCGCCCGAGAGCTTCGAGATGAACGACCGCCGGTTGCCCATCGGGCAAAGCATACCCGCGCACCCCGGTCCTGGTGGCGGACGCGCGGCGGGTCTCCTTCGGCTCATGGCAGCGAGCAACTGAGGCGTGGACCTCCTGTCGAGGGATGGCCTATTTGCCGCGGTGCTTCTGCAGCTTCCGGTACACCTCGCCGCGGTGCCCGATGCGCACCACCAGGACCAGGAGAACGGCGTCCAGGATGCTGTAGACCACGCGGTAGTCCCCTACTCGGACCCGGTAGAGCGCTTCCTCGCCGGCGAGCTTCTCGACCCCTGGCGGGCGAGGGTTGCCGGCGAGGGCCTGGATCCGCGCGTCGATTCTCTGCCGGTCGTTCAGCGACAGGGCGGCGAGCTCGCGTGCCGCGCGCGGGAGGAACTGGACTGCGTAGCGAGGGGCCAACTACTCGAGGCCCAGCTTCTTGCGCACTCGCCCATAAGGCACGGGCTTCAGGCCCTTGCGTTTCATCTCGGCGAGAGCCTTCTTCGCTTCCCGCAGGTCGATCTCGTCCTCCACCTTCTGGATCAGCTTCAGGTCCTCGATGGGGACGATGGCCGCGAGGTCTCGCCCGCGGCGGCGCAGCACGATCCGCTCACCACGGTACGCAACGCGGTTCAAGGTATCCGAGAAGGAGTCCCGGGCCTGGCTGGCAGCGAGCTTGGTCATCCTCTCTCCAATCGTACGATTCGGGCGATACGATTGTACCCCTTCTCGCCCGTTGAGCAATGCGTCGGGCCAGCGATACAGGATTCGCACTCGGCGCGGTACAAAGTAGACTTGCCGTGGGAGGTGGCGCTTGCGAGTGCGAGCCCTCGCCGTGATGGTAGCTCTGGCATTCTTAGGCTACTGTGCGACAGCCGCCGGCGCACAGGATTCCCCGCTCGACCAGAAGGTCCGCCGCTTCCTCGAGAGCCGCCGCGGCACCTGGCGGGACCTGAACGTGCCTTGGGAGGACGGCCAGCTCCTGCACGACTTGGTGGTGAAACACCGGTTCAAGCGCGCGCTCGAGATCGGGACCTCGACGGGGCATTCGGCCATCTGGATCGCCTGGGGGCTCGCGAAGACCGGTGGCAAGCTCGTGACGATCGAGATCGACCCCGCTCGCCACGCGGAGGCCGTCACGAACTTCGAGGAGGCCGGTGTGGCGCCGTTCGTCGACGCACGCCTCGCCGACGCTCACCAGCTAGTGAAGCAGCTCCCGGGTCCCTTCGATTTCGCCTTCTCCGATGCCGACAAGGACTGGTACACCCAGTACTTCAAGGACGTGGACCCGAAGTTCCAGGTGGGTGGGTGCTTCACGGCGCACAACGTGTCACGGCGCGGCGGCGGCGCCGCTCTGTTCCTGGAGTACGTGAAGAAGCTGCCGAACTACGAGACCACGGTGGCGGGCAGCAGCGAAGGCGTCTCGATCAGCTGTAAACGCTAGTCATTTCGTCCTTGACGTCATTTCGTCCTTGAACCCCGGCGCGGCTCGTAGTATCACCAACCTTTCCGTCCGTCACGAGCCCCAGGAGGAACGATGCGCAGAATGCTGACCGTGGCCTTGCTTGCCTTGGCGCCGGCACCCACCGCCCTCGGCCAGGACCTCGCCGCCTTCGAGAAGAAGGTGACCGTCCGGACGCTCGCGAACGGTCTCACCGTGCTCGTTTGCGAGCGGCCCGAGGCCCCCGTGTTCTCGTACTTCACCCACGTCGACGTGGGCGCCGACCGCGAGGTGCCCGGGATCACGGGCCTCGCCCACATGTTCGAGCACATGGCGTTCAAGGGCACCGACCGGATCGGGACCACCGACTACGCGAAGGAGAAGACGGCGCTCGAGGTGGTCGAGACCGCCTACGCCGCCTACGACGTGGAGCGCCGCAAGAGCGTCGGACGCGACGACAAGCAGGTGGCCGAGCTCGAGAAGGCGTGGAAGGACAAGATCGCCGAGGCCGACCGCTACGTGGTCAAGAACGAGTTCGGCGAGATCATCGACCGCGAGGGCGGCGTGGGCTTGAACGCCTTCACCAGCTCCGACGAGACCGGCTATTTCTTCTCCTTCCCCGCCAACCGCCTCGAGCTCTGGGCCTACCTCGAGTCGGAGCGCTACCTGAAGCCGGTGATGCGCGAGTTCTACAAGGAGCGCGACGTCGTCTACGAGGAGCGCCGGATGCGCACCGAGAGCCAGCCCGTCGGCCGCCTGATCGAGCAATTCCTGGCCGCAGCCTTCACCGCCCACCCCTACGGGCAGCCTGTCGTGGGCTGGCCCTCCGACCTGCAGACGTTCTCCGCCACCGACGCGCTCGACTTCCACGCCAGGTATTACGTCCCATCGAACATGACGGTGAGCGTCGTCGGCGACGTCAAGGCGACCGAGGTCTTCCCGCTCGTCGAGAGGTACTTCGCGCGCCTCCCGACGACGTCGAAGCCGGCGCCGCTCCGCACGACCGAGCCCCCGCAGAAGGCCGAGCGCCAGGTCGTGCTCAAGGACGCCGCGCAGCCCTTCTACATCGAGGGCTACCACCGGCCCGCCTTCAGCCATCCCGACGACGCCACCTACGACGTGCTGCAGGACCTGCTGTCGAGCGGGCGCACCTCGCGCCTCTACCGCTCGCTGGTGCGCGACAAGAAGATCGCCGCCACCGCGTCGGGCTTCGGGGGCTTCCCGGGCGTGAAGTATCCGGGTCTTTTCGCCTTCTTCGGCGTCCCGACGCCCGGCCACACGCCGGAGGAGATCCAGGGTGCGATCCGGACCGAGATCGAGCGGCTCAAGACCGAGGACGTCTCGGGCGGGGACCTGGCGATGGTGAAGACGCGGACGCGGGCCAACCTGATCCGCCGCTTGGACAGCAACCAGGGCCTCGCGAACCAGCTCGGCACCTACCAGACCCGCTACGGCGACTGGCGCGAGCTGTTCCGCGAGGTCGAGCGGATCCAGAGCGTGACGCAGGCCGACGTGCGCCGCGTGGCGAACCAGACGTTCGTGGACACGAACCGGACCGTGGCGATGATCCAGTCGACGCAGCTGGCGACGTCACGCGACAGCGGAGGCAAGTAATGACACGCCGAGCGATTCTGTGTACCGTGGCCGCAGGGGCGTTGCTCTTCCCGGCGCTCGTCTCCGGCCAGGCGAAGGACTGGCGCGAGATCCAGAAGCCGGCGCTCAAGGCTTTCGAGCCGCAGCAGCCGAAGCGGGTCGTGCTCCCGAACGGGCTCGTGATCTTCCTGCAGGAGGACCACGAGCTGCCGCTCATCCGCGGCACGGCGCGCCTCCGGGGCGGATCGCGCGAGGAGCCGGCGGGCAAGGTCGGGCTGGCGAGCGCCTACGGCCAGGTCTGGCGCACGGGCGGGACGAAGACGCGCACGGGCGATCAGCTCGACGACGACCTCGAGGCGCGCGGGGCGCGCGTCGAGACCGGGGGCGGGCTCGACTCGACCACCGCGTCCTGGGACTGCCTCAAGGAGAGCTTCGACGAGGTCTTCGCGACCTGGGTCGACGTCCTGCGCAACCCCGAGTTCCGCGAGGACAAGCTCCCGCTCGCCAAGAACCAGCTCAACACGGGCATCGCCCGCCGCAACGACGACGCGGGCCAGATCGCATTCCGCGAGGCGCGCAAGCTCGGCTACGGGGCCGACTCGCCTTACGCGCGCATGGCCGAGTACGCGACGGTGGCGGCCGTCACGCGCGACGACCTCGTGGCCTGGCACAAGGCGCGCGTTCACCCGAACAACATGATCCTCGGCGTCGTGGGCGACTTCGACCCGAAGGCGATGGAGGCGACGCTGCGCAAGGCGTTCGGCTCCTGGCCGCGGGGCGCGGCCGCGCCCCGGGCCGAGGTCGCGTTCCGCGAGGCGAAGCCCGGCGTCTATTTCGTGCAGAAGGACGACGTCACCCAGAGCCAGATCCGCATGGTCCACGCCGGCATCCGCCGTGACAGTCCCGACTACTTCGCACTCGAGATGATGAACGAGGTGTTCGGCGGCGGCTTCTCGGCGCGGCTGTTCTCGAACATCCGCTCGAAGAAGGGCCTCGCGTACTCGGTGGGCGGCGGTGTCGGCTCGAACTACGACCACCCGGGCCTGTTCCAGCTCTCGATGGGGACCAAGAGCGGCTCGACCGCGGCCGCGGTCGACGCGCTCCACGAGGAGATCGACAACCTGCTGAAGACGCCGGCCACCGCGGAGGAGCTCGGCCGCGCGCGCGACGCCATCCTCAACTCCTTCGTGTTCCGCTTCGACACCAAGCAGGAGGTGATGGCCGAGCGGATGCTCTACGAGTTCTACGGCTACCCGCCCGACTTCCTCGAACGCTACCGCGCGGGAATCGAGAAGGTGACGCCGGAGGACGTGGCCCGTGTGGCGCGCGCCTACGTCCACAAGGACAAGCTCGCCCTCCTCGTCGTCGGGAAGGCCCAGGACTTCGACCGGCCGCTCGCCGGCTTCGGCCAGGTGGCGACGCTCGACATCACGATCCCCGAGGGCAAAGGCGGAGCGAAGCGGGCCGCGGGCTCGACGCCCGAGGGACGGGCGCTTTTGGCGCGCGTAGTCGAGGCGATGGGCGGTGCGGCCAAGCTCAAAGCCGTGCAGTCGATCCAGCAGAAGGCCAGCATGCGCATGAAGACGCCGCAGGGCGACATGAGCATGGACTCCGACAGCCTGGTGGTGTTCCCCGACCGCCAGCGGCAGACGATGCGGACGCCGATGGGCGAGATGACGACCGTGCTCTCGCCCCAGGGCGCCTTCGTCAGCATGCCCATGGGCACACGCGAGATGCCCGCCTCGCAGAAGGAGAACGCCCTCAAGGAGTTGCGCACCAACCCGCTCGCCGTGGCGCGGCGCGCCGACGACCCGGCGGTGACGGCGCGCGACGCGGGGAGCGAGAAGATCGGCGAGGTCGAGGCACGCATCCTCGAGCTGAGCGTCGAGGGCTCGGACGTCCGCTGGTTCGTGGACCCCGCAAGCGGGCGGATCCTGCGCACGGCCTCGCGGACGATGGGCCCGGCCGGGCCCGCCGAGCAGGCCATGGACCACTCCGACTGGCGGACGGTGGACGGAATCGCCTTCGCCTACAAGCGTGCGATCCGGCGTAACGGCGAGGACGCCGGCGCCATCGAGCTCACGGAGGTCAAGGTCAACCCGGAAGTCGACCCGAAGCTGTTCGAGAAGCCGGCGGAGGCCAAGCCGTAGCGAGCCACGCCAGGGTCACGCTCCGACGCTCGCATCGCCGGCAAACCTCTGCCGGATTGTTTACGGAAAGGAAGGAATGAACGGAACGGAACAGAACAGAACGGAAACGAACGAACGGAACGAAAACGAACGAACAAAACGAACGAAGGAAGACTGCCAGGACACCCTGGACTGAGCAATCGGGGGGCTGAGCGCCCCCCGTTACCCCCCCCTAGCGGGGCCACAGCCAGGCAAAGCAGCCGGCGGTGAGGAGCGCGTACACGATCCCGTCCGCGAACTCCTTGAACGCGCTCTTCCAGGGGCGGCCCCACCAGATCGCGTTCGGGATCTGGCCGAACGAGTAGGCGGAAAGCGCCACCAGGCCCGCCACCCTGAAGACGAGCAGGTACTCGGCTCCCTGCCACAGCGTCTGCCCACACACCCAGGCGACGAAAAAGGAGACGAACATCAGGTAGGCGAACCACGCACCCAGGAACTGGCCCATGTTGGGCACGCCCACCGGCCGCACCACGAGGACGGCCACGGGGCCCTTCGCCAGCTTCTCCTGGAACGCGGGGTCCTTCATGGCCGCGGGGTCGGGGCAATAGGGGATCGAGTACTGGCCCGGCGCGAGGTTCTGCTTGCCGAGCGCGTCACGCGCAGCCGCTTCATCGGGTAAGCCCCTGATGTGCCACTTGTGCGCGCCGAGCACGTTCCAGATCAGCGAGCTCGCGACGAAGGCGAGCACGGCGGACAGCACGATCGGCATCCAGAGCCCGGCGAGTGTCTCCACGGCAACCTCCTTGTGGATCGGAACCGCCCCATCCTAGGAGCCGGCGGCCTCACCGGTCAATCCGTCTCCGGTACCCTCCATAGATGGCTTTCCGGCGCGGGGCGGCGACCGATCCGGCGCGCTAAGGAAGGGCTCTGACCTTGATGCCAGACGGATGCTGGCCTGATCGGTAGATGCGCTGTGTCGCTTTCTGAAAATCCGCCTCGGTCGCCTGATGGATCGGCACGAAGCGCTGCGGGTTGCGGTCGACCAGCGGGAACCACGAGCTCTGCACGTGCACCATGATCCGGTGCCCGCGGCGGAACGTGTGGTACACGTCGGGCATCGCGAAGGCCAGCTTCGTGACGCGTCCCGGCTCGAACGGCTCCGGGCTCTCGAAGCTGTTGCGGAAACGGCCGCGGAACGGCTCCCCGCGCACGAGCTGGTGATACCCGCCCATCCGCACGCCGCTCGGGTTCGGCTCCGGGTCGGGGAAGCTGCCCGGGTAGACGTCGATCAGCTTCACCACCCAGTCGGAATCGGTCCCGGTCGTGGACACGTGGAGCGTGCAGTCGATCGGCCCCGCGATCGTCACGTCGGCTTCCAGGGGCTCCGTCTCGTATGCCAGGACGTCGGGCCGCCGGGAGGCGAAGCGTTGATCCGACGTCATGTAGTTGTAGGTCATCCCGGGGCTCGTCTCGTCGGTGAAAGGAACCGGCTTTGCGGGATCGCTCACGTATTCGTCGAACGTCGTGGCGTCGCCGCCCGGGGCCTCGAAGGAGAGCCTGCCGCGCGGACCGAAATGCAGGGTGCGTTCGGCCGCGGCCTTCGGTGGCCACTCGTCGTGGCGGCGCCACTGGTTGCGGCCGGTCTCGAACACGTAGGCTTCGGGCAGCTTGTCGTCGCCCTTCTCTTTGAGGTGCTCCAAGAAGAACGGCAGCATGATCTCGTCGCGAAAGAACTCGCCGGTCTTCGCGGCGAAGCCGACCCGTCCCAGCCGGTCGCCGTCGCCCATCCACCCGCCGTGTGACCACGGTCCCATCACGAGCGTGTTGTTCGCCCTCGGGCTCTGGGTCTCGGTGGCGCGGTAGACCGCCAGCGGTCCGAGGAGGTCCTCGGCGTCGAACCATCCCCCCACCGACAAGAGCGCCGGCCGCACGTCCTTCATGTGCGGGCGGACGTCGCGCGCCTTCCAGTACGCGTCGTAACGGTCGTGCTCCAAAAGCTCGCGCCAGAAGCCGGCCTGCGTCCCGAAGAGGGCCGGGTCGATGTTCTTGAGCGGTCCCAGCGCCAGGAAGAAGTCGTAGCCGTCGGGCGTGCCGCGGTCGAGACGGATCGACGGCTGCGGGGGCATCTTGCCAGGGTCGTTCCACGGCTGGCCGAAGGAGAGAAAGAAGTTGAACGCGTGGGCGAGGAAGAGCGCCCCGTTGTGGCGCCAGTCGTCGCCGATGAACCAGTCGGCGATCGGCGCCTGGGGCGAGGCGGCCTTGAGCGCCGGGTGCGCGTCGATCGAGGCCATCGCGGCGTAGAAGCCGGGGTACGAGATGCCCCAGATCCCGACGCGGCCGTTGTTGCCGGGGAGGTTCTTCACCAGCCAGTCGATCGTGTCGTAGGCGTCGCTCGACTCGTCCACGTCGGCGGCGCCCCGCTTCAGCGGGATGTAGGGACGCGCGTTGACGAAGCTGCCCTCCGACTGGATCCGCCCGCGCACGTCCTGGTACGCGAAGATGAAGCCCTCCTTCGTGAACTTCTCCAGGTTCGCGGGCCGCTGCGAGTAGTTGTCCGCGCCGTACGGCGCGACCGTGTAGGGCGTGCGCTGGAGCAGGATCGGGTAGGCCTGCGAGGCGTCCTTGGGCACGTACACAGCCGTGAACAGCCTCACGCCGTCGCGCATCGGGATCCGGTGCTCGTACTTGGTGTAGCGAGCCTGGAAGGACTCGAGCCGCTCGGCTTCAGGAGACTTCGCGGGCGGAGATGCGGTTGTCGCCTGGGCCCCCGCAATCGCCGGAGCCGTTTCCAGACAGGCGGCCAGGGCCGCCAGCATGACGCTGCGCAGTGATCTCATGGTGGGCCGACTATACCGCCCCGGGCTTCCAGAGGTGCTGGCGCACGACCGTCAGCGATCGAGGGGTCGAGGACCTAACCCGGCGGGCCGAAGCAACTCGCGGCGAACGAGCCGCCGTCGGACGGGCAGGGGCGGAAGCCGGCTGAGTCGGCTTCCGGGGTGCTCGAGAAGAAGACGCGATTGCCCGACGGGACGGCCCCGAAGGACACCGCCGGCACATAGAAGCGCGTGAAGAAGTCGCCGACGGGGCGCGTCGGCGCGCTGCCCTCCTGGCGCCGCCGGAACTCGAAAGGCAGCTCCGCCAGCGACCGGCCGGGCTGCCAGATGCCGAGTCCCTCGCGCTCTGCGGCGAGGTGCGCCGCCCGGTACTCCTCGAAGCGCGCCGTGTTCGGCCAGATCACGTAGAGGCTGACGCGGCCGCGGCGCAAAAGCTCTCGGTTCACCGCGATGCCGTCCGCGGTGCGTGAGACGTGGGCGAGCAGGCGCCCGAACGTGTCGGTCGGCGTCGTGTCGGTCTCGAGCCGCACCCGCGTCGCGACCGGCAGCAGCCCGGCGAGCTCGGCCGTCGCCTCGCTCGCCCAGGGCTCCTGCGTGTTGCCGTTGCGCTCGGGCGCGTCGACATTCAGGAAGCGGACGCTGGTAGCGCCCAGCACCGGCGGGTTGATGCGGATCGTGTCGCCGTCGGTCACGGCCTCGACCTGGCTCTCGAAGCCCGGGACCGAGGCAGCGGCCGGCGCCGTGGGCCGAGACGTGCCGTCGCCGCACGCCCAGGCCAGACCGGCCAGAAGCAACGGAACGAGCCGGCGAACGGCGTGCGTCATGACCCATTCTGGCGCGACCTGCGCCCGATCGGAAGCAAGTCGCCGAGCCGAGATGCCATCCCCGGCGCTGGTCCGGTTTGAAGCGCACCGCCTTGTCGTTGAGGTCGGGGGCGCAGGTGTCTACTTCACCTCGAACACCATCAGCTCGCCGCCGTCGCCGTTCACCACGCTGAAACGGCTGGCCGTGGGTCCGGCGAATATCGTGCCGAGGTCGAAGGGGCCGATCAGCCCGAGCGTCGTCCGATAGTCGAACTCGGCCTGCTTCACGCCAGACAGGTGGGTGATGACGGCCCGGCTCGAGGGTGACGCCTCGAAGACAAGCAGGCGATCACCGGCTCCCGCGTCGAAGCGGGTGATGGCTGCGATGCTGGAGACGGCGGCCGTGGTCATCGAAAGATTCACGCTGCCCGTGACCGCGCCCGTCGTTCGGTCCAGAAAGTAGACGATCTGGGGCGAACCGCTGAACACTGCGACAAACTCGCCCGTGCCTGTCGTCGCGCCCGGAACGTAGGACAGGGCGTAGGGCCTCAGGCGGTTCCCGGGAGGGGGAGGAGGGCTCGCCGGGCTGTCGATCGCGTCGACGAAAGCTCCGCCGGAGTCATAGAGCAGGATGCCTCTGAAACGCGACGGGGAGGGCGGAAGGGGCGCGCCCTGACCGCGGTGAGCGAGCGCGATCAACCCCTCGTCGGCCAGGAACTCCAGGGACCGGGTCTGCGGGTAGGGACCGGGTGGGATTGCGAACAGGTCGACGAGTTGAGTGCTGCTGACAAGCGAGGGCGGGACAGCCGACACCGCCCCCACTTGTAAAGCGCCGCCAATGCCATGCGAAATGAGATGCCGGCCACCGGGACCGTCCCAGGCGATGCCACGCGGGAGGTTGAGGCCCAATCCGATGACGTCGTTCCGATCGCTGGCGGTCAGGCGGTTGAGCGAGGCATCGAAGAACAGCAGCCGCTGCGGGTACCCGAGGGCCACGACACGGCCGTCGGCGAGACGGGCCACACCTTCACCGATCCCGTCGGGCGCGGCGACAGAAACGGGAGCCCCGGCGCTCACCCCATCGAAGTCGATCGTGCACAAAGAGGCAGTCGGGTCGTAGAAGCTCAGCCCCATACCTCGTAGCCATCGACGAACGCGATGTGATTGGCCAGAGCGCCCTTGCTGACGAAGGTCATATCCTCGGAATAGCCGCCGATCCGGACGCCTGAGAGTTTCGTGACCGACACGGCTTGAGCAAACCCCGACGCAGCGACGAGACACTCACCCCAACCACTCGCGCGTCATCTAATCCATTCGATCGGGATTTCGGAACCCCCTCGGACGACGGCGCGCATTACCGAGCGCAGGTCACCTCGGCACTGATGCGACGCTGCGTGCGCTCGGGCGGCTGCAGTCTCCCCCGCTCGAGGTGCTGCGGGCCCGCAAGCGCGCCCGCGGGGGCGAGCCCTTCCGCCTGCCCGGCTAGCTCGCTGCGGCCGCCGCCTGCGCCGGGGCCTGGGCCGCGGCCGGGGCCGCGCCCGGGAGCGTGAAACAGAAGCTCGAGCCGTGGCCGAGCCCTTCGGATTCGGCCCAGACGCGCCCGCCGTGTGCCTCGATGATGCGCCGCACGAGTGCTAGGCCTACTCCCGTGCCCTGACCGCCGGGGTCCAGCTTCTCGAACAGGCCGAAGACGCGCTCCAGGAAGCGCGGCTCGAGGCCCAGGCCGTTGTCGCGCACGTAGAAGACACGCTCGCCTTCGCCCTGTCGGCAGCCGACCTCGATCTGTGGCCGGGTCTGCGCGCCGGTGAATTTGCCGGCGTTCCCGATCAGGTTCTGGAGCACCTCGAGCAGCCGGCGCCGATCCGCGCGCACGACCGGCAGGTGGGGGGCGACTTCGACCACGACGCCCTTCAGCTCGAGCTGGCCCTTCAGCAGCTCGACCACCTCGCGCACCAGATCGGACAGCGCCACGTCCTCGGGCGGGTGGACGACGCGGCCGATCCGGGACAGCTCGAGCAGGTCGTCGAGCAGGCGGTGCATCTTGTCGGCAGCCGCCACGATCCGGCCGAGGTCCTTGCGCACGGCGTCGCTGTGCCCCGCCACGAGGTCGGTGCCGGCGAGGCCCGCGAACCCGCGGATGGTGACGAGCGGCGTCTTGAGGTCGTGGGACACGGTGTAGTTGAAGCGCTCGAGCTCGGCGTTCTTGGCCGCGAGGTCGCTGCGCTCGGCGCGCAGCGCCTCCTCGTGGGCGCGCAGGTCCGTCGCCATCCGGTTGAGCGCGCGCGCGAGGTCGCCGAGCTCGTCGGGCGAGTCGAGCGTCAGCGGGTGGTCGAGGTTGCCGGAGGCGATCTCCTCGGCCGCGCGGCTCATCTCGGTGAGCGGCCGGGCCAGCGTACGGGACAGCAGCAGGCTCGTGAGCAAGCCCAGCCCCAGCGTCGCGATCAGGACGAGCCCGCCGAGCGAGAGCAGTGAGGTGCGATGGCCGCTCCACAGCTCCGCGGTCCGCCTCTCCTCGAGGCGGCGCAGCGAGGCTTGCCAGGGCGGCTCCGCGAGCGTCACGATGCCCCAGCCCGCCGCGACCCCGCCCGCCGCGACGCGAAAGCGCAGCTCGGTCTCGGTGCCGCGACGAACCAGGATCGGGGTCGGGGTCGCATCCCGGGGCAGCGGACCAAGGACGCCCTCGCCGTAACTCGTGTTCGTGGACGTCCCGTCCGTCAGGATCAGGCCGTCGCGGTCGGCGACCAGGAACGAGACGACCGGCAGCCAGGTCCGGGTCTGCTCGATCGCCTCGTTGAGCCGTTCGACGTCGAGCTGGTAGAGCGGGTTGAAGAGATGGACGCCCAGGTAGCGGGCGGCGCCGTCGAGCGCCCTCTCGTCGTCGGCGGCGCGGGCCGCGGCCACGGCCTTGCGGAGCTCCTGCTGGACCACGCGCAATTGACCGAGCGCGATCGCGCCGGCCGCGGCGAGCGCGACCACGACGAGAGCGAGCGCCAGCGCCGCGACGTACGTGGCGTAGCGCGTGCCGATGCTGCTCGTGCGCATCAGCGGTTGCGCGAGGTTAGCAGCACGGGAGCCCAGTCGAGGACCGCCTGTTTCGCCGCCGGCGTGAGCCGCTCGAAGCGGGTCACGCCCGAGGCCCGAGCGAGGGCGGCGCGCCCGGCCTCGTCCTCGTGCAGGCCTAGCATCGCCTGCTCCAGCTTCTGCCGGGTCGCAGCCTGGAGATCGCCGCGGAACGCGATCAGACCCCGCTGGATCGGCCGGCTGCGGGCGAAGATGCGCAGCTGAGAACGGATCTTCTCGGGCAGCGCTGCCCAGTCGCCCTCGTTGAAGGCGCCGGCGTCGCCCTTCCCGTGGAGCACCCACACCGCCTGGTTGACCTCGGCCAGCGCGAGCACGTACCGCACCGAGCCTGGGTCCGCTCCCGCCTCGTCCGCCGCCACGAGCGGGATGCCGGCCCGCGCCAGCTCGGCGCGCGGCAGCGCGAAGGCGGAGGTCGAGCGGATCGCCTGCAGCACGAGCGTGCGGCCGCGCAGGTCGGCGAGCTTCTGGATCGAGCTTGCCTCGCGCGTGAAGAAGACACTGAGGTAATCGCGCTGCCCGCGGCGCACGATGAGCAGCGCCGGGTCGAGACTCCGGCTCCTCTCCCGCAGCGCGAGCATGGGAAAGACGGTCTCGAGAACGAAGTCGACTGCTTGCGGACGATCCGCTGCGACAGGTCGTCGAGGTCGCGGGCGATCACGAGCTCCCCCACGCCGATCCCGAAAGCCGCGAGCCGCTCGCGGAGCTGCCGCACGAACTCGGAGTAAACGGTGAACATGCGGTCGGGCTCGTTCGGCTCCTCGGCGATCACTCCGAAGCGCACCGTCACCGAAGGCGCAGCCGCGTCGCCGGCGACGGCCGGCTGCGTGGCGAGGGCCAGGGTGAGGAGCAACGACGTCGCGCGCGCCCGTGCGAAGCACCCGGCCATGCCGGCGCTCATTGTACGTCGCAAGCGCAGCGGGCGCGCGATAGACTCGGGCGCCAGGAGGGCCCCATGCACCGCGCGGCTCCGTGCGTCCTCGCCGTCTGCGTCGCTGTCCACGTGCCGGCGCCCGCCCCCGCGGCGCCGACGAAGGGCTACGGCGCTCTCGTCCAGCTCTTCGCCGAGTGGCGCGAGGTGCAGCGGCCGCCGGTGATCGAGGGAGTGCCGGACTACACGCCCGAGGCGCTCGAGCAGCAGCGGCGCCGCCTTTCCGTGATGCGGGCACGGCTCGACGCGATCGATCCGGCAGGCCTTTCGCCCGCCGAGCGGATCGACCGCGAGCTCGTCCTCCTCGAGATGAACGGGCTCGACTTCGACCTGCGCGTGCTCCGCCCCTGGTCGCGCAACCCGAGCTTCTACGCGATGGCGATCTCTTCGCAGAGCGACACGCCGCTGCGGGAGGGGCCGACGATCGAGGGCGCGATCGAGCTCTGGCGGCTGTCGCTGCCGCTGCCGGCGGCCGCGGCCAGCTTGTTGCAGCAGCGCCTGCGAGCGATCCCGCGCCTGCTCACCCAGGCGCGCCGCAACCTCACGCAAGACGCGCGCGACCTGTGGCTCGTGGGCATCCGCACCCACCGCGAACAGGCCGCCGTACTCGCGGCGTTCGCCGAGCGGCTACGGCCCCACCATCCCGACCTCGTGCCGGACGTCGAGCGCGCCCGGCAGGCCGCCGATGCATTCCGCGACTGGCTCGAGGAGACGCTGCCCGGCAAGCGGGGTCCCTCGGGGGTCGGGCGCCTGAACTACGACTGGTACGTCCGGAACGTCCACCGGCTGCCGTATACGTGGCAGGACGAGCTCGTCCTGATGCAGCGCGAGCTGGCGCGCTCGCTCGCCCACCTGGCGCTCGAGGAGCACAGTAATCGCGCCCTGCCGCCGCTCGAGCCGGCCACCACCGCGGCCGAATGGCAGCGCCGCGCCGACCTTGCCTTCGCCTTCTACATGCGCTTCCTGCGCGAGAGAGACGTCCTCGAGGTCGCGGACTATCTCGAGCCGGCGCTGCGGGCGCGGCTCGGAAGCTTCGTCCCAGCCG
>Ga0247727_10004517_pt1 | contig 29397 bp, 19 predicted proteins | sample WisWelCaveWW1625_FD_202498 | JGI IMG/M metagenome (GOLD analysis project Ga0247727, IMG submission 202498) | Biofilm microbial communities from Wishing Well Cave, Virginia, United States - WW16-25 | ecosystem: Environmental > Aquatic > Deep subsurface > Groundwater > Cave microbial mat | place...
GTAAGCGTAAGAGCCGAAGAGGATGATCTTTTCCGGCTTGAACTCCTCGGCGATGCGGCGGCACATTTTACGAATGTAGGCGCGCCGTTTGGCCGTGCTGTCCGCACCTTGATGCCACTCGCGGTAAGCCGCCCAGAACTGCTCGGAATCCAGCCGCTCGGCCTCTGCGGCTTTGGCCGCGCGCGACTGCTGGCTGCCGTTCACCGGCCTCGCCTGCGCGGATTTGCTTGCCGCAGTCTGCTTGCTCATAGGGACCACCACTTTGTAAAAGCGCCTTCAATTGTTAGCGGTAAGCGACTTGGCGCATCAGGTATCGCACGACGCAGAGAACCACTATTGCTCAAACGGGCAAGCCGAAGGCGGCGCGGATGACGCTTCGGACTTTGCGACAGGCGCTCACCGCATCTTTCGCCACCATTTTGGTGACGGAATGTCCGGGATAGCGATAAATAACGGAGAATCTGTTCAAGAAATTTAGTTCATTTTCCAGATTTGACCAGCCTGGTTCAACTGTAGTTGCTTGGTCCATAAGCTCCTTCAGATCGTGCATCTTCTCGAACACGATCCCAGCTTCGATCAACCTGCCCTTGAGGTACTTTTCCGCGCATTGCTGCGCGTGAAAGCAAGCAGCGTTGTAAGCCGGGTCTTTTCGTCCACGGTAGGCTTTGAGCATCACAACCCAATCCTCTTCGGCTTTCTCGATCCATTCAATCGTGAGCGGCTTCATACATCACTTTTCCGCGTTCGATGATCTCCCGGATGAAACTATCGCCGATCTCCAGCCGGTATTGCAGTTGCTCCGGCGAATAAACCAGCAGGTCCAGCGGGAGCGCCAGCTTCAGTCGCTGACTGATTCGGTGCGCCTGATGAAACGGGCTATCCTCGTATGGCATCACCACCAGCAGATCAACATCGGACTCCAAGGTCGGCTTGCCGTAGGCGTAAGAGCCGAAGAGGATGATCTTCTCCGGCTTGAACTCCTCGGCGATGCGGCGGCACATTTTACGAATGTAGGCGCGCCGTTTGGCCGTGCTGTCCGCGCTCTGATGCCACTCGCGGTAAGCGGCCCAAAACTGTTCAGAGTCCAGCCGCTCCGCCTCTGCGACTTTGGCCGCGCGCGCTTGCCGGCGACCGTTCACCGCCGTCGCCTGAGCGGATTTGCCTGCTGTTTTGCTCGCCGCAGTCTGTTTGCTCATCGGAACCTCCGTCGTCAAGACCCGGCAAGATGATAAAGAATCGGAGGAGACTTCGCCAATGGAATTGGCGCCAGTTCGCAAGGCGGCCCATATCCGCTGGCGCCAGGAAAAGGGAGAAGCGCAGTGCGAACCACGCTCCTCCCACTGGGCGAGAAGTTTCGGATGTTTAGAAGTTGATACGGCCGACGATCTGCACCATGCGGCCGCCCGGATCATTCGTCGTCGAAAGGTCCTGATAAGCCTGGCCTAAACGACCGAAGGTGTCGGTGTTGAACCCGCCGATGCCCGTGAAGTCATTGGCCGGATTGCCGATCATGAAGTTGATGTTGTTGAACGCATTCAGGAACTCGGCGCGAAACTCGAAGCTTACCTTTTCAGTAATCTTCGTCCGCTTGACGATGCTCAGGTCATACCGGCCAAACCCGGGGCCGAAGACCACGATGCGTGGCGGCGCGCACTGTCCGCCGTAAACCTGAACGCAGCCGCCGCTGTTGGCCGGGGCGAAGTATGCGCCCGTCGGCGCGCCGCGCGTGCTGTAGCCTTTGAGCGTCGCGTCGGTGGTCCGGGTAACGTCCACGTTGAACGCCCTGACCGTGTTGGTAATCACGTCTTGTGGCAGGAAGAAAATGATGCCGCCGTTGTCGTCAAAGCGCAGCTTCATGTTCTTCTGCAAATCTGCTTGCGTCATGCCGATCAGTTGCACACCATCAATGGCGTTGGGCGCGCCGGTCTGGATGCGGGCCACGCCGTTGAATTCCCAACCGCCGACCAGCCGATCCAGGCCGTTGCCGATGCCGCCAAACAGAGCCTTGCCGCGACCGAAGGGCAGTTCATAAATCCAGTTGGCTTTGAAGGCGTGGGTGATCCCCAACCCGTTGCCGGATTTCACCCACGGCGCGCGCAAACTGACGCGGAGCAATTCCTGCGCTTTGGCAAAGGTGTAGCTGCTCTGCACCAGGAAGCCTTTGGAGAGACGGCGGCGCAACTCCAACTGCAAAGCGTCATAATACGAACGCCCGCCGTTGCCGAGAACGAATGCCCCGCCCCGCCGATCCGGATTGACGAGGAAGAAGTTGGCCGCTAAACCCGCTCTGCCCGCGTTGGTGCGGAAAGTAGCGTTGCCGTCGAGCACGCCTGCCAAGCCGTAAACATCAGCCGCCAGCGCGCTCAATCTATTTGCGTTGGCAAAGTTGCTGAATTGGGTCGAGTTGTAGCTCGCCGGATTGTTTGCGGCGGCGCCGCTCAAACCGCTGAAATAAGCCAGGTGGATGGGCAACGGACTTGTGCCGGCCGCCCCCGTGTAGGCGAAGGTCGCGCCCCGGCCCGCCGCCAAATTGGCCGCCAAATTGGCTTGCGCAATCTTGAACTCACTCAGATAGCCGTTCTCGACGATGTTGAACTCGTTCAGATTGTAGGTGCTCAAGAAACGGGAGCCTCGGTTGCCGACGTAGCGCGCTTCCAATGCCGTGTCCTTGTTGATTTCGCGTTGCCAGCCGAAACTCCACGATTGGACATAGGGGATTTTCAGATTCGGCTCGAACGTTCTGACCGAATTCGCGATGCTGCCCAGATTGTTGTAGTCAGGAGTGGAGGCAAATGAGGGAGCGCCGAGGCGGTTCGTTTCACGAAGCAGAATCGGCAGCGAGCCGAGACTGCCTCCCACCAAATTGCCCAGCGCCATGCTGCGAGCGGCGTCAATCGTCAGACCCGGATTATTCGAGAGCGGCGCCACAATCGTAAAGATGCCATCACGGTTGTAAGCGACTGAATATCCGCCGCGAAAGACGCTCTGACCGCCATCTCCAAACACCTTGCTCAGGAAGCCTGATTTGAAGTTCGGCGACCAGGCAAACCCGAGACTGGGAGCGAAATTACGATAGTTGGTGTTGTAAGGCGCCTGGCCTACTTCCTGCTTGAAGTAGGTAACCGGTTTGCCAGTGAGCGTGCCCGGTTTGAAGACGTTCCCGACGCCGGAAATGCCATACAACGATTCGATCGGGGCATTGGCGAAGACGCCATTTCTCGCCACAATCGGTGTTTGAATCTCCCAGCGAACGCCGTAATTGAGCGTCAGATTCGGACTCACCCGCCAGGAGTCAGCGGCGAAATATCCGAATTCCTGCAAGCGCGCGCGCTGGACCTCGGCCCCTTGGAAAGAATACTGCCCCTGCTCGCTCAAGGCGGCAAACCCGCTGAGCGCTGTGACAGAACCAATCAACGTGGCATAGATACCGCGGGCACGGCCAATGTCCGTCGCATTTGCGCCGGGCAAGCTCGCCGCCAGGACCTGCGTGTTACTGAAGAGCACAGCTTCAGCCGGATCGGTGCCGTCAATACCGAAGGTGACGGTGCGGACCTGTGTTTGAGCCCATTGCCAGAAGTTGATCCGGGAGAAGGCCATCCCGAAGTTCAAACTGTGAGACCCTCTGGTCCAGCTCAAGGTGTCATTGAAGGTCCACACTGGCCCATTGCGGCGGCTGGGCCTGGTCGAAACGGTAGCCGAAGTCACACCCGCCGCGCCAATGCCCAGATTCCAACCTCCCTGATTGGTAAACTGGCCGGCATTGACGTTGGGGAAGAAGAGCACGGTACCGCCCTGTAAACCAAAACGCGCTTCATTGACAATCGAATTGGCCAGGGTAGAGCGCAACGCCGTGCTGTTCGTGAAGCGATTCGATCCCTGGAAGCCCTGATTCGGGAAGTCCGGGAAGGCCGGATCGGTGCCGTTCAAAAAATCCACCTTGCCGGTGAACAACTGGTAATTCCAGATATTCTCGACGCGGTGCTTATCGGTCAGGTTGAGGTCCAGACGAACGGTCGGGAAATAGCGGGCTTGGCCGCCCACGTTGGTAAAGGTGTAACGCTCGACATTCGGATTCGCCACAATGTTGGGATCATTGACGACCTCGATGCTGCCCGTCGAACCCGCGGCCGTGCGAATCGCGCCAAGCAACGAGGTCACGGTTGGATCAGGGGTGGCGGTTAGCCCGCGCGTACCCGCCAATTGCAACAGGTTGACCTCACGAATCTCGCGCTGGCCGCTGGCATTGGTCGCTACCCAGCGGAAGAATCCCTGCTGTGTGCGCGGATGCATAATGGTGCGCACACGCAAGGCCTGTTCGGGCAGGCGGTACTCTTCGTAATTCACAAAGAAGAACATTCTGTCGCGGCCACTGAAGAGTTTGGGAATGCTGATCGGCCCGCCGATCTTCCCCCCGTATTGATTGAGCAGGTTGCGCGCGCGCGGCGCCTTGAAAGTTGATGGATCGGTTCCGGCAGGAGCGCGCAGGTCGCGGTTATTGAACCAGTAATTCGCCTGCAAAGACGGGTTGCGGTGATATTCGTAGAGACCGCCGTGATATTCATTGGTGCCGCCGCGGGTGACGAATTTGATCGCCACTGCCCCTTCAGCGGAACTTTCCGCGCCGGGGTTGGCGGTGGAAAGAGTGACCTCTTCAATCGCGTCGGTGCGGGGACGGATATAGGTGAAAAAGCCGTCCGTGGATTTCAGCAAGTTATCCTGCGCGTTGATGCCGTCAATCGTGATGTTGATGGCGCTCTTGGGCAAGCCGTTGATGGTCGAAGTGCGGGGGCGTCCCGGGGTCGTCGTGCCAGGCAGGTTGAGCACCAGGTCGAGCGCGTCGCGTGAGGTGAACGGCAAATCGGTGATCTGGCGTCCGACAATCGTCGTGCTGACATTCGCCGATTGCGTTTGCAATACTTCGCCGCCGCCCTGGATAACGACCGACTCCGAGGCCGCGCCGACTTCGAGCGTGACGTTGGCTGTCGCGGGGGTGGCGGCCAGAATTTGGACATCCTGGATGACAGCCTTCTTGAAGCCTCGAGCTTCGACGGTCACCGTGTAAGTGCCCGCGCCCAGGGCGGGCACTGTATAAGCGCCGCTGCCGGAGCTTTTGACTCTGAATTCCGTGCCCGTGGCGTCGTTCTTGACAGTCACTTCGGCGCCCGATACAGCCTCGCCATTTGGGTCAAGCACGGAGCCGGAGAGCGGAGCGGTAGTTCCGCTCTGCCCTAAAGCCGCCATACTGCCAGCGGCCAGGAAAATCGCTACTGCTAGAAGTCTAAACAAACAGCTTTTCATGTGAATTACCTCCTGGAAGGTTGTACGGGTTGCTCGCATGGACCTTCAACACCATTGCTCTCAACCGCCCGGTCGCTGAAATTTACGGGCAATGAAAGTGAGGGAAGATCCTGTTTCCCAGTGAATAACAACAAACTGTCTGATTTGGTCTATTGAAGTAGAGTTGTGGACGCGTGGATGGACGCAATATTTATGCCTGATAGAACCGCGACTCTCCGGCTTTGATACGGCTTCACTTATGAGATCGGAAGCCGGATGACGGTTCAATCCAAGTCCATTTTTCTGAATTTGATTGAGATTTTTGGATTGGTTTTGCGCCTGGTCTCAAGATTGAATTCAGGTCATCAACAACTGGCCTCAATCACTGAGGCTCGTTTCCAACCCGGGATGTTTACCCGCAACAACTTTACGTGTTAAGTTCACGCCGCTGTCAAACTCCAGCCCATCGGGTTTAATCATCATCAGGAGGCGCACTATGTGGAGGCCAAAAAAACAATGCTTCGGTATTGGGCCGCTCATCGTCACACTTTCATTAGCCCTGACAATTTCCGCTCAGGCTCCGTCCGCGATTCAGTTCTTCCTGCCGGGCGGCGGCCTGCCCGGTCGAGAGATCCGCTTCACGCTGACGCGCGACGACGGGCTAATCGAAATCCTCTTCACTGACACCAAAGGCAAATGTCTATTGACCGGCAATCTGGGCCGCGACGGCGATTACACAATCACAGTCGAAGGCGACGGACGAACCTTCGACACGACCACGCAGCGGTTCCGCATTATCCGCAACATCGCCTACATCCCGGTCTTCCTTCGCCCGCTCAAGGGCGAAGCGCCGCCGTCGAAAGAGATCGTTGATGTTTCCGTTTTCGATGCGAAAGTCCCTGCCGAAGCGAAAGCCGCTTACGAGCAGGCGATGAAGGCCGTCGGCGAAAACAAGGCTGAAACAGCGATCAGCGAATTCACCCGCGCGCTGAGCATCTATCCGCAATACCTGCGCGCGCTCAACGACCTCGGCGTGCTCTACCTGAAGCTCAATCGTCTGAATGAAGCTGCCGCGACTTTCACGCAGGCCATCAGTCTCAACTCGCGTTTCCACTTCCCTCGTTTGAACCTGGGCGTGGTTTACATCCGCCAGGGCAAATTCGGCGATGCGGTCAAAGTCCTCGACCCGTTGGTGAAGGAGCAGCCGTCGCTCGCCAACGCGCGGGTCCAGCTTGCCGAGGCCTTGATCGGATTGGCGCAGATGGACGCCGCCGCCGAACAGTTGCGACTGGCGCTGGCCGATAAAAGCCTCGACGGCGCAACGCGCGCAGACGCTCATTTCAAACTCGGATTGTTGTTGAACCGCGAAGAGCGATACGCGGCCGCGGTCGCGGAATTCGAGAAAACAATCGTGATCAACCCCAAAGCGGCGAACGCTTATCTATACCTGGGCGGAGCGCAATTGCAGTTGAAGAAGATGGCCGAAGCCGAAGCATCGTTGTTGAAGGCTTATGGACTCGGAGGAAGCCGGGTGGCGGGCGCGCAGTTGTTTCTCGGCCAGCTTTATTACCTGCAACAGAAGTTCGAGCTTTCGCAGCGCGCCTTTGAGCAATATTTGAGAGACATGCCCAACGCGCCGAACACTGCGCAAGTCAAAGCTGCGATTGAGAAGGCCAAAGCAATGATGAAACAGAAGTGAGCAGGCTTGCTAAAACCCAAGACCTAATACCCAAGACCTAAAAGCTAACATTTCTCTTCCAAATCCCCGGTTGATCAAACGACCAGAGAAAAGGTCAGTAGGTTTTAGGTCATCGGTCTTAGGTTTTAGCTCGACCGCAAAGCCTGCAACTGACTTTTACTACCTTTTCGCTACCTGCCGCGCCGTTTCGAGCGTCACGCGCTGTTTGCGGCGATAGGATAGATTGGCCATATGCGCCGCAATCGCCGAACGGTGGCCGAGATCAACCGACGCATTCGGCTCCTTGCGCGAGCGCACGCACTCGACGAAGTTGGCGTAATGGTTCTCGCCTTTCGCTTCGCCCTTGATCGCTTCACTGTTCGGGCGATTCATCTTTTCGGGGTAGTAATGCCAGCCGCTGACTGATCGGCCTGAGACCATATCGGTCGTGCCCGCGAGCCATTCGACCGTGCCGTCCGAGCCGAGAATCCTGATGCCCAGACCGAAGCGGCTGTTGCTGAAGGTTGATTGCCAGGCCACGACCAGGTCGTTCGGGTAATCGAGCGTCACCGAGATCGTGTCGGGCACTTCGCGCCCGTCTTTTTCCGAAAAGACCCCGCCGGACATGTAAGCCGCCGTGGGAAGCGGCAGGTCGAGCGCGCCGATGATCCAGCCGATCTGGTGAACCATGTTCTCGGTCACGTTGCCGCCGGAAAATTCCCAGTACAAACGCCAGTTGATGAACTTGTGCGGATCGAACTGGCGCATCGGACGCCCGTTCAGAAACGCCTTCCAGTCCACGTTCTGCGCGTTGCAGTCGTCGGGGATCGGACGCACCCATTGTGGCCGACCGCGCGGCGTGTTGCGACTCATCCACGACTCGACGTGCGTGACTTTGCCGACCAGACCATCCTTGATCCATTTGTGCGCGTCGAGAAAATAGCCCGCGCTCTGGTGCTGCTGGCCGACACCGATGACGCGCTTCGGATTCTTCTTTGCCGCGGCGAGACAGGCGTCCGCCTCTTCGATTGACCAGGTCAGGGTCTTTTCGCAGTACAGGTCCTTGCCCGCGGCCAGCGTGTCAATGAAGTGTCGCGCGTGGCAATGCAGCGGCGTGGCCACGATCACCGCATCCACATCTTTCAGGTCGAGCAGCTTGCGGTGGTCGTTGAAAGTTTGAATGCCGGGCGCGAGTTGTTTGGCCTCGGCGTGCCGGCGCGTGTAAATATCGGCAGCGGCCACGAACTCGGCGTTGGGCGCTTTCAGAAAATCGCGCATCAATTCCTGGCCGCGCGCGCCGGGGCCGATGATGCCGAGGCGCACGCGGTCATTTGCGCCGAGCACGCGGTCGTAAGAAGAAGCCGTGAAGGCGGCGATGGTCGCGGTCGTCGCGGCCTGTTTGATGAAATCTCTGCGTTCGATTGATTGCTTGTTCATGGTGTGATCCTCCAGTGAAAAATGTTCAAGACCTGTCGGTGGTTTTCAGCCCCTACATTCCACCTAACAACGTACTCGTGACAACCTCGCGGTAAATCGGATTGGCGATCTCCAGTCCACGGCCTCTTTCTTTACGGCATAATCCCAAATCAACAACGTGCTCAAAGTCATCTTGCGTCGCGCCGTATGGTATTTCCCCCGCGAGCATCGCTTCGACCACGCGCCGCACGCGCTCTTCGCGCAGCTTGTCAGCCAGTTGACCCAGATGTGTCTGCCGCCTCTCGATCAAAATCTCTTTTGCCTGTTCAATGTGTTCGGCCTTGATCGGCAGGTTGATATCTTTGACGAGTTCTTCGACGCAGACTTTTGCCAGTGCATTGACCAGCCAGGGTTGGCCTTGCGTTAAATTGAAAACGGTCTGCAATGCTTCTGCGGTAAAAACCTGTCCCGTCTCAGCCGTGTGTTCGGTGAGCAGTTCCATCATCTCACCCGGTGTGAAGTTCGGCAGCGTCAATGACCGCTCTACAACGTTGAATGGAGTGCGGCCGCCGTACATCAACCTGTGATTGCGCTCCTCGCGCCACCCAATCAGAGCCAGCGAAGCCGGAAATGATTCCGGGCGGCAGTTGAAGCCTGAGCGCAATTGACAAAGCACAGAGACCAGCGTCTGGTCTTCCAGCGCATCTATGTCATCGAGAACGAGCGCCAGCGGGCGCGGCGCAGATTCGGCCCAGTCGTCCAGTGCAGAGCCGATGCGATGTCCTGCCGGGGCATCAGGCCAGGGCGGGGGCTGCAGGTCAGCCGGCAACGAGTGTTCGATCGCTGCTCGCCAGCCATTCAAGATCGCCGACTCTGCGTCGCCCAGATCGTTCTTCAATCCAGCGCCGGCTTCCATCGAGATCAACGCCGCGACGTATTTGCCCGATTCGGTCAACTCGCGCACAAGGCAAGTCATCGTGGTCGTCTTGCCGGTTTGACGCGGCGCGTGCAAGACGAAATAGCTCTGCTGCTCGATCAGCCGCATCACATTCTCTTCGGCCAATCGTCGCGTTGCAGGCAATGTGTAATGGCGCGCCGGATCGTTCGGCCCGGCGGTGTTGAAGAATCTCATATCTCAATCCGGTTGCCGAATGCCGTGCAGTTTGGCCACTCCTTCGACGAAACGCAGCGCCTGCTCGCGGAGGCCGGAGACGGCCGAATCCGCGTCCGCCAGGAGAAGAGCCAGTTTTTCCCGGCGCAAAACCAGATCATAGGCGTGAGTGAACACGTGCCGGAACCCCCGAAGCTCGCCGAGCGGAGTCGCCAGTTCCCTGGGGAAGAGCGGAGGGCGGACTCCGGGGATGTCGAGCGTCATCCGTCGAATCAGCTCGGCGTGCCAGCGCGCCGGGTCGTCAATCGCATTTTCGAACCGTTTGGCGACGCGAAGAGCCATTTGTTCCACCACGTTGAAGAGGCGGCAGAGGTGGAACGCGCAGGCTTCTTCCTGCGCGGGACCGGCGATGGCGAAACGCTCATGGGCAGTGGCCAGGGCGCTCTCGGCCACTTCCGTATCGCGCAGCAATTCCTGGCGCAAGGTAGTCAACTCTAAGGCATCCATCGTTGGCCCTCCCGAAGGATCGTTTCGGCGAAGCGCGATTCCGACAGCAAGACGACGTCAACCGGGCGGCCCAGGGCTTCTTCCAGGAGAGATTGCAGGCGGTAATGAGAAATATCCGCCGGCTCTTCGCGCAAGGCCAGGTCAACGTCGGAGTTCTCTCGAAAGGCGCCGGGCCGAATCACTGAGCCGAAGACCCAGACTTCGCGCCCGGGCAGCATTCTTTCCAGCAGCGCGCGCAGACGCGAGAGGGTCTCCACGCGCAGGTCTTCCCGGCGCCGGGCGGTCTCTTCATCGCGTTGCTGGAGCAGGGTCATATCTCAGCTCTGATGATTGCTTACGCGCGGATCACCGTGATCCGGCGCGAAGCGGGTGATACTGCGATTTCCGTGGTTGTGCGTTCGCTGATCGGCGGCTGACCGCTTCGCTGATCAAAGATCACCAGCCAGCCGGCGTCAAGCCCCAATCCGCTCAGATATTCATCCAGTTGTTCCAGGCCACGTTTGAGCGGATCGGGGCGCCCGTCGCGCCACACCTTCAATTCGATTCCCAGCCGCACTGCGCCGTAGCGCAAGTAGAGGTCCATCCGGTCGGTTCCGATCGCGTACTCGCGTTCGAGGATGCCGCCGCCGTTCGCCACGCGCTGCAGATAGGCCATCATCACCAGATGCGGCGCGATCTCGTGGTAGGGCGCGCTTTTGAGCAGCGGCTCGCCGTGCTGCCGCCAGAATTCCAGAAAGGATTCCAGCAGCCGGTCTGCGTTCAAACTGCCATCGGCATTGAGCCAGGTCGGTTTGACGAAGGAGAGCGAGGCCAGCGCGGCGCCGGCCAGTTCGCGCGGCAGGATTTCCCGGTAGATCGGATTGGCGATCACCAGTCCCTGGCCCGCATCCCGACGGCAAAGGCCCAAATCCACCACATATTCCCGATCGTCTCTTGGCACGTCATCGAGCGTCGTCCCGGCCAGCATCGGCTCGATTACGCGCCGCACGCGCTCTTCGCGCAGCTTGTCGGCAAGTTGACCGAGATGAGTCTGTCGCCGCTCGATCAGAATCTCTTTTGCTTGCGCGATGCGCTCGGCCTCGATCGGCAAATTCACATCTGTGACAAGCTCCTCGACGCAGAGTTTCGCCAGCGCATTGACCAGCCAGGGCTGGCCTTGAGTCAAATCGAAGACCAGTTGCACAGCCTCTTCGGTGAAGACCTGGCCAGTCTCAGCCGTGTGCTGAGTGAACAATTCCTTCACTTCATTAAGCGTGAAGTTGCGCAGCGTCAATGAGCGCACCGCAATGTTGAATGGGCTGGGCGTGCCGAGTCGCCCGCTGCCGCCGGACATCACTTTGTAATCGCGCACATCGCGCAATCCAATCACGGCCAGCGAGACTGGGAAAGCCTGGGGGCGCCTTCGATACCCCGATCGCAGTTGCCGCAACACGGAGATCAGGGCGTCGTCCTCGAGCGCGTCAATCTCGTCCAGAAATACAACCACCGGTCGTGGAGAAGATCGCACCCAGTGTTCGAGCGCGGAAGCGATTTGCCGTCCCTCCGGCGCTGCTGGCGGCTCCGGGGGTTGCAACTCGATCGGCAACTGAAACCTCAAATCCTCCCACCAATCGTCAATGATCACGCGCTCAGCAGAGCCCAGGTCGCCAGGCAATCCTCTCCCGACCTCCATCGAGACCAGCGCCGATGCGTACTTCCCGGATGCGGTCAACATCCGAGCCAGTTCCGTCATCGCCGTCGTCTTACCCACCTGCCGCGGCGCGTGCAAGACAAAATAGCCCCCCTGCTCGATCAGCCGCATGACATTCTCATCGGCCAGTCGCCGCGTAGCGGGAATCATGTAATGAAGCGCCGGATCACACGGCCCGGCGGTGTTGAAGAATTTCATAACGCGTTCGGACGATTGGGCGCAAGACTGCTTTGACGCCCGGCATTGTAACCGAAAAGAGCGCCGGACGCCCGAAGCGCCTGGCGCTCTTTTCGATTGTCGCCTATTTTCAGATCGAACGCTGCCGACCTAAAAACCGATCCTCAATCCGAACCGGAACTGGCGCTCAGGGAAATCGGCCCTCGTGCCGGTGACCTCCGTGAAGCCGTTCAGGTTCCTGATCGTGCCATCGGTATTCAACTGCAGGCTCGACACGTTGCCGCCCGGATTGTTGAACTTCGGCGTGTTGGTGAAGTTGAACGATTCGGCGCGGAATTGCAGGTTGACGCGCTCGGTGATCTGGAACTGGCGGAACAGGCCGAAGTCCCAACCGGCGATGCCGGGGCCGCGCAGCAGGTTCCAGCCTGCCGTGCCGAACCCGAACTGCGTCGTCCCCAATCTGACCCGGGGATCCGCAAAAGCAAACGGATCGAAGTAGGAACTGCCTCGACCGACGCCGCCGGGCTTGCTCACCTCGCTCTTGACCAGATCGGCGCGTTGCGAGCTTTCCGGCGCATTGAGCGAGGCGCCGTCTGCCGTCACGCTGAAGGGTTGGCCGCTCAGGAAGCTGAAGATGTTGTTGACCTGCCAGCCGCCCGCGATCCACGACAGCGCGCCGCCATTTGTCAGCCACTTCCGGCCCTTGCCGAACGGCAGCTCGATGATGTTGGTGATCTGAGCATTGTGCGTGCGGTCGAAGTTGCTGAGCGCGCGGTTGAGGTTGAAGAACTGCGGGATGTTGATGCGTAGCCCGTTGTCGCTGTCGCTCACACCGGAGGTCGTGATGGACTTCGACCAGGTGTAGTTGACATCGAGCTGGTAGAAGTCGCTGAAGCGACGATTCAGGCGCGTCTGCATCGCGTCGTAGTGGCTGTTGCCGACCGGCGAGACCAATTGGGTCTGCGCCGTGCGCCGGAACGCGGTGGTGTTCAACTGCCGACCGGCCTGACCGCCGTTCACCGGCGACCAGTTCAACTGCGCGAACCCGAGCTGGCGAATCTGGCGCGTCGCCACGTAAGCCGCCTCGCCCGTGAAGCCCCACTTCAATTCGCGCTGCACCGAGAGGTTCCACGACTGGATGTAGCCGCGATCGAATTTGTCGGGCAGCGTAACGGCGGAGACGTTGGTCGGCATGGGGATGATGCCGTTGCCGACATCTACCACCGGCACAGCCGGGATGCCCTCCGAAAAGCGGTTCGCCACTAACGCGCCCGCCGCATTACGCACCCAGAAAAAGTTATCCGACGGCACGACCAGATTGGTCAGAATCGGATGGTTGGTGCGCATCGGACGGGCCAGCGCATACGGATCGTTGCTGATGCCGTAACCGGCGCGGACGACCCACTTCTCGGTCGGACGCCAGGCCAGGCCAAAGCGCGGCGCGAACAACCGCTTGCTGACCTTCACGCCCAGATCGGTCGGGATCGAGCCGACGCCGCCAATCTCCATCATGTTGGTGCGCACGTTGTAGCGCTCCAGCCCGCGGTCAGCGCGCGTCGGAATCGGGAAGTATTCGTAACGCGTGCCATAGGAGAACGTCAGCTTCGGATTGACCTGCCACTGGTCGCGCGCGTAAAAGCTGAGCGCCTTGTTGCGCGTGGTGTAGGGCGCGACATTTTCGGACAACCGGCCCAGCTCGGTGGGAAGCCCCAGCAGGAACGCCGCCCACGAATGGAACTGCGTTCCGCTCACCGCCGGAGTGCGGGTCGGCCCATTGCCGAAGCTGAAGCCGCCGCGCGCGCCGTAGCTCGTGCCGCTGGTCTCCGGCTGCGTGTGATTCAGGCTTTGCAGGTAAATGTCCACCCCGAAGCGGATGTTGTGCGCGCCGCGCAGCCAGTTCGCGTTGACCACGTACTGGTACTGATCGTCGCTGCGGTAATACGGCATGTAGTTTTCCGTCTGGCCGTAGGTTTCGTAACCGCCGACGCTGAAGCGGGCCAGGCCGCCTTCGTATGAATTGGGGCCATTCGTGCCGGGAACCGCGATGCCCAGAATGTCGCTGGTTTTCTTATCAATGTCGGGCTGCGCGACGCCCGTGTTCATCCGCACGAAGCCGAAATGGCCGTCAATGATGAAATTCGGCGTGAGGGTGTAAACGCCCCCCGAAGAGAAGACGTAGGTGTTGCCACTGCCTGTGCCGGGGTTGCCGCCCGCGATTGGCGCGCCCTGCAGCACGTTGCCGAAGGTCGGCAGGTTGAAAGTGAAGAAATCGAGCACGCTGAAGCGCCCGAACATATTGAACTTCGAAGTGGCGTTCCAGTTGACCTTCGAATCAATTGTCCAGCGGTCGAAGATGAACGGCGCCGAAGCGAAGTAGTTGGCCACTTCGGGGTTGACTCCAGGCGGCTGGTTCGGCAGCGGAATCAGACCGATGATCTTGGCGGTAATCGGGTTGATGCGATTCGGGCAGATCACATTCTGCACGCCGTTGCACGAAACGATCTGGCGGTTGGCCTGATTGGCGACCACGGCGCCGCTGGCGTCGAACGGGTCGTAAATGTTCACGCCCGTGCCTCTGAAATCACCGTTCCTGATCGCGGCTGTGGGCACAGTCAGGTTGGCGCGCGTGGCGTTGCGACGATCCCTGGTATCCTCGTAGCTCGCGAAGAAGAAGAGCTTGTCCTTGAGGATGGGGCCGCCGAAAGTCCCGCCGAACTGGTTGTAAACGACCTTGCCCTTGTTGAGCAGCGAGCCGTCCGGTTGGCGCGGGTAGAAGAAGTTGCGCGCGTTGAGGTGCTGGTTGTTGTGAAACTCGAAGCCGGAGCCGTGATAATTGTTCGTGCCGCTCCTGACCTGCACGTTGATCGCCGCGCCGCCGGCCAGTCCCTGCTCAGCGTCGAAGCTGTTGGTCACGACGTTGACCGTCTCGATGGATTCGAGCGCGGGCACGTAAGCCGTGACGTGCGGCAGCCAGACGTTGGTCGCGCTGGCGCCGTCAATCCGCGTGTTGTTCGACGAACGGGAAGCGCCGTTGACGTTGAAGACGAGCGAGCGCGAAGGGTTCGACGGGATCGAGTGCGCGTTTTCCGGCGGCGTGAAGCCAGGCAGCGTCTTGAAGAGGTTCTGGTAGTTGCGGCCCAGCGTGACGGGCAGGTCCTGTAGCGGCCTTGAAGTCAATTCGGCGCTCACGTCGGCGCGGTCGGCTTTGAGCTGCGCCGCTTCAGCGGTGATGACCACGGTCTCGCTCACCTGCCCGACCTCGACCGAGAGGTCGGCGCGAGCGACGGTGTTGAGCGTGACCGCCACGTCGTCTTTGGTCGTGGTCTTGAAGCCCGACTTGCTGACCTTGATCGTGTAGGTCCCGGCCTGCACCGTCGGGAAATCGTAACTGCCGTTGGCGTTGGTCACGCCTTCGCGCGACTGGCCGGTCTCTTTGTGAGTGATGGTGACGGTCGCTCCGCCGACCACCGCGCCTTGCGCGTCGGTCACGTTGCCGGTGATCGAGCCGTAGAGCACCTGGGCGTTGCCCGGCTGCGGCAGCATCAACGCGATCAGCAAGACCGCGAGCGGCATGCCGACGCACGTAGAGTGACGAATCAAACGTTTGAAGAACTGTCGAATATTCATAACGATCCTCCGTGATTTGGAATAGAAGTTGGTTGTAACGCCTTGAAGCGTAGTGTCGAAGTCAGGACTTGCCGGCGCCACTTTGGGCGCGCAGCCAAGCGGTCAAATCTTTGTTCGTGCGGAAATCTGCGGCCGCAATGACCAGGTCTTCCAGTTGCGCGACGGATAACTCTCGAATGCGCTTTTCCGTGGATGCATCACGGAATCCCAAGCGTCGCTTTCAGACAAGCGTCGATTTGCAGCATCGCCGAAGCAGAGAGGCGACCCAACACGCGCAGGATCAGCGATTGTTCGTAAGTGATGAGATTTTCACACTGGACCACGGAGTTCATCCTCAGTCCAGTTTGCTGTCCATCAGCGGTCGAAATATCGATCGGGAACTGGGTGGCGGCGCCGACCCGCCGGCGATGACTACCGGTAATGAGCGCGAGAATGGTGTCGTCGAGCCGTTGGTTCCACGCGTCCGATTGCACCACCAGCGCCGGGCGGACCTTACTGCCGGTTTGATCGCTGTACGGGAAATCCACCAGCACAATGTCGCCGCGGTCTATTTTCATGCCTGTCTGCGAGGATCGAGGTCGTTATAAACATCCATCTCGGGATCGTCCCATCCGGCGCGCAGGCCCGCTTTGATCAACAAATTTCGTCGCTCATCGCCCGTCAACAGGTCGTCATCGTAGAATAATCCTCGCAGCAGGTCGTACACTTCCGCCGACAGGACTATGTACTCGACGTTGGTTTCCGGGTCGGCGATACGTACCGGTTGGCCCTGAGACACGCGAACGGCTTGTTGAAGTTCTTCAGGCATCGTGATCATGATGACGCTTTTCCTCCCGCGCCAGTATATCTCATTTCAGAATGTCAGCCGCAACTGGAACTCGATCCAGCGCGGCGTGTTCCATTGCGTGGTGACGCGCCCGAAATTCGAGCTGTTGATGTCAGTATTCGGGTTATCCCAGAGCACGTGGTTGAGCGCGTTGATCAAATCCACGCGGAACTCCAGCGCCTTCTTTTCAGTCACTGAGAAGCGGCGCAGCAGATTGGCGTCAAGCTGGTTCTTGCCGTGGCCGCGCAACCAGTTGAAGTTGGTCGGGAAGATGCGCCGGTGGAACGAATTCGGCTGGAAGTTGGTCGGCGTCACGTTCTCGAACGTGCAAGCTGCGTTATTTCCAGACCCGCAGATATTGCCCATCTGCGTCAAGATTGACTGCGGAACCAGCGAACGAATGCGCGCTTCATAGGCCGCCCGGTTGGCCGCGCTGTAATCGCGCGACGCGCCGGGGAAGAGTTGCCAGTTGAACCAGGCGTCCACCGTCTGATCTTTGGTGTCTTTGGCGATGGCGCGCAGGTCGCTGCCGTAATAAAACCAGTTGCTCGTGCCGTAAATGCGTCCGCTCTGTTTGGTGTAGATGCCGCTGACCTGCCAGCCGCCGATCAGCGCGTTCACCCACCTGTTCCCCAACCACTTCCTGCCTTTGCCGAACGGCAGTTCATAGATGAAGTTGGCGTTCAGGTTGTGCGGCGCGGAGGCGTTCGACGGCGTCCGCACCAGGAAGTCGTCATACTCGTTCAGGCGCGTCGTGCGATTGATGGCCGACGCCCAGAGGTACGACACCATGAAGCTGTAGCCTTGCGAGAGCCGCTTGGTAACGGTCGCTTCCAGATGGTTGTAGACCTGTTCGCCGCCCGAATCGCGCCCGTTGGTCAACCCATTCATATTCGGGTAAGGCCGCAGCAATTGCGCCTTGCCGATGTTGGCGTTGGTGAAGAAGCCGTTCGTGAGCATGTCGGCGTAGACGACCGGGTTCGACGTGGCCAATGATGCGAAGTTGCGAATGTTGAACGGATTGCCATTGGGTATCGCAAAGTTGAGTTCGTTGGCCAGCGCGTTGTTGCGGATCAAACCCGAAGCCCAATACTTCTCCGGCAGGGCGTCCAGCCGACGGCCTACCTGAATGTGATCGGTGCGCGAACCGAGGTAAGCCACCTCGGCCACCATCGAACTGCCAAGCTGGCGTTGCAGCCCAATGCGCCAACGATGTTGGCGCGCGCGCTCCCAATCCCGATCCAGATAAGTGATGCCGCGTCCTTGCAGCGCCATCAAGCCGAGCGCGTTGCCCAGCGGCACGTCGAAGCGCGTCCCGTCCGCTCGCACCGGGAACGGATCGGAGAGCAGCGTGCGGCAATTGGCCAAACTCGCGCGGCATTCCGGCGAGGTCAGGTTCGTTCCGTTAAACGTCAGACCATTGTCGTTGGTGATGGTCGTGCCGGTGCCGCGGCTGTAGCCGGTCTGGTTCAGCCCGTCGTTGAGCACATTGTTCGTGTCGAAGTACATGCCCCAGCCGCCGCGCAAGACCGTCTGGTCGTCGAGTTGATAAGCGAAGCCGACACGCGGCATCCAGCCCGGCTGCGATTTGTTGACCGTGTCGGGCGCGCCGTCTTTGCCCAGGAAGGTCGTCCCGCCCTTGACGACGAACTGGCTCACGGGGAGCAACGGGAAAATGTGGTTTGCCGGCAACGTCACGGCCAGCGTGGCGGCGTAGCCCGCCTGCGCCCCCGCCGCGATTGGCAACGGAGCTTCGAGATCGAAGCCGGTCAACCCGCGATTGAATCGCTCGCGGAAACCGCCTTCCAGTTCGTAGCGCAGGCCCAGATTGACCGTCAGCTTGCGGCTCAGTTTCCAATCGTCCTGCACGTAGCCCGAATAGAACCGGTTGGTCAGATACAAGCTGTCGTTGGTGCTGATGGAGGCGCTGGTCGGCGCGCCGAGCATGAACGCCGCCCATTGCAGACCGATGTTGAAGGCGTTGGTCGTGTTCTGCGCCTGGCGCACGTAGGTGTTGCCGAAGCCGAAGTTGCCCGAGCTGTTGCCCGGCCCATTCGACGCGCGCCAGTTTTCGCGCAGGTCCACGCCGAAGCGCAAGGAGTGAGTGCCGATGTATTTCGACAATTCGCCGCGCGCTGTGCCGACGCTGTACCGCGTGAAGCCGGGATAACCGCGCATGAAGTCGCTGTAGTCGTCGAAATCAATGTTCGGCAGGTGGATGTTCGGCCCCGCCTTCGCATCCAGGTAGCTGGGCAGCCCGACCTTGCTGGGCGGGAAGCTGGTCTGCACCGCGTTCGAGGCGTTGCCTTCGATGAAGCGGTTCCAGGCGACCGACCAGTTGAAGATCGTCGTCGAGTTGAAGGTGTAAACGTGGTCGAAGGTAATGCCGATGTTCTTGCGCACCAGACCCGCGACCAGCAGCCCGCGCGCCGTTTCGTAGACCCAATCGCCGCGGTCTTCAGGCGCGAAGTTGCTGTAGCTCCACTTGCCGAACATGCGCTGTTTGGGCGAAAGCTGGAAATCAACGCGGTTGGTGAAGGCCTTGTAGTCCCAATTGAACGCTGTCTGCGAAGCCAGATAATTGTTCCTGCCGTCAGCGGCGACCACGCCGGGGACGTTGTTGGCGCGCGGGTAGAGCGCCTCGTAAAACCGGTACATCGGGTTCAGGATCGGCACCTGGTTGTTCGGGAACGGGTCGCGCGTGACCACGCCGTTGACCAGCCGCGCCGTGCGCGGGTCGTAAATCTGATAGCGAACGGGATCGAGCCGGAGCAGGTCGGAGAAATCGCCGCGCCGGTGGGCGTCGGCAGGCACAGTGCGGTTGACGTTGGTGGCCTCTTCGGTCTTCACGTCCTTGAAGGCGTTGTAGCTGAAAAAGAAGAAGAGCTTGTCCCGTCCATCGTAAAGCCAGGGCACGCGCACGGGCCCACCGCCTGAACCCGCCCAGTTGTTCGAGCGTCCGGTCGGTTGCGGGCTGACCGAGCGCAGTTGATTGGCAAGCGTCGTGTTGCCGGCGGCTTCGGCCTGCCGGATGCGGCTCCAGTAACCGGCATTGGTCGTGCTCTGCGTCGCGTTGTAACGTTGCTGCCAGTGCTTATGGGTCAGCGCGCCGTGGTAATCGTTGCCGCCGCTCTTGGTCGAAAGCGAAATCGTCGCGCTGGTCGTATGGCCTTTGCTGGCGTCGAAGGGCGCGGTTTCGACTTTGAATTCGGCGATCGTGTCGGTCACGGGCAAATATCCCGCGCGGCGTCCGCCCGCCAAATTGGGCACGCCGTCGAGCGAGAATTCGTTGCCGCCGACGCCGCCCGCCGCGCTGACCGCCGAACCGCCAGCGTTTGAGTGCAAGCTCAGATAGTTCGGCTGCGCCGTCCATTGAATGCCGGGCACGCTGCGCGCCAGCAGGATCGCGCTGTTGCTCATCACTGGCAGATCAGCGATCTGCCGCCCTTCGAGCGACGCGGTGCCGCTCCCCGACGTAGTTTCGAGCAACGGCACACTGGCTGTGACCGTGACTGACTCTTCGGCGGCGCCGACTTCGAGCGCCACGTCTATGTTCTGGCGGCTGTTGACCGTCAGCACATAATCGCGCTGCACGTATTTTTTAAAGCCCGTGGCGCTGACCGAGATGTTGTAGGTTCCCGGCAGCAGGTAGGGAGCTTCAAAGTAGCCGCTGTCGTTGGTCGTCAGCTTCGATGTGGTATTGGTATCGGTGTTGGTGATCTCGACCGTTACTCCGGCAACGACCGCGCCGGACGAATCCTTGACCGTGCCGAGAATCGTGCTGCGCGTTTCCTGAGCAAATGCTGCAATGCTCATCAACGTCAGCGCAGCGATGGCAGCGATCAGCTTTGAACTGAAAATAACGAAAGCGCGATGGGTGGTTTTCATGACTGGCCTCCTGTCTGGAAATAGAGCTGCCGAATGTGGGAAAGATGCCGCTGCGAAACTGCGCCAGCGGATAAAGACCGGGCGCGCGATTCGCGCGGATCATTCGATTTTCGATTTAGTCACATTGCGTTGGAGAGCTTCCAGGCAAGATAATAACTCCCAGCAAAACCGGATCGAACCGACTCGTCAGTGATGGAAGCTCCCTGATTGATCGTTTGTTTTGTCGGTTGCGCGGATTATCCGAATGGTTTGACCACATGTCAACCAGAAGGCGGCCATGCTCGATAAATCACATTGATTCCAAACCAAATCGGAGGACCTGAACTTTGCGAATTTGCAAAGTCAATTTTGGACTCTGCTGATGAACGAAAACCTAACCCCCAGCACCCAAAACCTATTAATTCAATGCTTCCTCTTTCCTTCAAACACTGCAGTTGATCGAGGCCGCAGGAAGATTGAATTAATAGGTTTGGGTGCTGGGGGTTAGGTTTTAGGTTTTGCGGAGATCGTTCCTGATGACTTTGCAAAAGCCCTGCCGGGGGAATGCCCATCAGTTGACCAGGCAATGCCCCTGCTTTATCCTACGCGCACTTTGGTCAAGGGCGGCTCTCGCCGCGATTCGCATCCACAACCCGGAGGAATGATGGAACAACAGGCTACTGCTCGCGCTGTGGTCGCTGCCGCCGTATCGAAAACCAGGCATCTGCGCTGGCACATCTGCGCGCTGCTGTTTTTCGCGGCGACGATTAACTACATTGACCGCCAGGTGATCGGCATTCTCAAACCGACGCTGGTCTCGGAATTCGGCTGGCAGGACGAGCGCATTTACGCGGCCATCGTTTTCACCTTCCAACTCGCCTACGCCATCGGACTGCTGCTGGCCGGACGGGTGATGGACAAACTCGGCACGCGGCTCGGCTTTACGTTGGCGGTCGTGCTCTGGAGCATCGCTGCGGTCGGTCACGCCGGCGCGGATTGGTTCCCCTGGCTGAGTCTGCCGACGGTGAACCTGGATGCGACGACGGGGTTTTCAGTGGTGATGCTGACCGGAGCGGCGGCGGGCTTTGCGTTGATGAGGTTTGCCCTCGGCCTGGGCGAAGCCGGCAATTTCCCAGCCTCCATCAAGACTGTGGCGGAGTGGTTCCCGCAAAAGGAGCGCGCGCTGGCCACCGGCATTTTCAATTCGGGCACCAACGTCGGGGCGCTCGTTACTCCACTGGCTGTGCCCTGGATCACGCTGCGCTGGGGATGGCAATGGGCTTTCATTGCGACCGGACTGACCGGCTTCTTCTGGCTCCTGTGGTGGCTCAAGAGTTACCGCGCGCCGGAAGAACATCCGCGCCTGTCGGCGGCGGAGTTGGCGCACATCCGCAGCGACCCGGCTGAACCGGTCGTCTCAATTCCGTGGGGCAGGTTGATTCCACACCGCCAGACCTGGGCGTTCTCCATTGGCAAGTTCATGACCGACCCGATCTGGTGGCTCTACCTGTTTTGGATTCCAGACTTTCTCAATCGCAATCACGGCCTCGACCTGAAGTCTATCGGCCTGCCGCTGGTGGTCATCTATCTGGTGGCTGATGTCGGCAGCATCGGCGGCGGCTGGTTGTCGTCGTCGCTGATCAAGCGCGGCTGGACCGTCAACAGTGCGCGCAAGCTCGCCATGCTCGTCTGCGCCATCTCAGTGGTTCCCATTATGGCTGCGGCGAAAGCGTCGAACCTGTGGGTCGCCGTTGCGCTCGTCTCGCTGGCGGCGGCGGCGCACCAGGGCTGGTCGGCCAATCTTTTCACGCTTGTCTCCGACACATTTCCGCGGCGCGCGGTGGGTTCGGTGGTCGGGATCGGAGGCATGGCTGGCGCAGTTGGCGGCATGCTGATCGCTCTCGCGGTCGGTGAGATCCTCCAACGCACGGGCAGCTACGTGCCGATCTTCATTATTGCAGGTTCGACTTATCTGCTTGCGCTGCTGATCGTTCATCTGCTGGCGCCGAAGCTCGAGCCGGCGGATTTGAGTCAAAATGCCTGAATCATCGCGGCGGGAGACCGTCTCTGTCATCGGAGACGGGGGAGACTGGCCGGCTGAAAGTAATGATCCTGATTTTGGCGTGCGGGCGCTGCATCATTGACTTCTCTGGAAGCCGCGCCAACTACCTCGAAGGATACGCCGTCGGCTGCCGTTGATAAGCCGTCACCGGCGGCTTCGGTTTCCAACTGGCCGTGGACCAGCGCCGCGTAATATCCGCCCTGCGCCAGCAGCTCTTCGTGCGAGCCTCGTTCGACGATCTCTCCCTCGTTCAGCACCAGAACCAGGTCGGCATCGCGGATGGTACTCAGCCGGTGGGCGATCACGATTCGCGTGCAGGAGAACGCCTTCAGGCTCTGATCAACCAGGCGCTCCGTAACCGCATCGAGATGGCTGGTGGCTTCGTCAAGCAGGAGCACGGCGGGCCGGTGCGCGAGGGCGCGGGCGAGCGAAAGACGCTGGCGCTGGCCGCCCGACAGACTCACCCCGCCTTCGGCCAGGAAGGTGTCGTAGCTCATCGGCATCTGCTCGATCTCGTCGTGAATGTGGGTCAGCCGCGCCGCCTCGATCACCTGTTCGATTGAGAGGGTGGGGTCGTTGAAGGCGATGTTTTGCCGGATCGAGCCGCTGAACAGAAACGACTCTTGCAGCACGGCCCCGAACTGGCTTCGCACCGTGCGGTAGTCGAGGCCCTGCAACGGCAGATCGTCGTACCGGATTTCGCCTTCGTCCGGCGGGTAAAGGCCGAGCAGGAGTTTGGCCAGCGTGCTCTTTCCCGATCCGGTGCGGCCAACCAGCGCCACTTTCTGTCCCGGCTCGATGGCGATGGAAATATCGCGCAGCACCAGCGGAGCATTGGGGTCGTAGCGGAAGCTGACGCCCTTCACCTCGATCCGCCCGGAAAGCGGGGGCGCCGGCCCGGTCGTCTGCAGGTCCTGCTCCGGCTCCGCTTCCACCACGTCGGCAATCCGATCGAGATGCGCGCCGACCAGTTGAAATTGCTGGCCGCTGGCGACCAGAGAGGCGAGCGGCAAGAGGAAGGAGGCGGCCAGCGCATTGAGCGCCAGCATGGTTCCCAGGCTCATCGCGCCGTTGAGGACGTAGAGCGCCCCAATCCACAACAGGATGAGCGGCGAGAGAGTGTGCAGCGCGGTCAGCGCGGTGCTGATGAACGCGGACAACCGGCTCCGCTGCATCGAGATGTTCAGATGCTTGAAGAACAGGTTCGACCAGTGATCGAGCACCCGCTCTTCGGCGCCCGCGGCTTTCAAGGTCGCCATCCCGGCCAGCGCCTCGACCAGGTAACTCTGCGATTCCGCCGCGGCAGCCAGATCGCGCTGCATCAACCCGTGGACGCGGCGGCTCGCGCCGACGAGCAACGCAATCTGAACCAGCCCCAGGCCGAGCACGACCAGTCCGAAGCCCGGCTCCAGCGCCAGCAGAATCGCCAGATAGACGAGCACCAGCGCGCCGTCCAACACGGCTGAGACGGTCTGATTGGTCAAGGCTTCGCGGATCACTGTGTTGCTGCCGAGCCGCATGAGCAGATCGCCCGTCGTTCGTTGCTGGAAGAACTTGAACGGGAGAGCGAGCACGTGCTCAAAGAAGCCGAGCATCATCTGCGCGTCGAGGCGCGCCTCGAGGTAGATCAGCAGCGCGGCGCGCAAATAGCTGGTGACCATCAGAGCCAGGACGACTACTGCCATCCCGATGCCCAGCGCGACCATGATGTTGGTGATGGCGAACGGGAGGACGTGGTCAACCAGCACTTTGGTGAAGGCGGGCACGGCCAGCCCGAACGTTTGCAGCACGAGGGAGGCGAGCAGCATCTGGACGAGCACGCCGGGCGTGCCGGGCAATCGCAAGATCCGCTTCAGGTAATCGCGCCACGACGACTTCCCGGCGGTGCGGCGGCGCTCGAATTGAACGCCCGGCTCGAAGGTCAACGCCACGCCGGTGAAGCCGCTGTCGAATTCCTCGGTCGTCAAGCGGCGGCGCCCGAGGGCCGGATCAACGATCTCGACCCATTGCGGCGACCAGCGCTCGACCACGACGAAGTGGCTGAAGTTCCAGTGGGCGACCGCCGGCAGTGGAACCTGCTTGAACTGCGCCGGCTCCAGCGAAAACGCCTTCACGCGCAGCCCGTAGTGACGAGCGGCTTTGGCGATAGTCCGCGCCGTCAGGCCATCGCGCCCGACGCCGCACGATTCGCTGCATTCGACCACCTGCGTCTTCCGCCCGAAGAAACTGAGAATCATCGCCAGACAGGCGGCGCCGCATTCGGTCACGCCCATCTGCATAATGACCGGAACCCGCCGCCGCCGCAGTCGCGCAACTGCGCCGCGCAGCGCGGAGCGGAGCGAAGTCCAATTGAGCCTGGAGATGAGCGAGCGGAACCACGAGGACACGGTTGGAACCGGCTTGACGTTTTGCATGAGCTACTACTCTCCGAAGAAGCGACCGATCAGAGGCAGAAACGAGATCACCCGCCGCGATCCGACTTCGACCTCCACGTGGTAGACGCTGCCGAGATAAGCCGCGGCAGGCAGCCCTGAGTGTGACGGCTCGAATCGGGCGATGGCCACTGCCGCTGGTTGGGTGAGGTCCAACCTGTCGCCGATGTTTGTGGCAAACAGCTTCCGCGCGGCTTCGGGGCTGACGACCTCCGGCGCGACAGCCATCACCGGACTGCCGAGACGCCCGCCGGCGCGTTCCAGTTGAAGGGAGAGCGACTGTCCGGCTCGCAGGCGCGGGAGGTATTCGGGCGGCAGAAATGCGATCACGACAATCTCGCCCGGCTCGCGCGGCGCGTAGACAGAGTTGAGCCGTTCAGGCCAGGCGCCGACCAGAGCTGAGCCGGAAGTGTAGACCGGCGTCTTCGCCGACCAGGCAAAGAGTCCGCCAGCCATCAGCAGACCCAGCAGGAGCCACAAGCAGACCCAGGTGGGCGGAGAGATGAAGCGCGGCAAGACCGCTTCTTCCCGCCTCTGCAGATAGCGTTGCATGGCATCAGCGCGAAAGATTGAGCGTTTGGCGTCTTCCATCGGTCTACCTCGCAACAAAAGCTTCGACGTTCCCATCGCCCGTCCGGCCTGCTGAAGCCGCGACGTTACACCGCGCCGGGCGGCGGCGCAAGCGTCAGCACCGAGGGCACGCGCGCCGGGTCTGCCAGGCGCAGCAGCCCGTAGCCGATGCCCGCAAGCCCGGTCATCAGTCCGGGCGATTCGACTCCGGAAGGAATGCCGCAGAGCCAGCCGTGCTGGCCGATGCTTTCGAGAATGACGGCGGCGAAATGATCCACCCGAGTCCGCCATTGCGGATCGTCCACCACCTGGCTGGCTTGCAGCAGCAATTCGAGATTGCCCAGATCGCCGTGACACAACGAGTGGTTAAGCCCGAACCCTTCGGCCAGCGTCGTCTCCAGCGCGGCGGTGATCTCGGCGTGGATCGCCGGGTCGTCCAGGTGCCGGAGCGACCGTAGGCGAGCGAGTCCGATCCCGGGCGCGCCGTGGCACCAGGCCGTGAAGAAAACATCCTGATCGTCGCCCGCCGGGCGCAGCCACTCGAGCTTGCGCAGGTCGCGCCAATTCCTCGCCTCTGAAGAGAAGAGGCTGCGCTCGTAAGCGATGGCCGCGCGGGCTGCCGCCCGGAAGCGCTCCTCCCCGGTCAGCGCCGCCAGCTCCAACAGCGCCCAGGCCACTCCGGCGGCGCCGTGCGAGAATCCGGCGAGCGGTTCTGTCTCGGGAAGCTGGGACATCCAACCGATGCCCGGCCCCGTTGGTCGCGCCTGAGCCAGGAGCCGGTCGCCGCATTGGGTGGCAGCGGCGAGTGTGCGGTCTCGTGGCGCGCAAGTGTGCAAGCTGATCAAGCCGCCGATGCAGCCAGCCGCGCCGGCGACAACGTCCGACAGCTCATCCCGCTCGATCAGCGCCGGGAGACGTTCAACGATCTCTTCGGCCTCAGCCAGCAGCGCCGGCTGATCCCACAGCACGCCCAGGTGCGTCAGGGCGTAGATCATTCCGCCCCACCCCTCAAAGCCGCCGATCGAGGTGATGAGCGATTGGCCGCGCTCCATCTGGGAGCGCAGGGTCGTCAAGGCGGCCTGCGCCAGATCGGTGTAGCGCTCCTCGCGGGTGAGCGCGCCGAGATAAGCCAGGAACATCGCCACTCCGGGCAGGCCGTCGTAGAGGTCGAATCCCAGGGGCACGAGCGACCAAAATCCTTTTTGGGAGGAGATAAGCCCGATCCAGGAGGCGCTGCGTTCGCTGCGCAGCGCCAGCTCTTCCAGGCGGTCGCCGACCGAGCGGGCGGCTGCCAACAACCGCTCCCGGTCAGCCGTCGTCTGCGGCTCGGTCAGCGGGTAGCCGAGCGCCTCATCAAAATCCATCGAGAGTGTGGCGAGCGAGGCGCGGACGAACCAGAGTTGGCGCGCGAGATCATCCTCATTGAGCTGTTGCAGGCGGCGCCGGACGAGGTCCAGGCCGGATTGATCGAAGAAATCGCCGACCTGCTCCCCCGCGCTGGTCCACAAATCGCGCGAATCGGCGCGGGTGGTGAAGTTGGGGATGTCGCCGCGGTGCAGGTCTGCGCGCTCAGCCGGGATCACTTTCGCCAGGTAAGGACGATGTTCGATCCCCACCCAGAGCCGGTCGAAGAACCGGTCGCGGTCGAGCGCATTGCGCAGCAGGTCGGGGTGCGCGCCCTCTTGCAGCAACAGGCCATAGGTCATGGTTGAGCGAAGGAGGACCCGGACCTCGTCGTCGGCGAAGCGCTGAAGCGGCCCGTCGTCCGAGGTCAATTCATCGCGCAGCCGCAGGAGCAACCGATAGAGGCTCGCAAATCCCTCGGCTATCGCCTCGGTGTAATCCTGGACGGCGATCTCAGCGCCGTCCAAGGTCGGGCGATTGTGGCCGACCGGCAGCTCGATCTGCTTGCGGGCGAGCCGCATTTTGTCGGTGCCCTCTTCCTCCCAGTAGGGCAGCTTCTGCGGGGTGAGTTGGCCTGCCGATGCCCCCAGACCGCTGAGGTCAATGCCCTCCGACTCGGCATTCGTCCAGAGCCGCTGCGGCAGCAATCCGACGCGCAACACGGAGTGAACGATAGTCTCGACGGCCTGCAGTCCGGATTGAGCGGCGACGCCTTCCTCGCGGGGATGGAAGAGCGACTCCAGGTCAACCAACACCGGATGCTCGCCCGCCGCAATCAGGTTCTCGGAGTGAAAGTCAGTCGCCTCGATCGCGTAAAGCAGCGCGAGGTAGCCGCCCTGGCGTTCATAGAAACGCCGGACCTCGTCAGCGGAGGCGCAACTCTGCATAACGACGAATTCGACCCATCCATAGGAACCCCGGTCGAGAACCTTCAACGTGCGGAATGGGTGAGGCGCGCCTCGCTGGTTGAGCCAGGCCAGGAGTTCCTGGAAATGCACGTCAACCGCCATGGGCCTCGGTTTATAGACAATCCGGAAGCCTGAGCTGAATTCGGCCACCAAGACCGAGCGCCCGTCCCGATGCGCGTCGCCCACCCCGCCTTCGACCCGCGCGAGCACGCCCGGGTCTTTCTCCGGGCTGAAGGTCTCCCGGATCGCCTCCCAATCGGCGCACAGGTGCCGGAGGAATTCCAGCGTGTAAGTGACCCACTGATCAATGCAGATCGCGGCCTGGCGGGCCAGGACCGGATACTCCTGCAAGAGGGCCAATGCCGCATCGCGCTGGCGCAGGTGCTCCAGGAAGCTTTGGAATCGCGCCTCGGGCGTATCGCCGCTCAGCCGCCCCTGCATCCGCGCCACGTTGGTCTCCAAAGCCATGGTGCGCGCCAACAGCGGGAACATCCGTTCCGGCAGATTTACCGCCAGCACCTCTTCAACCGTCTCGGGATCAAAGGGTGGCTTAGTGTATGTCCGGACAAGCGCCCGGATTCCTTCGCGCACGCGTTCGCAACCGCGGCTGATCAGCGGCTCGATGGCTGCCAGGAAACCGAACCCCTCGTGCCCGCGCATTGCCTCCGGGATAAGCCTCGTTTGAGTATCGGAAGAAGCAGAAGGAGTGAACGCCTCGTCAAGCGCCACCAACCAGGCCGGCGGCGCAGGAAAGCGGTCGCGGAGGGACTCAGCCGGCTCGCCGAGGAGATGGAGAAGCTCATCCTCCGTCACGCCATCCAGGGCCAGGCGCTGAGCAAAGTATGAATCCGTCGCGAAGGGGGGCTGCGACCGCCAGCGCCCCATCCGCCGCCGGGCCAAATCAGCGTCTATCTCAATGCCCGATGCTGTCTCAATGCCCGATGCTGTGCGCCGGGCTGTGCGCAACGTGGCGATGCGCTCTCTCAACGTGGCTGCTTGATACCAGACCGGGGTTTGAAGGGCCGGGGCTTGAAGGTGTGGTTGATTCATGACACTTATCTCGGAAGACACAGCCTGACCACAATCCCTTGATCACCTGGCGGAGGTTGCGCGCCACGTCCCGTTGGTAGCGACGGCCGGGTGGCCCGGCGTGGGCCACCCGGCCGTCGCTGGTTATCAGATGACCGCTAGAAACACCTGGAGGTCCTCAGCGACAGCCTGCAAGAAGGGGAGTGGCAGAAAAATACCGAGTGGGTACAGGTGATCCAAACGGTACCGCCAGCAGCATTATCCAACTCCGCATCTTGCAATTCAATAAGCCCGGCCGGATGCTCCGGCATTTGCGCACGCTCAGCGTCGCTCAGGCTCAGCCGATATTCCTCGTCTTTCCAGGCGCGAACAACATCCACGTTATTCATACGAATTCTCCTTTTCTGTACTGGTTGAGGCGCTGGTTGAAGCTGACCGACCGCCGGGTTTCACTTGGGTGAGTTGGTTTCGCAACCGACTGCTTCGCCACCCTTCGGATCAGCACAAAATGCTTGCCCTGACCGGCGCCCCAGCATAGAATGAGGCCCGTGTCAGTGATTGCGTAGTCGAATTCTTTTGACCGCTATGGCCGCCTCAGCTTGTGGCGAACGATAGTCAATCACTTGTAGTACCTTAATGACATTTATAGCGTGAAGATAGCCGGGCCGGGCAAACAGTAATTTAGCCGCAATGCGGACGCCAGTAAAAGCCCCACAAAGGATTTGTAAAGGACCCTCGAAGGACTCCTAAAAGCTCTTTTTATGGCTGTACAAAGAAAGCACTTCTACGAGTTTGGCTCTTTCCGCATGGACGTTG
>Ga0247727_10004518_pt1 | contig 29396 bp, 26 predicted proteins | sample WisWelCaveWW1625_FD_202498 | JGI IMG/M metagenome (GOLD analysis project Ga0247727, IMG submission 202498) | Biofilm microbial communities from Wishing Well Cave, Virginia, United States - WW16-25 | ecosystem: Environmental > Aquatic > Deep subsurface > Groundwater > Cave microbial mat | place...
CGACGTGCTGCTCGTCATTCGCCAGATTCATCGTCGTGTGCTGCCGCATGAACTTGAGCAAATTCGGAATCGCCGAGGGATCGTTGTACCAATCCCCGCCGCCGTGATATTTGACGCGCGCGAGGGTGAAGGCGCTGGAAGCAGGTTGTTGTTGCCCGAGAGCCAAGTCGCATGCAACGTTCGACGAAATGAAAAACGACAGAAAAAGCAGAAAAGGGTTTCTTTTCATAATTGACTCAACTAAAGCGATTACGGCATCGCGGCGATTTTTTTAAAAGACTTGCCGACATCATATTAAGTTTAAGAACTTTTTCTGAATTTAGGCAATCAATTTTTTGCAATTTTTTGATGTACTCTAACGCCCTTACTCCGGCGTGACATAAGCCGCCGTGATGCCGCCGTCCACGGTGAAGGTCGCGCCGTTGACATAAGCGGATTCATCGCTGGCGAGAAACAGCGCGGCCTGCGCGACTTCTTTTGCACGGGCGAGCCGGCCCATCGGAATGTGCACCATGCGACGCTGCCGCCGCGCCGGATCGGAGAGCAGTTGCGCCAACAAAGGTGTTTCCACCGGGCCGGGACAAATGGCGTTGAGGCGAATATTTTGGCGCGCAAACTCGACGGCCATTTCACGCGTCATCGACAGCACGCCGCCTTTGCTCGCGGTGTAGGCGATTTGCGAAGTCGCCGCACCCATCAACGCGACGAAGGAAGCGGTGTTGATAATCGACCCGCCGCCGGCGCGCCGCAGCGCGGGAATGCCGTATTTGCAGCCGAGAAAGACGCCTTTCAAATTCACATTCATCACCAAATCCCAAACTTCTTCTTCTGTTTCTAAAACGGAGCCGTCGGCGTCGGGAAAAATGCCGGCGTTGTTGAACAGCACATCGAGCCTGCCGTAAGTATTTTCGGCAAACGCTATCATTGCTTTGGCCTCAGCAGCTTTTGAGACGTCGGCGCGCGTGAATGCCACTTCGCCGCCGGCAGCTTTGACAAATGAGACAGTTTCTTGTCCCGCAACAGAATCGATATCGACGACAACGACTTTCGCGCCTTCTTTCGCAAACAACAACGCCGATTCGCGGCCAATGCCGCTGCCGGCGCCGGTAATCAATGCAACTTTATTGAGCAATCGCATAATGCCATCCTTTCTCTATTGGTCGAATAAAAGATACGAGGCGGCGATTAAGTTTCCAAGACAATTGTGTGTGAGAAAAATGATCTTTGAAAAAATTGATAAAAATTTTATCTTGGCATAAATAATAAGGGAGAAACTCAATGCAAAAACGTTGTGTCATCATCACCGGCGCTTCGAGCGGCATCGGACGGGCGGCGGCTTTGCGGTTTGCCGAAGCAAAAGAAAATGTTGTTTTGATCGGCAGAAATCAAGAAGCGCTCGCCGCGGTGGCAAATGAAATCAACTCGAAAGAAACCGAAAGCTTGGTCGTCGCGGTCGACGTGTGCGCCGAGGGCGCGGCGCAAAAGATTGTTGCGGCGGCCGTTGAGCGTTTTTCGCGCCTCGATGTTTTGGTCAACGCGGCCGGCATTATCGCGACCGGCAATATCGAAAACACCGCTCTCGCCGAGTGGGATCGCATGATGGGCATCAACGCGCGCTCGGTTTTTCAAATCATGCAAGCCGCGACGCCGTTTCTCATCAAAACCAAAGGCAACATCGTCAACGTTTCGAGCGTCACGGCAGCGCGCAGCTTTCCAAACGTGTTGGCGTATTGTGTCAGCAAAGCGGCATTGGATCAGCTCACGCGCTGCGCGGCGTTGGACTTGGCGCCGCAAGGCGTGCGGGTGAATGCGGTGAATCCGGGTGTGGTGGTGACGAACCTGCATCGGCGCAGCGGTTTTGACGAGAAAACGTATGAGGCGTTTCTCAAACATTCCAAAACTACGCACCCGCTCGGCCGCGTCGGTTCGCCGGAGGAGATCGCGGAGTTGATTTATTTTTTGGCGAGTGAAAAGGCGGGTTGGATAACCGGAGAGACGATCAGCATCGACGGCGGCAGGCAGCTCACTTGCGCACGTTGAGAAATGCAGCAACCGCTATTTTGCGCGCCCAACTGTCTGGCAATGAAAAAGGAACCCGCAATAAAAGAAAAATTTATAAGTCTAAAAATTAAATCCGACATCGACATAAAATCGCTGCCGGCTATTTTCATATTGTCCATATGCGACACTGATTGGCCCCAACGGAGTTTCGCCGGCAAGACTGACACCGAAGGCGTGGCGAAATTTTCGATAATTGGCGTCGCGCTTGTCGATCCATAGTCCGTGTAAATCATACCGGAAACTAAGATAAAGCGAGGGCAGCGGTTTGCGCCGGAGTTTGTAGCGATATTCAATGCTGCCAATCGCAAAATGGCGGCCAATAAATTCCTGCTCGCGCAAACCGTAAACTTCATCGGGACCGCCAATCCGAAATTGCTCGCTGAACGGCGTGGTTTGATCGGAAGTGCCGAGGCTGATTTTCGGGCGAAAAGTATGCGGCCCGCGCGAATGAAAAGTTTCCATGGTTAAAAAAAAACGGAAGAAAGAATCTTTCTCACCCAAATCCGCATAAACCTGTTCATAAAAGGCGTTAACGAAACGGCCGCGCCGCGGAAACGGCAAACGATCGCGCGTGTCGACAATTGATCGGAGAATTAACGCATTTAAAGTTGAATTGCCCGTCGGATAACCGCCGCCAAACAAACTTTTCAAATTCACCTCTTCCAAACGCAGCTTGAGAGCGACCTCGCCGAATCGGCTTATTTGCTGACCGAGCGCGACGTTCAACCCGAGCCGCTCTTCTTTATACTCGCCAACAGAACCGCTCTGCACATGACGATAAACAAAATTTTCGCGCGCCTGTCGATAGAAATCGGCCGAGAAGCCGATATAAGTTTTTAGCAGGCGGTCATTGCGCAGAGATAGCCGCGTGAGCAGATCGCGCGTGCCGATTTCCTGATAGGCAAAAATTTTACCGCCGGCGCCGAAAACATTCTCGTCGCCAACTTCGACAAAGCCGCGGGTATCGCGTTCCGTATCGTAACGGCCGCCGATTCGCAAAACCGTGAACGGTTTCTCTTGCACTTTAATTTTGACCAGCGCCCTGTTGACGCCGCGTTTAATGTTCAGCGTCACCTGATCGAATAGGCCGGTGCTGTGAATATTGTTGATGCCGCGGCTGCAGAGATTCGAGTTAAAAATGTCGCCGGGTTTCTGCGGAAATTCGCGCAACAGAACGATTCGGCGCGTTCGATTGGCGCCTTCAATTTCAACCGCGCCGATGCGCCCTTCGTCAATGCTGATTTGCAGCGCCCCCGTCGTCGAATCAAATTGCGCCTCGCGGATTTCTGCCAGCGCATAGCCGTCGCGGCGATAATGTTCGATGATCGCCACAAGATCGTCGGCGCTGCGCCGGTGATTGATCACGGCGCCGAGTTGCGAGCGCATGCACGCAAACAACGCTGAATCGGTATAAACCGTGTGGCCCGCAAATTCTACGCGCTGCAGCCGCGGATTTTCCTGCACGATCAGCGTTAGAGAATCAGCGCGTAACTCTGCGCGCACGCCGGCAAATTGGCCGATGCCATAAACCGCATCAACCCAATTTTGGATGGCAGCGGCATTGATGATTGTTTCATCCTTGTTTGAATTGTCCCCGGCAACCGGCGGAAGCGGAAAAAACATTTGTGGCGGGAAAAGTCCAGTTTCACCGTTCGAAAAAATGACGCTCGCAAATTTTGCCTCGCCATTTTGCAACGCCAAGAATTGGAGGGGATAATTTTGTTCCGGCGCCAACGCGGCTGCGGCCGGGTTTTGCGCCAATTTTTTTATGGCCGCCATTTGCTGCCTCGTCCGGCGATAACCCAAATCAATCAGCGAATCGATTTGCGAATAATCCGACGAGTTGCGGCTCGGCTCGTCGAGCGCGATCACGACGTCTGCCTTTTGACGCTGCGCCTCATCTTCATCGCGCTGCATGATGGTGGTGAGTTGATCCGCGATTTCCCACGGTGAATTGAGATGCTTTTTGTCGCGCAATTTGGAAGTGGCGTCAACGGCAATGACGACGTCAACGTGCTGCCGCGCCACGTCGGCGGGGATATTATTCAACAACCCGCCGTCGACCAGCAGCATGTCGCCGCGCGGCGCCGGCGCAAAAATTAACGGCACGGCGGTCGACGCGCGCATGGCTTCGGCCAGATCGCCGTCGCCGATGATAATCTCCTGGCCGCTGTACAAATCCGTGGCGATGGCGCGAAAAGGAATGCGCAGGCGATCAAAACCCGCGCTGGCGCGATAATTGGCGCGCATCGTCAGATCCGTCAGCACCTTCAACATTTTTTGTCCGGCGGTGATGGCCGGCGGAATGTAAGGTTTCAAGCCGCGAAAACGAACTTGCAGGAAAGCGCGCTCGCGTTCCTGCCGCTGCGCCAAAAATAAATTGGTGCGCGGCGGGGTATCGACCGTGATGTCATCCCACGCAATATTCAGCACGATCTCACGCAATTGTTTTGCATTATAACCCGCCGCATATAATCCGCCGATGATACTCCCCATGCTGGTGCCGGCAATGAAGTCAATCGCCACGCCCTGTTCTTCGAGCGCCTGCAACACGCCGATTTGAAAAAGACTGCGGGCGCCGCCGCCGCTCAATGCCAACCCGACACGCGGGCGCGCCAGCTCGCGATGCGCAAGAAAATAATGCGGCGGGCCGCTCTCCTGCGCCAGATTCGGCGCAAAAATTCTTTTGGCCGGTTGGGTTGGGAAATCATCCGAGCGCGTGATGGACGGCGATTGCAAAGTTTCCGCCGGTTGCTGCATTGACGCGAAACTCCAGCTTCGCGCCATGGGAAAAAAAATCAGCGCAGCGAGAAAGAAAATGACTCGGCGCATAAGAGGGATGCCATCGTGAGAGTGAAGTGTCCAATGCGCGCAAGCGACCGCTGGAACATCGTACTGCTGCAACACGGCAGTTCTCCGTTCACAGAATGAAAATGCCACGTTTAAACCACTGCTAGTCGAGGCTCGGACAGCGCGCGCCTGCTCCAAGCCATATCATCATTTAAAGCGCGCCCTTTAATTTATGACGACGAAAGCGAAAATGCAAGCCTTGACTTTCTTATGTGTCATAAGAAATTATGCGCGTCTCTCTTGGTAATTTGCTATTGATTTTTTAGATTATGGTGATTGACTATCTCCGCGATATTACTTAACGAAAATGCATCGTAACTAAAACAGTCTGCCTTGCAAAACGCATCGCCAGTCGGGCCGACCGGGTTACGTACCATCGGAGGCTTATGCACATCGAAAATATTGCCATTGCTAAGATCGATCTTAGCTCGCCGGGGTGGGACGATTTCATTTTCACTTACCCGCTCGAGCCGGGGCCGCTGGTGGAATCCATCCGCGCCGTCGAGCTGCAGCAGCCGATTGTCGTGGCGGAGTTGGATGAGCAATACAAAATCGTCATCGGCGTCCGCCGCTTGCTCGCTTGCAAAGAGCTGGGCTGGAAGAAAATTTCCGCGCTCGTGCGTCGCAATGAAACCCGCGAAAATTTGCTGTGGTTGAGCTTGCAAGAGAAAGTCGGCGGCCGGCCATTGAACGCGATGGAAAAATCGCGTGCGCTGCAGCGCTTTGCGATTTTGTGGCACGGCGACCTCGAACGTTTGCAAAAAGAAATCTGCCCGCGCCTCGACATTCCGCCCACCATCGAAGCGGCCGAAACTTTTCTTTTTTTCAAAGAATTTACCGAGCGGCATCAAGACGATCTTGCCGCCGGACGCTTGACCCCGCAGCACGCCGAATTGTTGCGGCCGTTGCGTCCGGAAGATCGGCGCGTCGCCGCGGAAAAATTGTTTGGCGAGCATCGCGTGTCGTTGCAAGAAGCGCGGGAGATGGTCGATAACGTTTCGAGCCTGGCGGCGCGGGACGGCGTGCGCGTGACCGACGTTTTCGAGCGTCCGCCAATTAAAGAAATTTTTGTCAACGAAAGTTGGACCCCGCGGCAGCGCGCCAGCCAATTGCGCACGTATCTTCAACACGAACGTTTTCCGCGCCTCTCTGAAACCGAAGAGAAGTTCGCCCAACTCGCCGAGCCTTTGGCGAAGCATAAAATCAGCGTGCGGCCGCCGCGATTCTTTGAGGGCAACGAGCTGACACTCACTTTGCGCGCCGGCGAAGCAGAAGAAGTCGGTTCGGCTATTGCGGCGATGCAAGATGCAACCAAACGCGGCTTGTGGAAAAAGCTGTTTGCGTTGTTGCAAGGGGAATAAAAGCTTTTGAACACGGATGACGCGGATTTTTAAAATGTTTTATCCGTGAAAATCCGCGCCAGCCGTGGGCTAAATCAAAAGGCGATCATGAAACTTTTTCATCCCGGCACCATTTTCGTCGAGCGCCGCGCGCGTGATTATCCGATGGCGCAGGAAATTCTCGCGCGGCTTTCCGACTTGCCCGTGCGCGAAATTGATTCGCACCAAACGATGGCGGCGCAGGAGCTTGGCATCAACCGCCGCATTGCTGCCGAGAAACGCTCGCTCATTCTCGCCGTCAAAGACGGTGAATTGGTCAAACAAATCGAACGGGATCTCTTCCGGCCGACGCCGAATGAGTATTATATCATTCACTCTCTCGGCTGCCCGTTCGATTGCGAGTATTGCTTTTTATACGACTATCTCGACCATCAGCGCCCGACGATCTTCGTCAATCTGCCGGAGGTTCTGCGGCGCATGGCTGAAATTATTGCGTCGTCTCGCGAGCATATCCACTCCGAAGATGAAACGGCGTCTCCCACTTCTCCGGCGCTGTTTTTCCATGCCGGCGAATTTTCCGACGCACTGGCTTACGATCATCTCACCAATCTCTCACAGCCGCTCGTGGAGTTTTTTGCCGGGCAAAAGCACGCCCGTTTGGAGATGCGCACCAAAAGCGATTATGTGGAGAATCTCATCGGCCTCGGCCACAACGGCCAAACCGTGGTTTCGTGGACGTTCAATCCGCAAGACGTTGCCGGCCGCGTCGAGCATCAAACTGCGAACCTTGAAGAGCGCATTCGTGCCGCGCAGCGCGTGCAAGCCGACGGCTATTGGGTGGGCCTGCGTTTCGACCCCATCGTTTGGTATCCGGATTGGCAAACCGGCTATCGCGAGATGGTCGAAAAAATCTTTGCGGCTTTAAACCCTAAAAAGATTTCGGACATTTCTCTCGGCATGTTTCGCGCCACGCCGGGGCTGCGCCGGGTCATTCAACATCGTGTGCGCCAAAGTTGGCTGTTGGCCGGCGAGTTGGTGCAATGCGAAGACAAAAAATATCGCTATTTCAAGCCGATCCGTCTTGAAATGTACCGCGCTATTCTCGGCTGGATTCGCGCGCAAGCGCCGGAGATCCAAGTGGAGTTGTGCATGGAAGCGCCGGAGGTGGAAAAGCTGATGACGCGCACAAAAACAGAAACTGGAAACTTATAACTATTTTTAAAAAAGACTTGACTTCTCCGAGAGATATATTTACTTTGGGATCTACAACGACTCTCGGGCCACACACCTTTTTGATAACTTTACTTTACGATTTTAGACTTACAATTTCTCGGTTTAAAAAAATGCCGAAATATAATGATGCGCTTACTTCAGCCTCATCATGCATCCTTTTGCCTGCATTTGAGGCATTAAAAAATCCAATCGACCTTTAATTTTAACCTACGGAGGGTTATCATGAAAAAAACAAGTCTAACGCTGGCGCTGTTGCTGGTTTTATGTTTCATCTTGCCGGCACAGGCGCAAAATTCAATCGGCATCATTGGCGGCCTGAATCTCGCCAACATCAGTGTGGATCCTGAAGACCCAGATGATGACATCGCCAACCTTGTCGCTTTGGGCGTCGGCGGTGTTTTAGACCTTCGCCTCGCCGAAAATGTCGCGCTGCATTTGCAACCGCTGTATTTGCAAAAGGGCGCTAAGGATGGGACCGAAGGCTCGGATGGCAAATTTAAACTTGCTTATTTCGAGGTGCCGGCAATGGTGAAGGTGGCGTTCGGCACGAGCAGCGCGCGCCCGTACATTATGGCTGGTCCGACCATCGGCTTCTTGCTCAGCGCCAAATCTTCCGAAGACGGGAACGAAGAAGACCTCAAAGAATTCCTTAAAAGCACGGAATTCGGCGTCAACTTTGGCGCCGGCGTGAGTTTTCCGGCTGGAAACAACTCCATTTTTGTGGAGGGCCGCTATTCGCTTGGTCTCAGCGATATTGTAAAAGATGAGGAGGGCGAAGACAATAGTGGCTCACTCAAAAACAAAGGTATCCAAATTATGGGCGGCGTCGCCTTCCCACTTGGCAGCAAATGATTCGTTTTGAGTCACGTCGGTTTTTGGGAATGCTCGTTTATTCTAACTTGTTCGCGTGAAAAGGCACAGACCCAAGCTGTGCCTTTCCTCATTTCCATATTAAAAAGGGTGGTATTATGAAAAAGTTTTGCTTGGTGCTCGTCGCCTTATTAGTGCTTTGCATAGTTGAGTCGACCTACGCTCAGCTTCGATTGGGTTTGATGGCCGGGCCAAATTTCTCGTCAGTCAACTCGAACGCAAACAATGCTGTCTTGGCGTTTACCATTGGCTCTTTTACTGGCGAAACCGAATTGGGCCTCGAGCTCTCGTCCCGCACGCTTTTTGGATTCGGCGGCGTTTTAGATTTGCCCGTCGGTAAAAATGTAACGCTGCGCGTGGGACCACAATATCTGCAGAAGGGCAGCAAGGCAAGAGCCGAGAGTGAAAAATTAGCCGATTATACCATCACGTTCTTGGAGATACCGGCGTTTATTAAATATGAATTCGGAACCGGCCCGATGCGGCCTTCCTTTTTGGCCGGCCCCACCCTCGGGCTGGTGCTCAGCGCCAAAGGCTTTGACTTTGAAGAAGGTGATTCTGAAATTGATTGGAAAGATTTCACCAAAAGCCCCGAGTTTGGCCTCGCCTTTGGCGGCGGCTTGAACTTTTCAGCCGGCGCCAACGTCATTTTCGTAGAAGTTCGCTACGCGCTCGGCCTCAACAATATCTTCAATAGCCAGGCCTTCGAAGACAGATTGGAAAGAGAAGTTGAAAATGCTGTCGGAGAGGACGTCATTGTGGAATTAGAAGAAATTAAAATCAAGACCCGCGGTTTTCAAATCCTGGCCGGCGTCACCTTCCCGCTCGGCGGCAGTAATTAACGCTATTAGCGAAAGAAAGCGTTGTTAAAATTGCTGATTGTTGGATGAAAGAGCACGGCTTATTAACTGCGCTCTTTCTGTTTTTGGCCCTTTCTTCAGCGCATCTTTTTTCTTGCCTGCCTGCTCAAGAAGTGTTATCTTAATACCATTCACCAATAATTAACGAAGCAATGCCAATATTAAATTTTCAATTGAAAATTTAAAAGCGGAGAAAATTATGAAAATTGAAAATATCGTCTTCCTCAGCGGCGTGCGCACGGCGTTCGGCACATTTGGCGGGGCGCTGCGCGATGTTTCCGCCATCGATCTCGGCGTTCATGCCGCGAAGGCCGCCATTAACCAAGCCAGAATCAAAGCCGACGACGTTCAGCATGTAGTGTTTGGCAATGTGCTGCAAACTTCCGGCGATGCGGTTTATCTCGCGCGACATGTCGGTTTGAAAGCCGGTGTGCCCATTCCCGTTCCGGCGGTGACGGTCAATCGACTGTGCGGCTCCGGCTTCGAAGCGATCGTACAGGGTGCGCGCTTGTTGTTGATGAACGAAGCAGACTTTGTGCTCGTCGGCGGCGCCGAAAGCATGAGCCAAGCGCCGCATGTCATTCGCGGCGCGCGTTGGGGCTTGCGGCTCAATTCCGGCAAATTGGAAGATTATCTTTGGGAAGCGTTGTTCGATACGAATTGTAATTTTACAATGGCACAAACCGCGGAAAATCTTGCGGACAAATATGGCGTCACTCGCGCCGCGACCGACGAGTATGCGCATATGAGCCAGATGCGCACCAAAGCCGCGTGGGAAAACGGCAAGCTTGCCGAGGAAGTCGTCGCAATTGATCTCGGCAAAAAGGGCCAATTCAGCCGCGATGAGCATCCGCGCAGCGACACGACGCTCGACGGCCTTGCCAAGCTGACGCCCTATTTCAAAAAAGACGGCACGATCACCGCCGGCAACGCGAGCGGCATCGTCGATGGCGCCGCCGCGATGGTGATGGCGCGAGCCGACGTCGCCGAACGACGGGGTTTGAAACCGATTGGCCGGCTTATCAATTGGGGCTTCGCCGGCGTCGAGCCGAGCCTCATGGGCATCGGCCCGGCCCCGGCCAGCCGCAGCGCTTTGCAGCGCGCGAGCATGAAGCTCGAGCAAATGGATTTGGTGGAAGTGAACGAAGCGTTTGCGCCGCAATATCTCGCCGTCGAAAAAGAGTTGGGACTTGATCGCAGCCACACCAACGTCAATGGCGGCGCCATCGCCATCGGCCATCCGCTCGCTGCCAGCGGCACGCGTTTGACGTTGACTATTTTAAATGAGCTGCGCCGGCGCAAAGCGAAATACGGCTTGGCAACGGCGTGTATCGGCGGCGGCCAAGGCGCCGCAGTAATTGTCGAGGCGGTATAATTTCATATCATGGAGAATGATGAAATGACCGACAAACAGTTGCGCGATGTCGTTTTTAAAACCATTCAAGAAGCGCTGCTTGCCGAAATCACCGCCTTGCGCGAGGACATGCGCGCGCTGCGCAAATGCTCGCGCGAAAGCCTGGAGCAAATTCGCGCCATGCGCCTGGAATTTCGCAAGAACATGGAGCATCTCGATCGGCAGCTCGAGCGGCTAACCCGCGTGGTGGAAGACAAATTATCCGACGAGGACGCCGACATTTTTTTCCGCGGCGCGAATGATTTTTGGACGGAAAACCCATGGACGGCCAGCACGGGCTCCGGCGTGCCGCCCAAATTTGACAGCGAACTCTCGCAAACTGAAATGCAAACGCGCATGAATCAAATGGAATATCGCCTAAGCATTCTCGAGAAGGCATTGCAGCGGAACTAATGGCATTGGAGTGTTTGATGTTGGATTTTGAGATAATGAATTTCACTGAGGAACAAAAATGACGATTAAAACCGTTGGTGTAATCGGCTGCGGTCTCATGGGTTCGGGAATTGCGCAAGTCTGCGCCCAATCCGGCTATAAAACCATCGCGCGCGAAGTGAACGACGAGCTGCTGAAAAAAGGCTTGAGCAAAATCGACGGCTTTCTCGCCAAAAGCGTTGAGAAAGGCAAACTCACCGCCGAGCAAAAAGCGGCGACGATGGCAAACCTCACCGGCACGACCAAGCTGGCTGATTTGAAAAATTGCGATATCATCATCGAGGCCGCCGTCGAAAACATCGATCTCAAAAAAGAAATTTTTAGCGAGCTCGATGCCGTCTGCCCGGCGGCGACGATTTTTTCGAGTAACACCTCGTCGCTGACCATCGCCGAAATGGCCGCGGCCACCAAACGCGGCGATCGTTTCGTCGGCTTGCATTTCTTCAATCCGGTGCCGCTGATGAAACTTGTGGAAGTGGTGCGCACCATTGCCACCAGCCAGCAGACTTTTGACGCGGCGTTCGCGTTTGCCAAATCGCTCGGCAAAGAACCCATTGCCTGCAAAGACAATTCCGGCTTCGTGGTTAATCTGCTGCTCGTGCCCTACTTGCTTGATGCGATTCGCGCCGTGGAAAATCGCGTCGCCTCGATTGAAGACATCGACAAAGGCATGATGCTGGGCTGCGGCCATCCGATGGGGCCGTTGACACTGTTGGATTTTGTCGGCATCGACACGACGTATTTCATCGCCGAGATCATGTTCAAAGAATATCGCGACGCCAAATATGCGCCGCCGCCGCTGCTGCGTAAAATGGTGCTGGCCGGTTATCACGGCAAAAAAACCGGCAAAGGTTTTTACGATTATTCCGGCGACAAGCCGAAGGTCATGGAATTGGGGATTTGAGGGCAACCGGAGATACTATAGCATGAAACAATATTTCATGCGCCGTTTTTAGCAAGGAGGTAAATTATGCAACGCGCCTCTTTTCGCGCCGGCGTTCTCTTCATAGGACTGCTGCAAGCAGCGGCCCTGGGGCAAATCCCTCTCGTGCCTCGCTCGCAACTTCGCGAGGGCCAGCCCTTCGCGATGATAGACGCGGTGAATTTTCGCGCGACCGCGCCGGGGCAGAGCCGTCTCGATCTGCGCATCAAAATCGCGCACGATGATCTCCAGTTCATCAAACTCGCCGAAGAGCTTTATCAGGCCGTATACGAAATGACGATCATTGTGCAAGACGAGGATGAATTTCAAGTTGCCGGCAAAACCATCGAAGATACGTTGCGCGTCCAAAATTTTTCCAACACCAATTCCATGCGCGGTTATCGGCAAGCGAGCTTCAGTTTCTCACTCGCGCCTGGAAAATACGAAGTTCAAGCGAATCTCTTGGATCGAGCGACAGCTATCAGCCGTTTGCAAAAGCAGCGGATAGAATTGCGCGACTTTTCCGGCGACCAACTGCAGATCAGCGATATTTTGATTACCGATGCCCCTCCGGTTGCAACCGCGAAGGTCGCCAATGAAGCCTTGACCCCGACCAGTTCTCAACCATCGCCAAGCGCGCCGCTCTACGCTTTTTATGAAATTTACGACAGAAGCGCAGCGCTCTTGTATGAGGTGATTTATACTATCAAGACCGTCAAGGGGCATAAAATTTTTCAAGAAAGTGCCAGCGTGCAACGCCACGCCGAAGTCACTCCCGCGCACTTTGCGCTGCCGAGGGAAAAAATCGGCTTGGGTGAATATGAGATTTTTATCAAGGCCAGCTCCGGCCAGCGTTCCGCCGCATCGGCGCACCGGCTGAATGTTCCCTGGCAAGGCGCGGAGGCCGCGCTCGCCGATCTTGAAGAAGCCATCAAGCCCATGACATATTTGGTCGCCAAAGCCGATTTCAAGAAAATTAAAGAGGCGCCGCAGGAAAAACGTCATGAGGCTTTCATCGAATTTTGGTGCCGCCAAGATCCCACTCCGAGCACCGAATTCAACGAATCCATGGAAGAGTTTTATCGCCGGGTTTGGTATGCCAATAAATACTTTTCTTCTCCAAGTCGCCCCGGATGGAAAACCGACATGGGCATGATTTACGTCGTGATGGGGTCGCCCGACGCCGTGAGTGACAGCAATGTTTATTCGCGCCGGCCGCGCGGCCGGCAAGTTCGCACGCAAGCCCAAATGGCGCAATATTGGATTTATCAACGGCCGCGCAGAACCTTTGTGTTTTTGGATAGATCCGGTTTCGGCGATTATTATTTGCACTCGCCGTGGCCGTTTGATCCGCATAATCTTTAAAAGATGCCGCTAATGAATACCAATATTTGCGAGTGTTTGTCTGAGAATTTGAATCCAGCCGAACATTTTCTGGCTCGAGGCAAGACACACATTTTTCTCTTACTGGACTTGGGCAGTTTTGTTGTGAAAGAAAGCCGAAAGGACTTTGAGCGTATGCGCGGCGGTAGTGCCTTCAGTGAATCTTTTCAAAAATTGCGGCCCAAGGAGCCTTTTAGTGAAGATAAAGATGAAACTAAAAATGTGAAACGCGGCCATGGATTCTCAGTTTTTCGTGGACATTTGGTGAAAGATTGGCTATTTCCCACGTTCTTTCTGGACAAAAACAAGGTCGTGTCACCCGATGATTTCAACATAAAAATCGAGTGGGATAAAGTTGAATTTCGCATTCGGTTATCACGGACGGGGTTCATGGAAATCAAATTGACGAGGCCAATTCCCGCTCGCACGGAATCAAATTCGGAAGAACGACTCATTGATCTCCTACATGACCTTTTGCAAATAGGCGCTCGCAACACTACCGTTCACTCCGTTCAATGGGGACTAGGTTTATACTGCGCTAATCAATTCATCCAGGCATTGCCATCAAGCGTTGAAGTTGAAGAAGCCGGCAAAAAAGTTATTATTGGCTTGCGGTCAAGGGCGCCAGAGGCACAAGAACTTCCTCTGCGTCTTCGTTATACGATTCTGTTTTTCGATACTGTCCTGTGCAAGAATTGTGGGAGAAGAATTGACGCCAAAACTTTTGGAACGCGCGACAAGAAGATTCTTTGTACAGTTCTGGAGGGTGCACTAATCCTTGCGGGGGATGGTCAATTCACATTTCCGAAATTAGATGATGAGGCGGTAGAAAAGCTTAAAGACCTCGCCACCTGGGAAAATGAACTTTGTGTCTTTGCGCCCGAGCGCTGTCTAATTTATTACCCACTTGAACGTATATTTCTTCCAGGACAAGAGGAACCCGTTGGACCGGTGAACTATGAGGACTACTGGAAATGTATTATAAGAGGCATTGAACATACCGTCGCTGTACGCGCCGCATTGCAGATACTTGAGTGGCACACCACCCGCGAGTTGGATAAGGTGCCACATTTGACCAAAAAGATCACCGACGGAGATATAACCAAGGAAGATGAGCAAGATATTCTTCATATGGCAGACGAGGTATCGAACACTTTTAACATGCTACCCAGCGTACGCGATGTTCTCATCCCCACATCTGTCTTCCGAGCCAGCTTTGCAGTTAACAAATTCTCTTATCTGAATGATATTTTACGACTGAAAGACGTTCTCCAGCATATCGAGCGGAATGTCGATGAGCTCGTCATTTTTTTGAATCACTTTACCAATGTACGTTTGCAAGATACGCTTCAACGCGGGGAAATAGCGATTGGCATAATCGGTGTTCTGATCGCGGTAGTTGCTTTCTTGGCTGCTGGGCCATCTTTTCTGCAAGACTATAACTCGTTTTTCGGCGAACCATTAAAAGGGTTTAAACTGCGTTCTGTTGTCGCTTTCTTGCTTATGGGTTTTGTTTTAGCCACGATGCTTCTCTTCGTGTGTTATTATATAATTTACCGACCTTATAAGCGCAGGAAAATTCTAATTAGAAGCCATTAGAGAGACGGCATGAAAGCAAAAACGAATGAACTTTGGGGGCAAAGTTTGGATTTGGGCCACGAGTTTGGCCGTTATGTTCTTGAACATCCGCGCTTCGCGGAAAGAATTCCTTACGATGCACAAGTGGTGCTGTTGCCGACTTATGATCAAGGCTTCGCATGAAAAATGCAGCGAATTTTTCAGTTAATGGGAAACGGCCACGACGTAAAAAACCTTAACCAATGCCTAAATCCATCCGCCTCGCGCTCGCCCAAATGGCGGTGAGTGAAAATCTCGAAGCCAATCTCCCAAAAGGGCTGGATTGGGTAAAGCAAGCCGCAAAAAACGGCGCGGATATCATCTGCTTCACTGAGCTTGGGCTTCTGCCGTTTTTTCCGCAATATCGCGCCGAGAAAAAATTCTTTCAATGGGCTGAATCCATTGACGGCACGACGGTTAAAAAGTTTGGCGACACGGCGATCCTCGAAAACATTCACATCCTGCTGAATTTTTTTGAACGCGCCAATGCTGGAGAATATTACGACACCACAGTTTTGCTCAAAGCCACCGGCAGCGCGCCTCTCGGACCGGTTCGGATGATGCATATTGCCGAAGAGCCCGGTTTCAACGAGAAATTCTATTACTGGCCCGGCAACACGCCGCCGCAGGTTTTTGATCTCGCCGGCGTGAAAATCGGCGTCGCGATTTGTTACGACCGGCATTTTCCCGAATACATGCGGCAGCTCGTTTTGCAAGGCGCGGAAATCATTTTCACGCCCTTTGCCGGACTCGTTAACGATCCGCTCAAAATGTATGAGATTGAAATGCAAGGGACCGCATTTCAAAATCAGGTCTTCATTGCGGCGGTGAATCGCGTTGGCAAAGAGCCGATCGTTGAATTTATCGGCGGCAGTTTCGCCGTCGATCCGGCCGGCGAAGTGATCGCCCGCGCGCCTCGTGGCGAAGAAAAACTTTTGTTGGTGGATTGCGATCTGTTGCGTATCGAGGAGATGCGGCAAGTGCGGCCGTTTTTGCGCGATCGGCGGCCGGAGGTTTATGCAAGCTGGTTGCAACGAAAATAGCCTGGCAAAATTTCAAATAGGAGATATCAAATGAAATACTATGCAGCCGTTCTCAAAAAATCCGGCAAACAATTCGTCGCGCTTTGTTTGGAATTGGGCGTCGTTGGTAGCGGTAGCATTCGTTCACAGGCCACGCAAAGCTTGCGCGCAGCTATCGATTCTTATATCGATTATGCGGCAGAAGTCGGGTTGCCAGAAACACGACCAGTTGCCATTCAACAGTTGCACGAGTTTTTATTGGGATTGGCATAAATTTAAAAATATCTCGCGTTGGATGTCATTCAGGAGGAATCCTTTTGCAATTCAAGATGCGTACTGGAAACAAAAAGGATTCTTGCAGAATGACATCGACAATGAACTATTACTTTATAACCGGGAGCAACCCATGTCATTTCAAAATATTCTCTTCGAAATCAAAAACAAAATTGCTTACATTACCCTCAACCGTCCCGACAAGCTCAATGCACTCAACTGGCAGACGATGCAGGAATTGCAGCAAGCGTTGACTTCGGTGAAAGACGATGCGAATGCCGGCGGCGTGATTTTGACCGGCGCGGGCGAGAAAGCGTTTGCCGCCGGCGCGGACATTGGCGAGCTGGCGCAGCAAACGCCGGTGAGCGCGAAAGAATTTTCGTTGCAGAGCCAGGAAATTCTTCGCTTCATCGAGCGTTTTCCCAAGCCGATCATCGCGGCGGTGAATGGTTTCTGCCTCGGCGGCGGCAGCGAGTTGGCGCTCGCGTGCCATCTCCGCGTCGCCTCGGAGAAAGCGAAGTTCGGCCAGCCGGAAGTGAATCTTGGCATCATGTGCGGCAACGGCGGCTCGCAGCGCCTGCCGCGGCTCATCGGCAAAGGCCGCGCGATCGAGCTGCTCATCACCGGCAACATGATCGACGCCGCCGAAGCGCATCGCCTCGGTTGGGTCAATCACGTCACGCCGCCGGATAAGTTGATTGCGAAATGTGAAGAAATCTTGCAAACCGTTTTCAAGAAAGGTCCAATTGCCGTCAAGCTGACGCTCGAAGCGGTGATCCACGGCTTGGAGATGACGCTCGAAGAAGGCGCGCAACTCGAATCCAACCTTTTCGGCATGTGCTTCTCGACTGAGGATATGAAGGAAGGCACGAAAGCCTTTTTGGAAAAACGCCCGGCGAATTTTTTAGGAAAATAGTTTCGAATAAAAATTGCTTGTGCTTTGAAGTTGGAAGATCGAAAATGGCGATAAGCTCTCTTCGATCATTGAGCTTCGATGATAACGAGAAAGCATATGGAATCACTAAACCAACACAATTTGATTTATGACTGGAACCTCCACGACGGCGCGTGGAAACCGGGCAAGCCAATTGAGTTTGATGACGAGACGCTGCGCGATGGCTTGCAATCGCCGTCGGTGACGGATCCGCCGATTGCGGATAAGATTCGCATTTTGCACTATATGCACCAGCTCGGCATTCAATCGGCCAATATCGGTTTGCCGGGCGCAGGGCCGCGAGCGAAAGCGGATGTGCTGGCGCTGGCGAAAGAGATTGCGCATAACAAGATGCCGATTTTTCCGAACTGCGCCGCGCGCACCAAAGAGGAAGACATCGCGCCAATTATGGAAGTTTCGCAGCAAGTTGGCATGCCCATCGAAGCCGCGACGTTTATCGGGTCTAGCCCCATTCGCCAATACGCCGAGGAATGGAATCTCGATTTTCTCTTGCGCACGGTGGAAAAGGCGATTACGCTGGTCGTGAAACTGGGATTGCCGTCGATGTTCGTTACCGAAGACACCATTCGCGCGCATCCGGATGACATTCGCGCGTTATATTCGACGGCGGTCAACTGCGGCGCCAAACGCATCGTCTGTTGCGATACCGTCGGCCACGCGACGCCAAGCGGCGTGAAAGCATTGATCAGATTCGTCAGTGAAGTTGTACATGCCATCGATCCGTCCGTCAAGATCGATTGGCACGGCCACAAAGATCGCGGCTTGTCGATCATCAACACGTTATCGGCCATTGAAGCCGGCGCCGATCGCGTGCACGGAACGATGCTCGGCATCGGCGAGCGCGTCGGCAACACGCCGCTCGATTTGATTTTAGTGAATTGCAAATTGCTCGGCTGGATCGACAACGATCTCACCGCGTTGAAAGCTTATTGCGATTTGGTCTCAGCGGCGTGCGAAGTGCCGATTCCGGTGAATTATGCGGTGATGGGCCGTGATGCGTTTTGCACCGGCACCGGCGTGCATGCGGCGGCGATTGCGAAGGCGAGAAAAAAAGGACAGGATTGGCTGGCGGATCGGGTCTATTCCGGCGTGCCAGCAAGCTGGTTCGGCCTGAAACAAAAAATCGAGATCGGCCACATGAGCGGCGAGTCGAATGTGATTTATTGGCTGACCGAACATGGCTTTGAGCCAAAGCGCATTTGGGTCGAGGCGATTTTCAATAAGGCCAAAACCATCAACCGCAATTTGACCGACGAGGAAATTCGCGCGATTATCCAAACGGTTTCAGCATAAATTCCGTCTAAGAAACACGCGAAAGACACGAAATGAAATTAAAACTCAAAATCTATTTTGCCGGGGCGATCAGCGCGGGCCGGGAACGGCAACCACTGTACGCGGAGATGGTGCGGTTTCTCGAATCATTGGGAACCGATGTGCTGTCGGCGCACGTGGCGCAACCGAATGTGATCGAAGAAGAAAATAAATTGCCGGCGAAAGAAATTTTTAATCGCGACCTCGCATTCCTCGAAAATTGCGACGGCATGATTGCGGAGGTGAGCCGGCCCTCTCTCGGTGTTGGCTATGAGATTGCAACCGTGTTGAATTGGTGGCGACCAGTGCTTTGTTTGTGCGAGCAGGGAATTTTTCTATCGCGCATGTTGACCGGAAATTCGCACCCCAAATTGCAAATTCAATTTTATCGTCATGCCGCTGACTGGCAGGAAGCGATACGAATTTTTTGTCAGCATCTGAGGCAAGCGCAGGTTTCGCCGCTTTACGCTTAACACGCCGGAGTTTTTTTGAAAAGAATTTTCCGTAAAATTTCTCCCATCTTTCTTTGCATTTTTTTGCCGGCGCTCGCGGCCGGGCATTGGGCTTGCGGCGCGAAACCGCTGCCGCGTTCGACGAACGCTGCGAGAGAGCGTGAACAAAGGCGCCGTCTTTATCCGTTGAGCTCGGAATCCAAGCCGCGCCAGCCAGCCGCGCCGAAGACAAAATTGATCGAGCGAACGCCCGCACCTGCAGCATCGATTTCTTCAAAAACCGACGTTGCGGAGGCGCACGCGAAAATCGTTTCGGTTCGTCCGCCTGCTGCTGTAGATCGACAACCTGTTGCTGCGCTGCCATCACATCCCGATCTCACTTTTCAAAAAAATGCGGCCGGCGAGCGCGAGGCGGTTTATCGTTTAAAAAAAGGGGAGGCGCTTTACAGTGCGGTGGTGGTGCGTTTCACCGGTCGCGTCGACGCGGACGAGGTAAATGCCATCGCTCAAAAATTGCTCGCGTACAACGGCCTGCGCGATGCGACAAAAATCGTCGATGGCGCGCCGATTCGGATTCCGGCGCGGTTGCTTGATGAAGATATTTTGCGCGGCAAAGTTCCGCCGCCCCGTCCGATTAAACCGGCGACGAGGCCGCGACGACAGTCGCGCAGCGGATTGCACGTGATTTTAGACGCCGGGCATGGCGGCAGCGATCCCGGCACGATGATGCGCGGCTGGATTGAAGATGAAATCGCCTACGACTTGATGCTGCGAATCAAACACGGCTTGCAGGATCGCGGCGTTAAAGTCTATTCCACGATAAGAGACAAACAAACCGGCGATCAGATCAACAGCGGCAGCGCGCTCGCCAACAATCGCGACGAATACGTGAAAGTCACGCCGGAGTATTACATGGATGACAGCCGCGTGGCGCTCAATCTGCGGATTTATTTAATCGAGGATTTGTATCGCTGGATGCTGCGCCGCGGGGTTCCGCCGGAGAACATTATTTTGATCAGCATTCATTTGGATCATCTGCATCCGGCTTTGGGCGGCGCGATGGTTTACTTTCCCGGTGCGGCAGAGCGTTCGAGCCAATACAAAGCCGCCGGCGGCATTTATCGCTATTATAAAGAAAGCCGGCTCGGAACGATTTATTTCAATCACCGCGAAAGCCAAAACGCCGAAACCGCCAGCGAAGCGTTTGCCTTTGATTTAATCGACGGCTTTCGCCGAGCGCAAATTCCGGTGCACGCTTACCAACCGGTTCGCAGTTATGTTTATCGTCAGGATCACAAGTGGACGCCCGGCATCATTCGTTATAGTCGCGTGCCGATTTCAGTTTTGTTGGAAGCCGCCAACCTTTCGAATCGCGACGATCTTTGGCGCATACGTTCGGCGAGTTTTCGACAGAAATTGGCCGATGCCGTGGTAAGAACCATCGTGGCGCAGGAATGACAAATTTTAAATTATAAACAAATAATGAAAAATCCGATTTCGTCAAGACTCGTCCTTCATCTCGACATGGATGCTTTTTACGCGGCCATCGAGCAGCTCGATCATCCGGCGTATCGCGGCAAGCCGGTGGTAGTTGGCGCCGATCCCAAAGGAGGAATCGGCCGCGGCGTAGTTTCGACGGCCAGCTACGAGGCGAGACGGTTCGGCATTCATTCGGCCATGCCGATCTCGCAAGCGTATCGCCGCTGTCCGCAGGCAATTTTTGTTTTTCCCCGCTTCGCGCGTTATACGGAAATTTCGCAAAGGGTCATGCGCATTCTAAATGATTTTTCGCCGCAGCTCGCGCAGATCAGCATCGACGAAGCGTTTATCGACGTCACGCAGACGGCGAATTTTCACGGCGGCGCCAAGCCGTTGGCGGAAAAACTCAAATCGCGCATCAAAACCGAAACCGGACTCACAGCTTCGGTCGGTATCGCGCCGAATATGTTCATCGCCAAAGTGGCGTCGGATTTGCAAAAGCCGGATGGCCTGACGATTTGCGAAGCCGGGCAGGAAAAAACTTTTCTCGCGCCGCTGCCGATCAAAAAACTTTGGGGCGTGGGGCCAAAAACCGAGGCGCATTTGCAGAAGATGGGGTTGGCGACCATCGGCCAACTCGCGCAATGCTCGCAAAAATTGCTGACGGAAAAATTAGGCAAGTGGGGCGCGCACTTATGGGAGTTGGCTAATGGCATTGACAACCGGCCGGTGGAGGATTGGGGCCCGCGCAAATCAATCAGCCAGGAACACACCTACGATCAAGATGTCGCCGACGCCGAAACAGTCGAAAAAACGATTTGGCGGATTGCCGACGGTTTGAGCGCGGATATGCGTCGCGCCGATTTGAAAGGCCAAGTGCTGACTTTGAAAATTCGTCTCGAAGGCTTCGAAACTTTTACGCGCCAACGCAAGCTGTCGGAATTTATCAATGACGCCGAAACGATGCGCGAAATCGCTTTGGAAATCTTTCACAAATTCGACCGCAAAAACAAACGGGTGCGGCTCATCGGCATCGGCATGTCCCATCTCAACAATGCCGGCGGCGAGCAGTTGAGTTTGTTTCAACCCGCAGCGCAGCAGCGCCGCGACCAGATCGCCAATCTCCTCGATACGGTTTGCGCCAAACACGGCGAGACCGCGGCGACGCGCGCCAGCCTGTTGAATATCAGGCCATCATAGTCGTCGACTGGCAAACTTTCTCATTCATACCATTGCATCATGTTTATTGGAGCGCCTATGCGAATTTTTACATCTTTGATCCACACCACCGTACCCAATAAGAGCGAATTGACGCGCCTGAAGAGGAGGATAGACTTGGCGCTGCTCGCGACTATGCTCATCGGATGCGCCGGCGCGGGCAAGATGCAACCGGCATCACGATCAACTTCAGAAACGCCGGCAGAGAAAATTCAGCAAGTCGCTGCAGAAACAAATCCCACAACAGCACAACAAAACAACACGGCCCATGGCAACCGGTTGAGCGAATGGCTCGACCGCACGCCGGCATCGATGCTCCCAGCGGCCGGCGAGGATTGCGCCATGATCTACGATCCGGCGCAACATCGTATTGTTCTATTCGGGGGAAAAGATGATGAGAATGAAAATTTGAGTGGCATGTGGGCGCTCGATTTGGCTAAAAATATTTGGCAAAAAATCACCGTGGCAGGCGAAAGCCCGCCGGCGAGCGAGGATCACGCGATGATTTACGATCCGCTCGGCCATCGGATGATCTTGCACGGCGGCGAGGATGGCTTCACCACCAACAAAATTTGGGCGTTCGATTTGAACGCGCAGCGCTGGCGCAACATGACCGACTCGACCGGGCCGGCGCGGGAAGATCATACCGCCATTTTCGACAGCTTCGGCATGCGCATGATCATTTTCGGCGGCCGCAACAACAGCGCCCATTACGACGACACCAATATTTATGAAATCTGGGCGCTCGATCTCCATCCCGCCTCGCGGACGTTTGAGAAATGGCGGAATCTCACCGTCGAAAACAACCACGCGCCGGGACGATCCGATCATGTGGCCGTTTATGATGAGAAAAAAAACCGCATGATAATTTATGGCGGCTGGGATAAAGATCAGAAAGAACTGTTTGGCGACACCTGGGCATTTAATTTTCCGGCCTTGCCTTACGCCCCGGGCAAATGGAAGCAGATTAAAACGAGAAAGTCGCATCCGCCCAAACGCCGGCATGCCGCCAGCGTCTACGATGCTTCGCGAAACTGGTTTATCGTGTTCGGCGGTTTGGGCGAGGAAGGTTATCTGAATGATGTTTGGGCATTTGAACTTGATGCCGATGTTTGGATCAACATCACGCCGGGCCCGCAGCCGCGACTCGATCATCAGGCCATTTATGATCCCCGCAGCCAACGCATGCTCATTTACGGCGGGGATGCCCGGCTCAAGGGCAAGTTTCATGACATTTGGGAGCTGCAAATTCAGCCGAACCTGCCGCTGGATTTACTGCTGAAGGAAGCGGGTGCGCAGCCCCAAGAGGCAGCGAAACCGTAAGCCGCTTTAAAAATAAAAAAGCCGTGAGATAAAATTTCACGGCTTTTTATTTTATTCATCGCGGCTGCGCTCAAATAGATGCGGGCCGGCCCAACAAAATTTCATCGCCATCTTGCAGGCCATCAATCACCACGACCCGATCATTGCTTTCAAGAATCGCAATGTTGCGCGGCGCCACTTTGCCGCGCTCTTTGATATAAACGAACGGTTTGCCTTGCCCGTCCAGAAAAACCCCTTCGATGGGGACGTGAAGCGCGTTCTCATGCTCATTCACAATAATATCCAAAGTTGCAGTGAGGCCGGGTTTCAAACGCAGGTCACGCTCGAGCACTTTAACGATTACATCAAAAATTTTAGCGCCGCTGGCTTTGCCGGTCATCAAATTGAGTTTGCGTTTGGCCAAATCCGCAATGTAGCTGATTTCACCTTTGAAGACGGCGTCGGGATACGCATCCAGCCGGACTTCCGCCGGCAAGCCGAGTTTCAACTTGGCCAAATCCACTTCACTGACTTGAATGTCGACTAACATCGAGGAAATATCCGGTAAATAAATCAAATCCATTCCCTCCAACGGCGTCATGCCCACGCCGATTTTTTTTCTGTTCTCCTCGTCACCTGTGATCGCATACACCACCAAGCCGGCGCGCGGCGCCTGCACGAAACCCTGGCGCAGTTTGCGATCCTGCTGGGCCAACACTCTTGCGGCCCGCTTGACATTCGCGCGGGCCGCATCCACCGACGCGCCCAACGACCGGGTTCGCGATTTAGCCTCGAGATAAGCCAAACGCGCCTTTTCCACTTCGTTATCCGTGATAAAACCTTTTTTGGCCAGTTCGGGAAGCATCTCAAAGGATTTGCGCATGGATTCTTCTCGCATCTGTTGCGCCTCATACTCGCTTTCAGCTTTTGCGAAAGCCGCGGCCGCCATCAGAGACACCGAATGGCCCTCGTCGCGGGCGATCTCATATTTTTCGGATTGATATTTAATCAGGGTATCGCCTTGCTCAACCCATTTTCCTTCCGGAACGAGCCAAAGAATTTGTTTGTCGGTCACGGCGCTGATCGTAATCTGATCCTGGGCGCGCAGCTCGCCGGACTCGATAATTTTGATCGTGACCGGACCGCGCTTGGCTTTGGCCGTGTGAATTTCCTGGCCGTCTTTTTCCGAGGCCAAAAAATTACTGCCGACCCAAAAAACAACAATGGCGAGAGGCGCGAGAATCATCGCCGCTTTCCGGCGATTTTTGTCGGAAAAAAAATTCGCCGCCGCTTTCAAAAAATTAGAGAAGTCGTTCATGGCAACACCTTTCGTTTTATTTTAAAAGCAAAAGTTTTTTAATCAGAATTTGTCCGTTGCTTTCGAGCTGAAACAAATATGTGCCGCTCGGGACTTTTATTCCGGCATCGTCCTGACCGTCCCAATTTCTCTCGTGTTCACCCGCCGCCAACGCGCCTTCAAATAGCACGCGCACCTGCTCGCCGAGAAGATTGACGATACGAAGTTTGGTGTGCGCTGCTTTGGCGAGGCGAAAACGTATCGTGGTCGAAGGATTGAACGGATTGGGATAATTTTGCTCCAACGAGTAATCGGAAACTTCCGTGACGATCGCGTCATCGACAACAGTTCTCAGATCTTCAACATCGCTGACGACAAAAAAACTGTCCGGAATCACGCCGTTAATATCCTTGAAATAAAATTTCGCCAGGTTGGACACGCCGTTGAAATTGAAAATGCCGAACAGCGCGCCGAAATTGGCTTTTTGATTGGATGTATAAATCGCCGCCCATTCGCCCTTGCAGCCATACGGCGGCGTGGCGGGCAGGCAGCGTTCCTGATCGCGGATGCTATTGCCGCCGAGGCCCGAGACAAAAACAAAAGTTTGGCCTTTGGTGATCTTTAACGTGTCGGAGCGGCTGGCAACGGTCTGATTCATAATGTTGCTCAACAAATGCGTGCGGCTGTAAGAATGCTCGTGGCCGGTCGCGATGATCGCGCCGCCCTTGCGTGATTCTTCGTAAACGCCCCAACCGGCCTCGTCCGACTTGCCGCCCACTTGCATGGCGCGCATATTTTTATGCCAGCTCGCAATGCTCCAGATCGAGCTATCCGCCGCCAGCTGGTCGCGAATATAAATGTCATGGCCGGTGTCTTTGACATCGGGCCCGACCAGCACGATAAAAATGCCTTTATAATGCAGCGACGATTTCACTCCTAAATTTCCATTCCAGGTTATGCCGAGCCGCGTGAGGCGGTTGATCAAAAGCTGTTGATAACCGTTCGGCCCGTTCCACGCCTCTTCGTCGTGATTGCCGATGGAAGCGAAGTAAGGAAAATCGGAACCGAGAATACTGCTGATCAGCGCGTCCCACGCCGCCGGATCGTCATTATAATCAAAATCGCCCTGATGCAACACGGCTTGCGCGCCTTCGGTTTTGATCAAATTCAACACCGAGCGCGCCCTCGACCCCGAACCTTGATCGCCGATAAAAGCGATTTTGAAATTCGCCGGCGTCGTGTTGGGCAGTTGCGCCAGCGCATCGATGCCGATCAAAGCGATTGCCAATCCAAAATTTAAAACCCCGAATGGATTGAAGCGATGGCTTTTCATGGCGTGCCTCCTGAACGTTAGGTGTCAATATTCTCCTCGGCGCAGCTCGATCAAATATTTCGTCTCCAGCCGGCTCTCCGGCTCGAGATATGAAATGCTTTCGGCGCCGAAATGTTTCGTCACCAGATAGCCGAAATTTCGCAGCGAGATATTGCCGTGCGTCATCTTCTTGGCGCGCCAATAAACGGGAAAATTGCCAATCACCGAAAAAATTTCCGGTCGCGCCGCAAAAAACGACCCGCGCACGGTTCGCACCACGAAATCGTCTGCATCTGAAAAAAACATGCGGTCTTTATATTTCTCGAATCGAAATTCCCAATCCCTTCCATTCTTGCCGTTGCCGATCACTTTGAGCTTTGCGTCGCCGAATTTTTCTTGCAGCGTATCGACAAAAGCAAAATCCTTAATCACCAGATCGTCGTGGCAATAAATGACAAAATCATAATTCGAATGCCAATTCATTTCATTGAACTGATGATACCCTCCCCATTCCAAACCGCGATTTTCACAAAAACGGAGGTCGTCTTCTAGTTTTTCAACCAGCGTGTTGCGCGCAGAAAAATAATTCCGCTCGCGATGGCAGATGATGTATTTGTCGCCGGCAATTTGATAAATTTTCTCGTAAAAATCGTCGTAAAAATGCCAGCCTAAAATGCAAAAGCAGTATTTCATCGGAATTTTTCTGAAAATTATTTATGCTTTTCCGGGTGCTTGATCAAATTATTAGCCGGCTAACCTTTCAAAACCGCCACCGGGCGCAAACGCACCACCGGTCGCGCCAATGATAAAGCCGACATGGCGTTGATGACGCGCGAAATATCTTTGAACGAGCTTGGCGCCTGCTCGGCAATGTTGTCGGAACCGTAACGATACAAGCGAATATTTTTGTCGCGCATTTCCTTTTCCACCTGCGCGCCGGTAAAATGCGCCAGCGCTTCGGGCTTGTCCATCACGCGGCCGGCGCCGTGATTGACCGAGTAAAACGTTTCAACCGTTTTTTCATCGGCAACGCCGATATAAGACGCATGTCCCATCGAGCCGGGAATCGGCACCGGCTGGCCGGTTTTGGAAAAGATCGGATGTTCCGCCATTCGCGAAGGCGGCAGGGCGCGGCTGCCGCCATGACGATGCACCCAAAGCTTTTCGCCCTTCCATTGCTCCGGCTTGATGCTGACGTGCGCGCAATCATAAAGCAGCGGCATCTGCAGCGATTCATCCCGCAGCGTCTTTCGCACCGCCGCGCGCAATTTTTCCGTGATGGCAATGCGATTGGCAAATCCAAAATTGGAGGCCGCTGCCATCGCGCGCAAAAATTTCATCCCTTCTTCCGAATCCACCGGCAGCGACCAAATCGGCGACGCATTAGAAGTAGAAAAAATTTGTTCTTCTAAATTTTCCAAATACTCTTTCATCGTTTTGCTGCCGACACTGCGCGAGCCGGTGTGAAGCATGAAAAGCGCTTTGCCTTCATTAAGGCCAAGCAATTTAGCGATGCCGCGATCAATCACTTCGACGATTTCCTGCAACTCGAGAAAATGATTGCCGTCGCCGAGCGTGCCAAAACAGCGCCGTCCTTTTTTCAGCGGTTTGTCCGGCATGCTGGCGAGAATCGTTTCGGCATGCGTTGTGTCCGTCGGCATCGTGCCGCGATCTTCGATGCAATTCATTTCATCATCGCTAAGGCCGAATTTTTTCTGACTCCATTTGCCGCCGTGCACGAGAATATCGTTGACTTCATCTTTGCTGATGGCATCCTGCTCGTGCTCCAAAACCGGAATGGTTCGCCGCAACTCATCAAACAACGTGTCGAGTGACGGCGCGGTCAAATCGCGCGCCGCGATATCAGTGCGAATCATTCTCATGCCGCAGCAAATGCCGGTGTCGACCGCGCGCGGCACGATGGTGTTTTTTGCGGCAACGACTGTGCCGGTCGGGCTTATGTTGCGACTTTTGCGGTGAATATCCGGCAGCACGGCCACGTGATATTTGAGACCGCTCGAGTTGGCCAATTCTTCAAGCTGCGAAACGGTCGCCGCATCCGGCATCATCTCCGGCGTCAAAAAAAACTTAATGGGTAAACCGCCATTTTTCGGTGTCGTTTCGAGTGGAAAGGGCATGGGCGATTCAAGTTAAAATTTATTTAACGGCTGTGAATTAAGCAAGAGTTTTAAGAATATCATCCACCACCGCTTCCACGCCGGCCGAGCGATCAATGCCCAATTCATAACAACGCGCGCGTTGCGTGAGGCGCTGCAAAACCTCGATGCGTTTTTGGGCTTGTCCGACTCGCGGCCAGTGCATTTCGAGCGCGGAGGCATACCAACCGTAATCATCCAACTCACGCGTCAGCCGATTCATGGCCAAAATTTTTTCCGCGGCCATATCCGGCGCCAGCCGCGTCAAATAGCGTCGCGGCGAAAATTGCGGCAAAAATAGCGCAACCGGCTTCACCTTTTCCGAAATCGCGTTCATGTCGAGATGAAAAAGCGTTTTGTCTTTCAAACCCTCGGGAAAGTTCATTGACGCCAAACCTTTTGGGTTCTCTCCCAACATCGCCAAACTGTCTTCGTCGAGCCGGATCGGTTCGTCGCAGGGATAAATGAACTCGCCGTCGGTAAAAATAATATTTTCGGAAATCAGCCTGATGCCCGGACGCTGCATCAACGCGACGCATGTCGTGGTTTTGCCGACGCCGCCGAGGCCGCCGATGATGATGCCGCCACGAGCGCCCGCCAACGCCGAGGCGTGCAAAATCGTCCAGCCGCGAAAATTTTCCAAGTGCCAGATGAGCGGATAATAAACCAAATAACTCATCAAGCTGAAATATCTTTTGTATTCGTACTCCGGCAGATTCTCGAGCTTTTCTTTTTTGGGATGAAAACAATAGGCGACGTCGAAAAACCAATTTCCCGCTTCGCGCCGAAAGCGCAACTGCAAGCCTTTCATGCGCAACGTATCGAGCCAGATGAGATCATCCGCTTTGCCGAGCATGCGCTTGCCGATCACATTGAGCGCACCATGCGTCGGAAAGGGATTCGCTTCGGGATCCCATTCGCTTTGCGACCACCGACATTTCACCGTCAAATCCGGATTCGCGTTCGGCTCTCCTGCGAAGCCGTGAAGATGCTCCGCCGCATAAGCCAGCAACGGCGCATGATCCGATTCGAGATTGAGCATGACGCCGTGCATGCGAACGCCGAGCCGGCCTCTGTTTGCCGATTGCTCATTGCTGGTTGCTGACTTATTTTTCATCTTTTCGCTTTTTGTCTATTTCAACTCTTTTTCAAAAAGGTATCCGGCGCCGCGAACCGTCTTAATGTAACGCGGGTTTTCCGGATCTGGCTCGACATGTTTGCGCAAACGCAGGATATGATTGTCCACCGTGCGCGTGGTGGGATAAATATCATATCCCCAAATTTCATCGAGCAAACGATCGCGGGTGAGCAATTCCCCGGGATGTTGAATAAAATATTCTAACAAGCGAAATTCACGATTGGTCAACTCTTGCAGCACGCCGGCTTTATAAACTTCGTGTCGCTTGAAATCGACCACCACCTCGTCGAAGCGATATTGTTCCGGTTTGGCCGCACCATTCTCGTCATTCGAATTCGCGGCGACTTCGCGGCGCAAATGCGCGCGCACCCTAGCCATCAATTCGCGCAAACTGAAAGGCTTGGTTACGTAATCATCGGCGCCAAGCTCCAATCCAAGCACTTTATCGTTCTCCTCGGCCTTGGAAGTCAACATGATCACCGGCGTCGAAACGCCTTCG
>Ga0247727_10004519_pt1 | contig 29395 bp, 28 predicted proteins | sample WisWelCaveWW1625_FD_202498 | JGI IMG/M metagenome (GOLD analysis project Ga0247727, IMG submission 202498) | Biofilm microbial communities from Wishing Well Cave, Virginia, United States - WW16-25 | ecosystem: Environmental > Aquatic > Deep subsurface > Groundwater > Cave microbial mat | place...
GGCACAGATCCACCGCCTCGATCGCTGCCGTGGGAGCAGGGCCGTCCGTCACGACGGAGGCCGAGGGGAAGCGGTGGGATGCGCGGGGACGCCCACCGGGCCACCGCTCTGCCTGGCCGCCTCGATCGCATCGAGCAGCCGCAGGACGTCGACCGCCTCCGCCGACAGGCGCCCGTGCAGGTCGGCGTAGTCGGCATCGTCGATCTTGCCCGCCGCGCGATCGTCCTCGAGATCGCGAAGCGCGGAGACCAGCATCTCGCGGCGGCTCGCGAGGTCGCGCTCCTCGCTCACGACTGCGCTCACTCGCTCGGTCTCGGCGGCGTCGGCCCGAAACAGCGGCGCCAGCACGAACACCGCGACCCCGGCGAGGACGAGGAGCACGACCACCACCGTCATCGCAGCTCCTCGACCTCGCGGCGCAGGCGATCGTGGTACGGAGCATCGTCGGACGAGGGCGCGGATGCAGGCGCAGAGCTCGCTCGAAGGGACGCCGGCCTAGGGCCGACCCAGCGCCGCACGACGAGCATCAAGCCGAGCGCCGCGCCAAAGAACCCGACCAGCGGTCCGAGCCACGCGACCAGGTTGAAGCCGCGGGCGAGCGGCGCGACGCGGATCACCTCGCCGTGCTCGGCGACGTACGCGGAGATCACCTGGTCGCCGGTCTCGCCGCCCTCGATCCGGGCCTGGATCTCGCCGCGCATCTCCGCTGCGCGTCCGCAGGCGCAATCGTGCACCGACTGCGGATGGCACCCGCAGTCGCACAGGATCGTCGTCGCCACCTTCTCGTACTCGGCGGCGTCGAACGCGTGCACGGTCGCGAGCGCGCAAGGCGGGGTCGCGAGCGCGACGAGCAGCGCGAGCAGTGGGCGCCAGCGCGGCCGGCTAGGCGACTGCAACGGTCCGCTCCTCGATCGCCATCGCCGCCGCGAGGCGCCGGCGCTCGCGCGCGTCGGGAAGCACCGCGAGGTGCGCCCCGACCACGCACACGAGCCCTCCGAGCCACAGGAAGTTGACCATCGGATTGACGAACACGCGCAAGTTCGCCCGACCGCTCGCCGGGTCGACCGCCAGCGGGATCACGTAGACGTCCTCTCCGAACCGCGACGGAGCGAGAACGGAGAACGAAGCGTGGATCCCGACCTCGGTCGACGGCGTCTTGACCTCGCGCCCGGCCTGCCGCTCGAGCAGCGAGACGAGCCGATACAGACCGGCCACGGCCTGCGCGTACTGTGGCGAGGCGGATTCGCCGAGCGCCCGGACGTGCTCGAACGCCTCGCGCAGCTCGGGGAACACGAGGTTGGGATGGAAGCGCTGCTCGGCGGTCAACGAGCCGATCGAGGCGCCGGTCGCTCCGTCGTACACCGAGACGTCGATCAGCGTGCCGAAGTGGTCGTCCGTCGCCACGAGCCGGTGGCCCTCGTACCGCAGCAGGTAGTCGTCGACGAGCATCGACTCACCGGGCGCAAGCTCGCGCACCGCCTCGATCTGGTATGCGCCCGAGGCGGCGACCCCGAAGAACACGAGCACGATGCCAACGTGCACGGTGTACCCGCCGTAGCGGCGCTTGTTGCGCCAGACGAGTCGGCCGAAGGCCAGCGGGATCGGTTCGCGGTAGTTCGCGACCCGGACCCGCACGCCGCGCCAGAACTCGATCGCAACCGTAGTGAGAACGAACGCGCCGAGGGCGAATGTGATCGCGGGATAGAACGTGCGGAGCTCCTGGAACGCGGCATAGACGTCGAGCCGACCGACGGTCGCGAGGAGCGCTCCCAGAGCGGCCCAGTAGGCCCGCGCGTCGAGGATCAAGAGGAGCAGCAGGACCCACGCGCCGACGAGGCCGGGGAGCACGAAGCTGCGCAACAGGTTGTCGCGGCTGGCCCGGCGCCAGGCGATCAGCGGCCCGACACCGACGAGCACGAGCAGCGCGAGGGCCCACGGGATGTTGACCAGGTTGAAGATCGGCGGCCCCATCGTTACCTTGCGGCCGGTCGCGGCCTCCGAGAGCATCGGAAACGTGGTCAGCAGCAGGATCGTCAGCGCCAGGCCCACGAGGATCAGGTTGTTGAACAGGAACGACGACTCGCGCGACAGGACCGACTCCAGGCGGTGCTCGGAGCGCAGACTGTCCAAGCGCGATACGAGCAGCACGAGCGAGCCGAAGAACACGATCGCCAGGAACCCGCCGAACGCCGGACCGATGTCCGAGGTCGCGAACGAATGGACCGACGACAGGATGCCGCTGCGGGTCAGGAACGTGCCGAAGATCGAGAGCGAGAAGGTCAGGATCACGAGCAGCGCGTTCCAGACCTTCAGCATTCCCTTCTTCTCTTGGACCATCACCGAGTGCAGGAACGCCGTTCCGGTCAGCCACGGCATGAGCGACGCGTTCTCGACCGGGTCCCAGGCCCAGTACCCGCCCCAGCCCAGCTCGATGTACGCCCAGTACGCGCCGAGGAGGATGCCGATCCCGAGGAAGAACCAGGAGAAGACCGTCCAGCGACGGGTCGTCCGGAACCAGATGTCGCCGGTTCGCCGGGTCACGAGCGCGGCGATGCCGAACGCGAACGGGATCGTGAAGCCGACGTACCCCAGGTACAGGCACGGCGGATGGATCATCATCCAGTAGTTCTTGAGCTGCGGATTCAGCCCCACGCCGTCGGGACGCGCGGCGCTAGTCAGGAACGGGGGCTCGATGAAGTTGAGGAGCACCAGGAAAAACGTGATCGTCGCGCCGACGACGGCGGTGGCCCAGGGCATCAACGCGCGGTTCTTGCGCCGGTTCGTCCCGACCATCACCGCTGCCATGACCGTGAGCACGAGGACCCACAGCAGCAGGCTCCCGGCCTGGCCGCCCCACAGCGCGCCGATCTTGTACGGCAGCGCCTGGGACGTGCTGGAGTAGTGGTAGACGTAATCGAGCCGGAAGTCGTCGGCGAGGAACGCCGCCACGAGGCAGGAGGCGGCGAGAGCGGTGAGCCCGAAGGTCGCGAGCAGCGCGCGCTCGGCGCTGTGCTGGAGGCCCCGGCCCTGGATCCTCGCGCCGAGCAGGGACGCCAGCACCGACCACACCCCGGCGAGCAGTGCGAGGAACAGGCCCCAGTGGCCGAGAGCGTTGGTCAGGTCACGTAGCACGGCAGCCTCCGCGACGGAACCCGATCGCCCGGAGGGCGGCGGGGATCAGTCGCGCTCGCCGGGGACGCGATTCGAATCGGCGCTCGGCGGACCCTCGTCGAGCACCGCCTCGTACTTCGACGGACACTTGGCGAGCAGGGTGTGGGCGTCGAACGTGCCGTCCGGAGCCAGGCGACCCTCGACGACGACGTCGGCGTCGTCGACGAACGTGTCGGGCACGATCCCCTGGTAGCGGACGGAGAGCGAAGCGGAACCGTCGGTGACGACGAAGGACACGTCCTGCCCCGATGCGGCGCGGACGATCGAGCCCGTACCCACCTTGCCATTGATCCGGAAGCCGTCGGCGGCGCGCTCGGGCTCTGCCACGAACTCGGAGACGGTGTAGTAGTACGAGGCGCCGCCGGGTTGGGTCATGCCGACGATGAGCAGCCCCCCCATCGTGGCGACGATCCCGCAGCCCAGGATCAAGAATTTCCATCGCTGCGGACCCATGCGTACCGACCTCCTGTGCCCAGGCATGGTAGGGGGGAGGCGAGCCGGCTGTCAACGAAGCACCGGCCAAGCGGGTAGTGCCTCAGTCAGAGTGAGGCACTACCGCCAAGCGCGGTCGTTTGTGCCGAGGTCGGTCCCGTATTACATTCTCCCGGCCTGTCCGCGCCCGTTTGCCTGTGCCCCGTCCGGGCCGAGACGGCGCGATGGAGTCCCGGTGCGTGAGGTCCGCGAGCTGCTCGAGGGCGAGTTGCGCAAGCTCGAGCACGAATACCGGATCGAGCTGCCGCGTGAGATCCGGACCGCGGTCGCGATGGGCGACCTGCGCGAGAACGCGGAGTACAAGGCGGCTCTCGAGCGCCAGACGTACGTGCGCGCCCGCATCGGTCAGTTGCGGCAGCGCCTGGCCGAGGTGCAAGCGATCAACCTGCAGTCCGTCCCCCGCGACCGCGCGGGCCTCGGATCGCGCGTGAGGCTGCTCAACCTCGACACCGACGAGGAGCTGATCTACGAGCTCGTGTTCCCCGAGGTCGCGGACCTCGCGGCGGGCTGGATCTCGATCGCCTCGCCGATCGGCCAGGGCCTCGTCGGCCACGCGCCGGGCGACGAGGTGTGTGTGAAGATCCCGACCGGAGAGAAGCGGTTCGAGATCCTCGCGCTGCGCACGATGCACGACAACGGCGATCCGACGACCGACTGACTCCGCCGTCCGTCAGCCCGGTCGGCTCAGCCGCAGGCGGGCCAGCGTCCACAGGATCTTCGCTCCGGCCCGCGCCGAGCCGACGACGGTCCCGGAGATCTTCGATCTCCCGATCCGCGGCCGATACGAGACGGCGACCTCTCGATACCGGACGCGGGCGAGCGCCGCACGGGCCTGCATCTCGACGGTCCATCCGTGGCCTGGGTCGCGCATCTCGAGCGCGGCGAGCGTGCGAAAGCGAATCGCGCGAAACGGTCCGAGGTCGGTGGCATCGAGGCCATACACGCGGCGCAGCAGCCACGAAGCGAGCCGGTTGCCGAAACGAGCCTGGGGCAGGAGCGCGAGCCGGGCCGCCGCGTCGAGCATCCGGGACCCGACGACGAGATCGGCCTCCTGGTCGGCGATCGGCTGGACGAGCAGCGGAAGCTCCTCCGGATGGTCGCTGTAGTCCGCGTCGAGGAACACGACGACGTCCGGTGCGCCGCGGCGGGCGAGCTCGGCGATGCCGGCGAGGCACGCGCAGCCGTACCCGCGGCGCGGCTCCTTTACGACGAGCGCCCCCTGGTGTCGCGCCACCTCGGCCGTGCCGTCGGTCGAGCCGTTGTCCACGACCACCACGCGGCGCAGCAACGTCGCCGGAAGGTCCCCGAGCACGCGGCCGATCGACTCGCGCTCGTCGAGCGCTGGGATCACGACGTCGACGGCGGGCCAGCCGGGGGGCATCGGTGGCCTATTATAGGTCGCTCGATCGGTCGGTTCGCGCCGAAGAGCGAGCACCGACGATCGCCGCCAAGGCGCATGATCTCAGCCGACACGCCGCTACGGTTTCTGAAGGGCGTCGGGCCGCGGCGCGGCGAGGCGCTTGCCGCGGCGGGGTGTGCGACCGTCGAGGATCTGCTGTACGTCCTGCCGTTCCGCTACGAGGATCGGCGATCGTTCACGCGCCTCGCCGACCTCGTCGCCGGGATGGCGCCGGCCACTCTCGCCGTCCGGGTGGTCGAGGCGCGTCTCGTGCGCACGCGCCGAGTGGGGTTCACGATCTTCGAGGCGGCGGTGGCCGACGCGAGCGGCGAGGGTCGCGTCGTCTGGTACAACCAGCCGTACCTGGCTCGCGTGTTCGCCGCCGGCCGCCACGCCGTGCTGTTCGGCGCGCCGAGCCTGGGGCGTCGCGGCCTGGCGCTCGAGAACCCGGACTACGAGATCCTCGACGAGGACGACGGTGAGGGGATCCACACCGGGCGCATCGTCCCCGTGTACCGCAAGCTGGGAGAGTTGACCTCGCGCCGGGTCCGCAGCGTGATGTTCGGCGCGCTCGCGGAGCTCGAGCCGTCTTCGCTCGGCGTGACCCTGTCGGCGGAAGTCGCGTGTCGCAACGGCCTCTACGACCGGCTGCGCGCGCTGCGCGAGGCGCACTTTCCGCCGGCCACGGCGGATCCGGCCGAGCTCGAGATCGGCCGGACGCCAGCCCAGCGCACGCTGGCGTTCGAGGAGGTGTACCTGCTCCAGCTGGCCCTGGCGTTGCGCCGGGACGGAGCCCGTCGCCAGGCCCGCGGCATCGCCTACGAGGTCCCGGATGCCCTGCGCACCGAGCTGGCCCGGATGCTGCCGTTCCGTCTCACCGAAGCGCAGAAGCGGGTCGTGCGCGAGATCGGCACGGACCTGCGCGCGCCGCACCCGATGAACCGCTTGCTCCAGGGCGACGTGGGCTCGGGAAAGACGGTCGTGGCGTTGCTCGCGCTGCTCGTGGCGGTCGAGAATGGGTACCAGGGAGCGTTCCTCGCGCCGACCGAGATCCTGGCCGAGCAGCACTACACGAACCTCCGGCGGATGCTCGACAGCGGCTCGATCGATTGTCGAGTCGCCCTGCTGCACGGCTCGCTGCGCGCCGCCGAGCGGCGGCGCGTTCTGGCAGACCTCGCTACCGGCCACGGGCGCATCGCCGTCGGGACGCACGCGCTGTTCGAGACCGCGGTCGACTTCCGGCGCCTCGGCCTCGTCGTGATCGACGAGCAGCACCGATTCGGCGTGCTCCAGCGGGCGGCGATCGCGGCCAAGGGGAAGCGCCCCGACGTGCTCGTGATGACCGCGACGCCGATCCCGCGATCGCTCGCGCTCACGCTCTACGGCGACCTCGATCTCTCCGTGATCGACGAGTTGCCGCCCGGACGAACGCCCGTGCGCACCGTCGTGCGGACCGAGGACGACCGGCGGCGTGTCTACGATCGGTTGCGGCTCGAGCTCGGTCGTGGCCGACAAGCCTACGTCGTCGTGCCACTCGTCGAGGAGACGGAGCGGAGCGACCTCAAGGCGGCGATCGCGCACGCCGCCGAGCTCGGCCGGGTGCTGCCGGAGTTCCGCGTGGGCCTCGTCCACGGACGGATGAAGGCCGTCGAACGGGATGCTGGGATGCGCGAGTTCCGCGAGGGTCGCGTCGCGGTGCTCGTCGCGACGACGGTGATCGAGGTCGGCGTCGACGTGCCGAATGCGACGGTGATGATCATCGAGCACGCCGAGCGGTTCGGCCTGTCCCAGCTCCACCAGCTCCGCGGTCGGGTCGGTCGCGGCAGCGAGCGATCCCATTGCGTCTTGATGGTCGGCGAAGAGCAGGGAGGCGGAGCGGCGCGCGAGCGCCTGGCGATCATGGAGCGGACGACCGACGGTTTTCGGATCGCCGAGAAGGACCTCGATCTGCGCGGACCCGGCGCCGTATTCGGGACGCAGCAGCATGGGTTGAGCGACCTGCGATTCCTGGCGCAGGTGCTGCGCGATCCGGCATTGCTCGAGGCTGCGCGTGCCGAGGCACAGGCGCTCGTGAAGAGCGACGCGGGCCGCGCCGAGGCCGAGCGGCTGCTCGAGACGCTCGGGGGGCGATGGCGCAAGCGGCTCGACCTGGCGCGCGTCGGGTAAGCCGGGCGCGCGAGCCGAGCGTCAGAAGCCGCAGGCCGCCGATCCGCTCGGCGAGAGTTGCCGGACGTCTCGTCCCGCACCCTGTAGCCGTAGTCGCCCGGGCTCCGGCCCTATTTACGGACGGCAGCCGTGGTCGGCACCTTGCTCGACCCGGCGCCTGTATCCCAGCTCGCCGTGACCTCGGTCGTGGGCTTGCCCGCCGCGTCCGTCGAGGTGTACTTCCAAGCGATCTTGGAGTAGGCGAGCGAGATCTCCTCCATCGGGAACGCGGCCGCGTCGCCGTCGAGGCTCACCGACGAGACGAGCACGTCTTGCAGTTCGACGATCAGATAGTCCATCGGTGCGACGCCGGCCTCTCGCACGGCGAGCGTGGCGCTGGGAATCCGCTGTCCCTGCGCGCAGGCCTGATACAGCGTGGGGGACGCTCGGTCGATGACCTTGCGGATCACGAGGCTCTGGGCGATCGGTCGTCCCGAGGCTCGCCCGGTCGCCGCATCGGTCTGCGTCGAGACGCCCCAGGTGAACGAGTCGACCTCGATCCAGTCGCGGTGCTGGGAATCGGCGGCTTCTCCGGGGATCCCCTTGATCTCGAGGAACATGTCGGTCGCTGCGAGAGCCGGCGACACGACGCAGGCGGCGAGGAGCAGGAGCAGGAATCGGACGTGGTGGAGCATCGGTCCTCCTTCCCCCCCAACGGCCCACCGGCGGCGAAGGTAGGTTCGGGAGGCGAAGATGGTCAAGTCGCCGACGGATCCGGTCGGCTCGCCGGCGCGGCGAACCACCGCTCCGGTGGAACCAGCTTGGGCTCGGCGGGATCCCCCTCGTAGGCCGGGGTCATGATCTGCACGCCGTGCTCGTTGAACACGTCGAGGATGTTGCGGTGCAGCTCCGCGTAGGTCTGCATCATCTCGGTCACGCTCCGTGAATAGGCGTTGATCTCGTAGGTGATCGCGAAGTCGCCCAGTGCCTTCGGCAGCACGAACGGGCGCGGCTCCTCGAGGAGCGCAGGTGTGCGGGAAGCTGCGAGCAGCAGCATCGACTCGACCTGCCGCCAGGGCACCTCGTAGCCGATGCCGACCGTCGTGTGCAGGATCAGGCCTTGCGTCTTGGCGAGCGCGCTGTAGTTCGTGACCTCGCCGTTCAGGATCGTGGCGTTCGGGATCACCACTTCCTCGTTCTTCAGCGTCTCGACGTGGGTCGCCTGCAGCCGGAGCTGGGTCACGTCGCCCACGACGTTGCCGATCTTCACGCGATCTCCGATCGTGAACGCCCGGCGGTAGGTCATCGCGTAGCCGGCGATCAGGTTCCCTATGAACGAGGAGGAGCCGAGCGAGAAGACCACACCCAGGAACAGCGAGACTCCCTGGAACGCCGCCGACCCCGAGCCCGGGATGTAGGGGTACGCGACGACGACCGCGAAGGCGACGAGAGCGAGCCGGACGATCTTGTAGGTCGGCGCGGCCCACTCGGCCTCGAACCCCTGCAGCACGACCGAGCGGCTCCCGACCGCCTCGAAGAACAGCCGGATCACACGCAATACGAAACGCACGACGAGGAACAGGACGAGTAGGAAGATCAGGCTCGGGATTTCACCGATGAGACCGCCGAAGATCGCCGACAGCGGCTCTGCGACCCAGGCGAGCAGGGTCCGGGCTGAGGCCCGAGTCCACGGGAACTGATCGAGAGCGTAGATCGCATAGCCGAGGACGAGCGCGACGACCCCGAGCGCGCGGGCCGTGTGAACGAGGACGAGGATCGCGCGCCAGATGCTTTCGGCCCGCAGGACCTCGAACGACTGGATCCCGAGCGCGCGAATACGACTCTGCAGCCGTCGCTCGACGGTCCGCCGCAGCCGGGCGCTGAGCCACAGGACGATGCCGAGCGCCGCGGCCAGCGCCCCGAAGCCGCCCACGGCGCGCGCGACGGCACTCCGGACGGGACCGGCCAAGCGCTCGTGGCGGAATCTCTCGATCGCCCGCTCGATGATCTTGCTGTAGAGCAAAGCCAGCTCGCGAGCGGCGAGCTGTTCCGGCCGCCCGTCGGCGTCGAGAACGGCCAGCACGGCGACCTCGCCGGCGCGAATCTCGACTCGGGCTTCCACGTCGACCAATGTGAGGGTGCTCGGCACGAATCCCGGATCCAGGGCGACCGCCCGGATGCGCCCCGCGATCCAGGCGGCGCGCTCGGTCGCCGGTACGGTCGACGCGCCCCGCACACGGAACAGCACGCGCCCGTCGATCGTGACCGGGGCGGTGGCGATCCGAGGAGCCGGCTCCTCGTCGATCGGGTCGGTGCGGGCGTCGTGAGCGAGGGTCGCCGCGGGGAGGACGAAAAAAAGAAAGAAGAGCAGAGACGCCAAGATCCAGAGCCGCAGCCTCATCGAGTCCCGCGGTTCCAGCCTCGGGACGCCCCCACGGGCAGGCTCGAAGGCGGGTCGCGGTCCGAGGGGCGGGATCACTCTTCCCTTTCCTGCGCTTTCTTCTCCCGTCGCGCCAGGTCCTCCGCCGTCCGATCCTTGAACTCACGGGCGATCTCGGCGCCACGCCGCCGTCCGCTCTCGGTCATCACGCCGTGCTTGGCGCACTTCGCCAGCCGCTCCTGGCCCGTGGCATCGTCGAGGACCGCGAGCTTGGTGCGGGCCTTCAGGCCACCGGCGCGGACCTGCTGCTGGATGTAGTAGGTCTTGCCCGCCTCGACCTCGAGGGCGTCCACGTTCTCGGACTTCGACCAGAACACGTGCTTCCCGGGGTCCACGTGGGCGAAGAAGTAGCTGCTGCCCTTGTTGACCCCGAGCGCATCGTCGTCGCACAGGAACCAGCTCTTGATCGCGAAACCCATGCTCGTGGGGCGCACGACGTAGACGAGCGCCTTGTCGTTCAGGACTTCGCCGAGCGGATGATCCTTGCTGAATTGGCCGAATCCCTCGTCGTCGTCTGCGCTCGCTTCGCTCTTTCCGGCGGCGCCGGTCGGCGATCCGAGGTAGAGCACGACCGCGACGCACGCGATTCCCACGACGACCCATCTCGGAATCCGGTCCATGAGTCCCACCTGCCCCCCTCGGCTGAGAAAGCCGGCACAGTGTAGACCGCGGGCCGCGATCGATGCGACAAGCCATGGGATCGGCGAGATCAATAAGGACGATTGCGAGCCCAGATCTCGGGAAGGGGGCGCCGCGGGGCGCTGCAAGCCGCGACGAGAAACTCGCGGTTGTCAGGATCCACCTGGGCAAGCTCCACGCGCTCGACGATCTCGACCTCCGCGAACACCCGCTCCAGGGTCTCCTGGGAGAACCCCGCCGCGAGCACCGTGTCGATCGGGCGCTCGGGTAGCCCCCACATCCAGTAGCTGTTCGCGAGGCTCACGGCCTTCGGCAGGCCGAGCGCCGGGCCGAGATGGTCGATCGCTCCCGCGGTTCCGTATCCCTCGGCCCAGATCACGACGCCGTCTCGCGCGTTGGGCGACAGCGCGCGGTACGCGCGCTCGACGGCGTGCACGCGCTCGGGCCAGCCGAACATGCCGTGCAGATCACCGGTCAGCTCGTACACGTTCTCGAACGCGCCGAGCGTCGCCGTCGTGACGTAGCGGTCGGTGGTCTCGATGGACAGAATCGGCAGCGACACCGGCGCGAAGAGCACGCCCCCACTGGCGAGAAGAGCGATCGTCGCCCTCCTCAGCCACGCCGTGCCGCGGCGTGCGATCCAACGCTCGAGCGCCACGCCTCCTGCGGCGAAGAGCGCAGGGTAGGCCGGGGCGAGGTAATAGATCTTGCTCTTCGCCAGCAGCAACACGACGAACACGGTGACCCAGATCCAGCCGAGCACGCGGTACGGCCGCCCGAGGGACGAGAAGTAGAACGCGAGGCCGGCGATCCAGACCACGGCGGCCGCGGGGTTCAAGTACAGGAACTGACCGGCGACGAACTGCAGTGCGGCGATGCCCGCCATCGTCCCGCGGTTGAGGTCGATCAGAAAGCGCAGCGTCGGAAAGCCGTGCGCGATCTGCCACACGACGTTGGGCAGGAACAACAGCAGCGCCGCCGCCGCCCCGAGCCAGGGCCACGGGGTCCGCAGGTGATGCCGCAGGGGAGTGGCCAGGATCCCCACGCCCAGGCCGAGGCCGAAGAACACCATGGAGTGCTTGTTCAGGAGGCCCAGACCGATGACGCTGCCGACCGCAGTCCACCATCGGGGATCGTCGCCCTCGGCGATGCGAACCAACAGGTACGACGCGGCGAGCCAGAACAACGGCTCGAAGGCCGGAATGCACAGCAGGTTCCCGGTGCGCAGGAACACGGGGGCGACGAGCATCGACACGCAGGCCACGAGCTGCGCGAACGGGCCCCCGCGGAGCCGCCGTGCGAGCAGCCCGACAAGAAGGATCGCCGCTGCTCCGGCGAGCGTGGCGAAGATCCTGAGGCCGGCCAGCGACGGGCCGAACCACTCGGTCGAGAGGCGGGCGATCCACGGCACGAGCGGGGAGTGATCCACATAGCCGACATCGAGGTGCTGGCCGCAGGCGATGAAGTACAGCTCGTCGTGGTGGTAGCCGTAGCGCGACAGCACGGGCAAGTGGAGCAGGAGCTTGAGCGCGGCGCAGGCCCATGGCACGAGCGGTGGGGAACCACGGTCGATCATGGAGGCTTCCGGACCAGATTCTCGCTGCGTGCTCCGCGTCCGTCAATCGGCACCGCCCCCACCGACTGAGCGGCCGCAGGTCCGCGGGACACCAGCGGTTGTCCCACGGGAACGTGGCCGTACCCGGATCCGCGAACGGGCGGTTGACTCCCCGACCTCGAGCGGCAACCATGGGCACGGCCCGCTTCGCCGAGCCTCCCGGTCACCGAACGATGGACATCGATTCCGAGCCGCTCCACGATCGGAGCGATAGACGCGCGCCGACGCCCCCCGAACGGCTGGCCGACCTGCTCGGCTCGGCGTTCGGATTCTCGCATTTTCGTCCGTACCAGGAGGCGGTGTGCCGTGCCGTCACCGAGGGATCGGACGTGCTGCTCGTGATGCCCACGGGCGCCGGGAAGTCGCTGTGCTACCAGCTCCCGGGCATCGCCCGCGCCGGAACGACGCTCGTCGTGAGCCCGTTGATCTCACTGATGGAGGATCACGTCGCGAAGATGCGAGCGCTCGGGCTGCGCGCGGAGCGGATCCACTCCGGCCGTCCGCGACCGGAGGCTCGGCAGGCCTGCGCCGACTATCTGACCGGCCAGCTGGACTTCCTGTTCCTCGCGCCCGAGAGACTCGGCGTCCCCGGCTTTCCCGAATGGCTCGCCCGGCGCAAACCGGGACTCGTGGCGGTCGACGAGGCGCACTGCATCTCGCACTGGGGCCACGATTTCCGTCCGGATTACCGCATGCTCGGGGCGCGGTTGCCGATGCTTCGACCCGCGCCCGTGATCGCGCTGACCGCCACAGCGACGCCGCTCGTGCAACGTGACATCTGCGAGCAGCTCGGGATGGCGGGGGCGCGCCGGTTCATCCACGGCTTCCGTCGCGAGAACCTCGCGATCGAGGTCGTCGAGAGCAAGCCTTCGGCGCGGGTCGCGGTGGCCGAGCGCCTCCTGGGCGATCCGCGCAACCGGCCGGCGATCGTCTACGCACCGACCCGGCGTCAAACCGAGGAGCTGGCCACGACCTTCGGCGGGCTGTGCCGGGTGGCCGGCTATCACGCCGGGATGAGCGCGGGCCAGCGCGACCAGGTGCAGGCGGCGTTCCAGGCGGACCGACTCGAGGCGATCGTCGCGACGATCGCGTTCGGCATGGGCATCGACAAGCCGGACATCCGCAGCGTGATCCACATGGCGCTGCCGGCGAGCGTCGAGAGCTACTACCAGGAGATCGGGCGGGCCGGGCGCGATGGAGCGCCGTCGCGGGCGGTGCTCCTGTCGAGCTGGTCCGACCGCAAGACGCACGACTTCTTCCTCGACCGCGACTACCCCGATATCGAGGTGCTGAAGCAAGTCTGGGAGGCGCTCGGTGTCGTGCCTCGGCCGCGCCAAACGCTCGTCGACCGCGCCGGGATCGACGTCGAGCGGCTGGACAACGCGATCGAGAAGCTGTGGATCCACGGCGGCGCACGAGTCGATGCCGGAGACGAGGTCGCGCGCGGCGGAGCGGAATGGGAGCGATCCTATGCGGCGCGGCGCCGCCACAGGCTCGAGCAGATCGAGCGGATCACGCGCTTTCCGGCGAGCCGGAGCTGCCGCATGGTGCAGCTCGTGTCGCACTTCGGCGACCAGGAGGACGACGGGCGGAGCTGCGGGCGGTGCGACATCTGCGCGCCAGGCGACTGCCAGGCGCTGCGCTTCCGGGCGCCAGCCGCCGGCGAGCGCGAGACGATGGCCGAGCTGCTCCAGGCGCTCGGCGAGCGAGACGGGCAGGCGAGCGGCCGGCTGCATCGCGAGCGGTTCGGCCAAGCGCTCGTGCGCGAGCGGTTCGAGGGCCTGGTCTGGGCGCTCGTGCGCGCCGGGTATCTCATCGAGCGGGAGGATTCGTTCGAGAAGGACGGTCGCGTGATCGAGTTTCGCCGGCTGTTCCTGGCGGACGCCGCGAAGCAGCGCGTCGACCTCGCCGCGGTGCCGATCGCCGTCGAGCCGGATCGGCCAGGGCGGCGCCGGCGAGCCGTGGCACCCGAGCCGGATGCCGGCCAGGTCGACGCGGATCCCGATCCCGCGCTGGTCGAGGGACTACGGGCGTGGCGCTCGGCCGAGGCCCGGCAGCGGCAGGTCCCGGTGTACTGCGTGCTCTCGAATCGAACGCTCGAGCGGATCGCCCGCGTGCGGCCCGAGAGCCCGCGGGCCCTCGGCGCGGTCAGCGGGATCGGGCCGAAGATCGCCGAGCGGTACGGCGCGGCGATCCTCGCGCTCGTCCGGCGATCCGGGGCGCGCCGGAGCCCCGAGTCGGGCTAACCCGGACTCTGCATCATGCGCAGGAAGTCGTCGTTGTCCTTGCTCTTCGACAGCTTGTCGATGAGCAGCTCCATCGCCTCGACCGGCGACATCTGGTTGAGGATCTTGCGCAGGATCCACACCTTGTTGAGCGTCTCCTTGGCCAGGAGCAGCTCTTCCTTGCGGGTTCCCGAGCGCTCGATATCGATCGCCGGAAACACGCGGCGGTCGACGAGGCGGCGATCGAGGTGGATCTCCATGTTGCCCGTGCCCTTGAACTCCTCGAAGATCACGTCGTCCATGCGCGAGCCGGTGTCGATCAGCGCGGTGGCCATGATCGTCAGGGATCCACCCTCCTCGATGTTGCGGGCGGCGCCGAAGAAGCGCTTCGGCCGCTGCAGCGCGTTGGCATCGATGCCGCCCGACAGCACCTTGCCGGACGGGGGCTGCACGGTGTTGTAGGCGCGGGCCAGGCGCGTGATGCTGTCGAGCAGGATCGCCACGTCCTTGCCGTGCTCGACCAGGCGCTTGGCCTTCTCGATCACCATCTCGGCGACGTGGACGTGCTGCTGGGCCGGCTCGTCGAACGTCGAGGCGACGACCTCGCCCTGGACGGAGCGCTGCATGTCCGTCACCTCTTCCGGGCGCTCGTCGATCAGGAGCACGATCAGGAACACCTCGGGGTGGTTCTGCGTCACCGAGTTCGCCAGGGACTGCAGCAGCATCGTCTTGCCCGTGCGCGGCGGGGCCACGATCAGTCCGCGCTGTCCCTTGCCGATCGGCGTCAAGAGGTCGAGGATTCGCCCCGACACGTTGCCCGGAACGTTCTCGAGCTTGAGCCGCTCCTGCGGGTACAGCGGCGTCAGATTGTCGAAGAAGATCCGGTCGCGCAGGCGCTCCGGATCGTCGAAGTTGACCGCGAGCACCTTGATCAGCGCGAAGTAGTTCTCGTCCGACTTCGGCGGACGCACCTGGCCCGAGACGGTGTCGCCCGTGGTCAAGCCGAAGCGCTTGATCTGGGACGGGGAGATGTAGATGTCGTCGGGGCCGGGCAGGTAGTTGTAGTCCGGATGGCGCAGGAACCCGTAGCCATCCTGCAGGATCTGCAGGACGCCTTCGGCGAAGACGAGGCCGCTGCGCTCGGACTGCGCCTTCATGACCTCGAAGATCAGCTCTTGCTTGCGCATCGAGGTCGAGCCCTCGACACCCAGCTCCTTGGCGGCGTTGAGGAGCTGCTGGTTGTCCATCTTGTACAGGGAGTTCAGGTCGACGACCCGGTCCCCCGAGACGTCGCCCTCGGCCACCGCGACCGGGCGATCCTGGGGCTCGGCTTCGGCGACGATCAACGGTCCTGGCGGCGATGTCTTCGGCACGGCGCGTCTGGGGCCGCGATGCTCCCTTCCTCCCGCCCCGCGACGGCCACGCATTCGGTCTTCAGACATGGCGTCTCCTCGTCATGGCCGCGGAGCGGACCGAGCTGACCGTCCACACGACGGTGGAACGGAACCGCGATGAGCTGCCAACAAGGACCATCGGGGTACGGGGTCGCCGGATGGCGGGAGCACGCGGTCGACCGGCGCGCGCGACTATACCATGCGGCCGATGCCGAGGTCCAGGATCGCCCGAGCGGTCTCGGGAGCGCGCGCTCGGGCCCCCGGCTCTCCGAGCTCGGCGCACAGGCGACGCAGTCCGGCCGCGTCGTCGACGTCGTACCAGCCCTGCAGCTCGAAGAGCGGCAGGCCAGCGCCGGAGGCCCGCTCGCGCGTCGCTGCGAGAACGGCCGGGCCACCCCACGGAATCTCGCGGAAGATCGGCCGCGCCGGAGGGAGGCGGAGGCCGAGGAGCGCGTAGCCGCCATCGTCCGTCGGCACGACGACCCCACCCTCGGCAGCCGCAAGGCGCGAGAACGCTGCCCGGACGAGTCGCTCCGGCAGGGTCGGGCTGTCCGCGCCGACGACGACGGTTGCCGCGACCCCGTCGGTGCTCGACCGGTCGAGCGCGGCGAGCATCCGCGCGCCGAGATCGCCGTCGACCTGCCGCGTCAGGCGAACCCCGCTGTCTCGGGCGATCCGGGCGAATTCGGCTCCGGGGTCGCCGTCCGCGCACCACTCGAGCTCGTGTTGCGCGGCAAACGACCCCAGGAACGCGAGCTGGTCCGCTAGAAACGCGCGATACAGGCCGAGCGTCGCCGGGGTGCCGATCGTCTCGGCGAGTCGCGTCTTGACCCAGCCGGCTCGCGGGCAGCGGGCCAGGAGGACGATCCGGCAGCGCACCGGGCGATTCTAGTCCGGCGTCTTGCCCGTGTCCCGCAACGCCGGTAGAGTCGCCTCGTGAACGACAGGGGACCGATCGAACTCACGGCGCGCCAGAGGCGGATTCTGGGCCTTGGCGTGACCGGGCTGGCCTTTGCCGTCATCGGCGCCTGTGCCGTCGGCATGCTGTGGGTCGTCGCTCGGTTCTTCCAGGCCTTCGGGCACGTGTTCCTCCCCGTCGCGGTCGCCGGCCTCGGCGCGCTCGTGGTCCAGCCCTACTTCGCCTGGCTGCGCACTCGCCTCGGTCTGCCCGCACCGTTGGCGATCGTGGCGCTGTTCGTGTCGGTCGCCGTGCCGGCCGGCGCGATCGTCTACTTCGTCGGCAGCGCCATCGTCGCGCAGTTCGCAGATCTCGTCGCCCGGCTCCCCGTATGGTGGGATGCGGGGGCCGCGCTCATCGAGCGGCGCTGGCCGGAGTTGCTGCAGTTCCTCGACGAGCACCCGTTGGGGCGGTTCCTGCGGTCGTCGATCGACGGACAGCGCCAGGCGCTGCGGGAGGGACTCCAGTTCCTCGGTGGGCAAGCGCTCACGGCCGGCGCGGGGCTCCTGTCCAGCATCGGCGCGCTCCTGACCTGGTTCGTCACGCCGGTGTACTTCGTGTTCTTCCTCGTGGGCTCCCCGACGAGCCTCAACGCGCTCGAGCGGCACCTCCCGTTCCTGAAGCCCGAGACGCGGCGCGACGTCGTGTTCCTGGCCCGCGAGTTCGTCTCGATCCTCGTCGCCTTCTTCCGCGGCCAGCTGCTGATCGCCGCCCTGCAGGGGACGATCTTCGCCATCGGGTTCACGATCGTGGGCCTGGAGTACGGTCTCGTGTTCGGCGTCCTCCTGGGGATGCTGAACGTGATCCCGTACCTCGGCAACATGATCGGCCTCGGGATCACGGTGCCGATGGCCCTGGCGCAAACCGGGGGCGGAGGGGGATTGCTCGCTCGCGTGCTCGTCGTCTTCGCCGTCGTGCAGGTCGTCGAGAGCTACGTGCTGACCCCCCGGATCCAGGGCGAGCGCACGGGCCTGCACCCGATGGCGATCATCGTGGCGATGTTCTTCTGGGGCTCCGCGCTCGGCGGGATCATGGGGATGATCCTGGCCGTTCCGTTGACCGCGTTCCTCGTGGTGCTGTGGCGTCTCGCGCGCGAACGGTACATCGAGAAGTGGATCTGATCGGCGATGGCGCAACGCGTCGGGCTCGTTCTCGCGGGGGGCGTGGGGCGGCGCCTGGGCGGTCCGAAGGCCGAGCTTCGGCTGGGAGAGCAGACGCTCGCCGAGCGGGCAGCGGCGGTGCTGTGGCCGATTTGCGGGAGCGTGCTGATCAGTACTCGCGCCGGTGCCGCGCATCCCGCGCCACGATTCACGGCGCTTCCGGACCCCGAGCCGCCGGGGCGCGGACCGCTCGTCGGGATCGATACTGCTTTCGAGGCCACGACCGACGCGGAACTCGTCGTGCTCGCCTGCGACTATCCGCTCGTGGACGAAGGTCTGCTACGCCGGCTGCTCGGGACGCTCGAGGACGAGGACGACGTCGTCCTGCCGTCCGACCTCGTGGGTCGCGATCACCCACTGGTCGCCGTCTGGTCGCGCTCGGCCGCACCGGTCGTGCGTGCCGCGGTTCGCGAGGGTCGGCTGAAGGTCCGCGGCCTGCTCGCCGACTTGCGCGTTCGCCGAGTGGGGCCGGCCGCGCTGCGCGGTTTCGATCTCGACCGCGTGCTGTGCAATCTCAACACGGCCGAAGACCTCGCCCGCCTCTCGGCGTGCGGCGGCTGACGGCGCGGGTGACGCGCGATGGCGAAGCTCTCGCACCTCGATTCGAGCGGAGCGGCGCGGATGGTCGACGTCGGAGCGAAGCGCCGCACGCGCCGGCGCGCGATCGCGCGCGCCGAGGTCCGTTTGAACGCCCGCGCGTACGGCGCGCTCTGCGGCGCACGCCTCGCGAAGGGCGATGCGCTCGCGGTCGCTCGCCTCGCCGGGATCCAGGCCGCGAAGCGGACGAGCGAGTGGATTCCGCTGTGCCACCCGGTACCGCTCGATGCGGTTACAGTCGAGGTCGAGTTCGTCGACCGGGATCGGACGGTCCGGGTGACGACCGAAGTCCGCACCCGCTGGGTCACGGGGGTCGAGATGGAGGCGCTCGTGGCCGCGAGCGCCGCGTGCCTCGCGCTCTACGACATGGCCAAGGCGCTCGATCGCGGCATCGAGATCACGGGGCCGCGCCTCGTGCTCAAGGAAGGCGGCCGCTCGGGGCGGTACCGCCGCGGCTGAGGAGGAGATCGCATCCGTGGGCCCGGTGAATCCACCGTCGTTCGGCATGCGGCGACAGCTCGACCTCTACTCGACGGAGCCCGCGCAGCCGGTCCTCGTCGAGCGGCTGCGGGCACGGGCGGCCGAGGTGCTCGACCCGCGCGCGTGGGGGTATCTCGAGGGCGCGGCGGGCTCCGAGGACACGGCTCGGGCCAACCTCGAGGCGTTCCGCCGCTGGCGCATCGTGCCGCGCGTGCTGCGGGGGGTCGAGCGGCCCGATCTGGGGATCGACCTGCTCGGCCAGCGCCTGCGCTCGCCGCTCCTGCTCGCGCCGATCGGCGTGCAGGGCATCCTGCATCCGCACGGCGAGCTCGCCGTCGCGCGTGCCGCGGCGGCGCTCGGCGTGCCGATGGTGCTCAGCAGCGCGTCGTCGAGCACGCTCGAGGACGTAGCCGCGACACTGGCCGACCAGCCACGCTGGTTCCAGCTGTACTGGAGCCGGGACCGCGAGTTCGCGGCGAGCCTCCTCGGTCGCGCGGCGAGCGCGGGCTACTCGGCGGTCGTCGTCACGCTCGACACGATGCAGCTCGGCTGGCGACCGCGCGACCTCGATCAGGCCTACCTGCCGTTCCTCGAGGGGGAAGGTCTGGCCAACTATCTCTCGGACCCGGTGTTCCGCGCCGGGCTCGACCGCACGCCGGAGGCCGATCCCGCGGCCGCACGACGGCGCTTCTCGCAGCTCTTTGCCGATCCGTCCCTGACGTGGGACGACCTGCCGTTCCTGCGCGAGCACACCGCGCTCCCGATCCTGCTCAAGGGCGTCCTGCATCCCGACGATGCGCGCCGCTCGATCGACTGCGGCGCCGACGGCGTCATCGTCTCGAACCATGGCGGGCGCCAGATCGACGGGGCCATCGCCGCCCTCGATGCGCTTCCCGACGTGGTGTCGGCGATCGGCGGGCGCGTGCCGGTGCTGTTCGACAGCGGGATTCGTCAGGCGGCAGACGTGGTCAAGGCGATCGCTCTCGGCGCGCGCGCGGCGCTGGTCGGCCGCCCGTACGCATACGGGCTCGCCGTTCGCGGGGAGGACGGCGTGCGCGACGTGCTGCACAACCTGCTCGCCGAGCTCGACCTGACCCTCTCGCTCGGAGGCTGGCGATCTCCGGCCGAGATCGGCCGCGACGCCGTGGTGCGGGATCCGACGGCGTCAGGCAGCCCGGGCTAGCCGAACCCTCGCGGTAGCGCGGCTCACGGAGCCTCCACCGGGCTCCACGACCTGTCCGGGTCGAATCGCTCCATCGCCCGGAACGACTCGAGCGTCTTCGACCCCAGGTCTTTCTCGTACACGACGCCGTCATGGCTCACGATGAACGACTTGACGCCGGTCACCCCGTGGTCCGCTGGGGACGCGACGAGCGCGAAGCCACCGATCATCGCGCCGTCGACCAGAAAGTTCAGCGCACCCACGGGCGCGGCCGGGCCCTGGCCCTCGAGCGTTTTGAAATAGTAGCCGTGGTACGGCTCGTAGCGGTCGGTGTACCCCTCGGCGATCACGTGCGCGATCGCCTCGCCGACGGGCCCCTGCCACGTGCCATCCGGAGCTTTCCAGGCCAGTCCGTCCTGTCTGCCGGGTGTGCTCACCATGCGCTTCGCGTACTGGTTCACCTCAGAGCCATCGTGCTTCTCGAGGGCATATTCATGCTGGGCCTCGACGTACCCGCGGCAGACCTCGATGGCGTCGAGCTCGTTCCCGCCGATGCGGCGGTACAGGATCTCCCGCCGCCCGGCCTTCGTGTCGAAACGCCATGCCCCGCTCTTCTCGACGATCGGGATCGGCATCGGCCACGCTTCGGCGCCCACGGCCAGGGTGGCGACCTTCGGATGGACGGGATCCCGCACGACCGCGGTCTTCTCGCGGGCCTGCTCGGCGAAGACCAGGCTCTGGTTCTTGCTCTGCACCAGGTCTACTGTGACGACGAGGTCTACGCCGTCCGGCCCCAGGATCTCAGTGAGCGCCGGCACGTCGAACCGCTCGGCCGCGTCGATGAGCGCCTCGCTCGCCAGCTCGGGCGTGGAGAAAGTTTTTTGCGAAGCTGCGGCGCGAACCGGCGACAACCCGCATGCGCACGCGAGGACCGCACCGATCACGAGCTGCGCCGTCGTGCTCATGAACACCGCCCGCATCCGCTCACCTCCTCCGTCCGCCGCCGCCGCCCCGCGACCCCATGCTGTGCGCGCCGCGTGAGCTGCTCGCCCGGGCGCTCGCCCCGTTGTATCCGCCTCTTCCCCCGCTGAGACCGCTTCCTCCCGATGGGCTGCTCTTCGGGATGTCGCGGCTGCCGATGCGATCTCCGCCGCTCGCCGGGCGGTTGCTCGCGCTCGGCGCCCCGGTCCGGTTCGCGGCGGGGGACGGCTGCCTACTCGCGGTCGTCTGGCGGGAACTGCGCGAATCCCCGCGAGCGGTGCCGCCGTACTTGTTCGCCGTCGCCTTGTTCCCGTATGGGGCGCCGCCGCGATGCTGGGCGTTGTGTTGCCAGTCGTTGTTTCCGCCGCGATTCCCGCTGACGTTGTTGATCTTGTTGAAGTTGTTGTTGACGTTGATGTGGATATCGTTGCCTCCCCACCCGCAGCCGCAGCACGAGCCACCCCAGAACGCCGCGCCCATCATGACGCCGAAGCTGAACGAGACGAAGGCCGCGCCCGGCGGATAGGGTGGGTAGTAGATCGGCGGGTACGGATAGATCGGCGGGCCGTACACGACCACGGGACTGTAGCTCGGCACGTAGATCACCTCGGGGCTCGAGGACTCGACGACGATGACGGTCTTTTCCTCGACCACCGTCGTTTCAACCTTTTGCTGGTCGTTCGATTCGAGCGCGCCCTTGTCCTTGGCTTTCTTGCGCATCCGCTGCACCGCGTCCATGACGTCGGCCTGCTGCGCGAGGAACGCGTTCCCGAGGTCGGTGGTCCATTGGAGGTCGTCCGCGAGGCGATTCACCACCTCGGGAACCGCGGCCATCGACTGGATGGCGGGGTCCCTCGGTTGTTCGGCCACCGCGTCCGCGAGCGCCTTGTCCTTCAGCGTGTCGTTCTTCTCGAGCCACTGCTGGAGCTGGATGATCTCGAGGGGGTAGGTCGAGGCGACGAGCGTCTGGGCCAAGAGCGCGTCCGGATAGAGGGCGATCGGCGCCACGAGCGAGTCGAGCTGGTCCGGTGGGTTCGGCGCTTGCGCCTCGGCCGCGCCGGTCTGCTGCTGTGTCGCTTGGCTCTCCTGGCCGATCACGAGCCATCACCCAAGCCAAGCAGCAACGCGCAACCGGTCGCCAAAACCCTTCTGAATCGCATGGCCTTCATTCGCACCCCTTTGTTCCTGCGGCCGCGCACCCGTGCTGGCGCATCGGTTATGGGCCAGGCGGGGCACGGAGGTCAACGGTGCTTCCCGAGCGCGTCATTTCCCCCGCCGACCTCGCGCAGTGATCGCGCGACGACTCCACATCGTGTCGTAGTCTCAGCGCACGAGTCCGAGGACGTCGACGCCGATCGACCAGACGGCGAAGCCGAGGTACACGGCGGACGCGACGATCTGCATCGTGATGTGCAGCGGGCCGGGCCGGGCAGGCGCGGGCAGGTGGCGCAGGTTCATCCACAGGAGCGCCGGGGTGTAGACGGCCATCATCAGGCCCCCCACGAACGCGGCGTTGAACACGAAGCCGAGCTCGGTGACGCCCAGCCGCTCCATCACCGCCGTGATCACGACGCCCGAGATCATCATCACGATGGCGATCCGCGCGTACCACGTGGGATACGACACGCGCCGCGCCCGGGCCCACGTCGTGCGCAGGATGTCGGCCAGGCTGCGTGCCACTCCGTCGACGAGCGCCAGCTGCGTGCTGAACAGCGTGGCGAAGCCGACGGCGAGGAACAGCTGGCTTCCCGCTGGACCGAGATCCCGGCCGAGCAGGAGCGACTCGTCCCAGATGAACCGGCCGGCCTGCGGAACGATGCCGGCCGGGCGCAGCACGCACAGCGCGCCGAAGATGAACAGCAGGATCGTGAGCGTGTTGAGGAACCAGAAGTACAGCACCTGGTCGAGGATCACGAAGCGCAGCCAGTCACGGAACCGCCGGCGATTCTCCGGCGTGTCGGGGAAGCGGAACGCGGCCTCGGACACCGATTCGCTTCTTCCGCGAAACGGGTTCAGCAGGAGCGGCACACGCGCTCCCATGCCGATCCGCTTGTCGCGCAGGTAATACGCGTAGAATAGGTTCGACGCGCCGCCCGCACCGGCGAACACGAGCGCGCCGAACAGCTCGCGTGCCGGGAAGCCGGGCTCGATGTACCCGATGTTGGCGAGACCGCGAGTGAGCTCGGCCGCGTGCTCGAGCGTGCCGACGCGCGCGGCGATGAAGAGCAGCCCGACGATGACGAGCGTCACGAGGACGCCGATCGAGCGCTCGGTCGCCGCGTAGACGCGCCGGGGCCCGAACAGCACCACGGCAACCCCGGCGAACGCGACGGCGGTCCACAGCCAGTCGGGGCTCGGGTGGTCCGGACCGAACACGATCGCCTTGAGCGCCAGGCCCGAGCTGCGGGCCCACGCCGGAAGGAAGTACTGGGCGACGATGAGCAGGAAGAACAGCGGAGCGAGCGGCCCCCATACCCGCGCGAGACCGGTGAATGCGCTCTCGCCCGTGGCCACGGCCCACCGACCGACCTCGATGTTGACCCACAGCTGCAGGAACACGCCGATCACCGCGGCCCAGATCATCGACGCGCCGTGCTCGGAGGCGATTCGCGGCCAGATGACGATCTCGCCCGCGCCGATGGCGAGGCCGAGCAGCACCGCACCCGGACCGGTGAGGCGCCAGAAGGGGAGCTGGCGCGCCGGCAGGTCCGCCGTCGTTGGAGTCGGGAGGATCACGCGAGAAACACCTTGCCCGGGTTCATCCGGTTCGTCGGATCGAGGGCCCGCTTGATCGCGCGCATGCTCTCGACGGCGGTTCCGTGCTCGGCAAGGAGGAACTCGCGCTTGCCCACGCCGATGCCGTGCTCGCCCGAGCACGTCCCGCCGTGGCGCAGCGCACGCGCGACGAGCCGCTCCACGATGCTCCGGACGAGGTCGCGCTCCGTTGCGCTCGCTGGATCGAACAGCAGGATCAGATGGAAGTTCCCGTCGCCGACGTGACCGACGAGCGGGGCGATCAGGGGCAGGCTCTCGAGGTCGCGCCGGGTCTCGAGGATGCACGGGACGAGCGCCGAGATCGGGACACAGACGTCGGTCGTGTGCCCGTGCGCACCCGGCCGCAGCGCCAGCGCGGCCCAGTAGGCGTCGTGGCGCGCGCGCCACAGCGTCTCCCGCTCGCCGGGATCGTCGGCCCAGCGGAACGATCGACCTCCGTGCGCCAGGGCGATCGCTTCCGTCGCCCGGGCACACGCGGCCACGACGCTCGCGCTGCCGTGGAACTCGAGAAACAGCGTCGGCGCCACGGGGTGGTCGATTCCCGAATATCGGCGGACCGCCTCGACCATGGTCTCGTCGAGAAGCTCGATCCGCGCGACATCGATCCCGGCGCGCAGCACGGCCGCCGCGGTGCCGACGGCGCCGGCGAGGTCGTCGAACGGGCAGACCGCGGCGGATACGGCCTCCGGCAGCGGGTGCAGGCGCAGCGTCAGCTCGGTGATCACGCCGAGCGTGCCTTCGGCACCGACGAACAGGCGCGTGAGGTCGTAGCCGGCCGAGGACTTGCGCGCCCGGCCACCGGTCCGGATGGCGCTGCCGTCGGCCAGCACGACCTCGAGCGCGAGCACGTTGTCGCGCATGGTCCCGTAGCGCACGGCGTTCGTCCCCGAGGCGCGCGTGGACGCCATGCCCCCGAGCGTCGCGTCGGCCCCCGGATCGACGGCGAAGAACAGACCCGACTCCCGGGCTCGCGCATCGAGCTGCGCGCGGGTCGTGCCCGGCTGGACGACTGCGTCCATGTCCTGCTCGTGCAGCGCGAGGATCCGCCGCATCCGACCGAGATCGATGCACAATCCGCCGTGGGGCGCGGTGACCTGCCCTTCGAGCGACGTGCCCGCGCCGTACGGGACGACCGGGGTCGCGTGGCGCGCACAGATCCGGAGGATCGCCTGCACTTCCTCGGTGGTCTCGGGAAACGCCACCGCATCGGGGGGAGCGGGAGGGTGATGCGACACGTCGCGGCCGTGACGCTCGCGCACGTCGGCGGCGGTGGACAGCCGCTCGCCCAGGAGCGCGCGCAGATCCTCGATCATTCCGCGACCGACTCGGTGAGCCAGGCCAGGTACGTCGCGTCGCCTCCCTGGATCGGCAGCGCGATCACCTCCGGGACCTGGTACGAATGCAGCTCGTGGATCGCGAGGCGAACGGCCTCGAAGCGCCGCTCGGTCGTCTTGATCAGGAGCAGGCGCTCCTCCTCCTCGACCACGCGACCCTCCCAGCGGTAGATCGAGCATGCCGGAGCGAGGACGTTCACGCACGCCGCGAGACGGCGCTCGACGAGGGCGCGTCCGATCTCCTGCGCTTGTGGCTCGGACCCGGCGGTGGTCAGAACGAGAATGAAGCGGTCCGTGCCCATGGTCCCTCCCCGACGCGGCGCACATTGTAACGCCCCCGGAGGCGGGGCAGGCCCTATCTGGTTGAAACAGCTTGGGTTCCCTCTTGAGCATCCCCCGGGCAGTGCGGTACAGTAGGCACGTTTCTCGCGGAGGCGGTCATGGTGCAGGGCGGGGGCGGCCGGATCCAGGACATCGTCGCGCGGGAGATCCTCGACTCGCGTGGCAACCCGACGGTCGAGGTCGACGTAGTCCTCGAAGGCGGCGTGCTCGGGCGAGCGATGGTGCCGTCGGGCGCGTCGACCGGCTCGCGCGAAGCGCTCGAGCTGCGCGACGGCCAGGCCAAGCGCTATTCGGGCAAGGGCGTACGCCGCGCGGTCGACCACGTGCACAAGGTCATCGCACCCGCGCTCGTCGGGATCGAGGCGGTGAATCAGGTGTTCCTCGATGGCGCGATGGTCGAGCTCGACGGCACGGCGAACAAGTCGAAGCTCGGCGCGAACGCGATCCTCGGCGTATCGCTAGCCGCCGCGCGCGCGGCGGCGGAGTGGCTTCGCCTGCCGCTCTACCGCTATCTCGGCGGCTGCAACACGAAAGATCTCCCGGTCCCGATGATGAACGTCCTGAACGGCGGCGCCCACGCGGACAACAACGTCGATGTGCAGGAGTTCATGGTCGTTCCGGTCGGCGCGCCCTCGTTCGCCGAGGCGCTGCGTTGCGGTACGGAGTGCTACCACGCGCTCCGGGGCGTGCTCAAGAAGCGCGGTCTGACGACGGCTGTGGGGGACGAGGGTGGGTTCGCGCCGAGCCTGCGGAACAACGAGGAAGCGCTCGAGGCGCTCGTCGCGGGCATCGAAGCCGCCGGCTATCGTCCGGGCGAAGACGTCGTGCTCGCGCTCGACGTCGCCGCATCGGAGCTGTACGAGGCGGGACGGTACGTTCTCGCCGCCGAGTCGAAGAAGCCGCTCGACCGAGAAGCGCTCATCGCGCTGTACGACGGGTGGGTTCGCCGCTATCCCATCGCGTCGATCGAGGACGGGATGGCCGAGGGGGACTGGAGCGGCTGGAAGCGGCTCACCACGGCGCTCGGCGATCGGGTGCAGCTCGTCGGCGACGACCTGTTCGTCACGGACGAGGCGATCCTGGCTCGCGGGATCCGCGAGGGTGCGGCGAACGGCATCCTGATCAAGCTGAACCAGATCGGCACGCTGACCGAGACGCTCGACACGATCCAGCTGGCGCTGCGGGCCGGGTACACGTGCGTCGTGTCCCACCGCTCGGGCGAGACCGAGGACTCGACGATCGCCGATCTCGCGGTGGCGCTGAACCTCGGCCAGATCAAGACCGGAGCGCCGTGCCGCGGCGAGCGCACCGCCAAGTACAACCAGCTCCTGCGCATCGAGGAAGAGCTGGGCGAGGACGCGCGCTACCCGGGGCGCGCGGTGTTTCCGCGCCTCCCGGCAAAGGCACCGCGCCGCGCGAAGAAGCGGGGTCGACCGTCGCGATGAGGCTCGACCGTGAGGTCGTGGGCGAGCCCGAGCGGCGAGCCAAGCTGCTCCGGGGGGCACCGTTTCTCGGGTACGGTCTGCTGTTCCTCGCCGGATGCGTTGCGGCGATCGTGGGGGACAAGGGGTACTTCGACCTGGTACGGCTCCGCGCGGAGCGCCAGCGTGCCGAGGTGGACGTTGCGGCGTATCGCGCCGCGGTCGAAGCCGAGCGGCAGCTCGTCCGACGCCTCGAGCACGACGACTTCGTTCGGGAGCGCATCGCCCGGGAGAAGCTCGGCCTCGTGCAACCTGGCGAAGTTCTGATCCTGCTCACCGACGATCCACGGGCCCGTGCGGCCCCGCTGCCCCGCCCGCTGCGGCCGATTTCGAGCCCGTTGCCCTGAATTCGGTCGGCGCCCGGATGCTTTCCGCCCGACTTGAACGCCGTGGGCAGTTTGCTATACTGCGCGCGCTCGTGACGAACGAGCCGCGATCGACACGGTGCGGGGTGGAGCAGCCCGGTAGCTCGTTGGGCTCATAACCCAAAGGTCGCAGGTTCAAATCCTGCCCCCGCTACCAACACAATCCCGGATCCCAGGCACGGAATCGCTCGTCGGAACCCGTGGCGACGCCAGCGGCGCGTCGAGAACGCGAACGAGCGTTTGACAGCCGATCGAGATCGTCCTTAGGACATCGGCAAGCGCGAGCTGGTCGACACGATGCGGAGCTTCGCCTCGGCGCTCGGGGTCCGCTGCACGCACTGTCACGCCGGACCTACGGCCGGGTCGCTCGAGGGGGTCGACTTCGCGACCGACGAGCTCGAGCCGAAGAAAGTCGCCCGTGCGATGTGGAAGATGACGGACGCGATCAACGGCAAGCTGCTGCCGGCGACGGGACGCTCGTCGCTGACGCAGGTCCGCTGTGTCACGTGTCATCGTGGCGTCACGGATCCCGAGCCGATCGAGGCGATTTTGGCCCGCGCCGTCGCCGAGAGCGGTACCGCCGCCGCGGTCGAGCACTACAAGGAGCTTCGCCAGGAGTACTACGGCACGGGCGCGTACGACTTCAGCGCCGGCACGCTTCTCGCTGTCGCCGAGAAGCTCGCGCAGGAGAAGCAGGACGCGGACGGAGCGATCACGCTCGTTCGGCTCAACCTGGAGTACGATCCGGCAGCGGCGGCAAGCTACCTGTTGCTCGGCTAGCTCTACGCCCAGAAGGGCGACAAGGCGCAGGCGGCGGCGGCGATCGAGCGCGCCCTCGAGCTCGAGCCCGACAACCGCCGTGCCAAGCAGGTGCTCGAGCGGCTCAGGTCATCGGACTGACGTGCGCCGCCGAATTCTCCGCTGGGGTCTCCCCGCGGTGCTGATCGTCTTCGCCGCGCTGCAGGTCGTGCAACCCGATCGGTCCCGGCTCCCGGTCGAGTCGGATGTCGTCGCGCCACAGGCCGTGCGCGAGATCCTCCGTCGCTCGTGCTTCGACTGCCATTCGCACGAAACGAGCTGGCCCTGGTACGGCTATGTCGCGCCGGTTTCCTGGTGGCTCGCGGACCACGTCGAGCACGGCCGGAAAGATCTGAACTTCTCTCGTTGGCCGACGTTCGACCTCGAAGCGCAGGAGCACATCTTCGAGGACATCGACGAGCAGATCCGTGAGGAGACGATGCCCCTGAGGAGCTATCTCCTCCTACATCGGCGGGCCCGGCTCAGCGCGGCCGATCGGGAAGCGTTGCTGCGCTGGGCCGGAACGAAGGGCAACGACTCGCCGGTCTCCGGATCTCCCGAGTAGATGCCCGCTGGTCCGCAGCGTGGGTCAGATCGCGCAGGCCCACCCGCCGGAGGCGCCGTATCCCGCGACCCCGTGGCCCGTTTCGATGCTCGATTCCGCGTGGCAGGCGCCTTGCTCCTCCGAGCGGGCGGCGAGCCGGGAATGCCGCGGCTCGACCGAAGGGGACGCATGGACCGCGTGCGGAGTGGCGGCGCGCCGTTACGCGAGATCGACCGGATCCTCGGCGTTCTCGAGCGCTACGACCAGCCCGGGCCGCGCTACACGTCCTACCCCACGGCCGTCGAGTTCGACACCACCTACGACGAGGGGTTGTACCGCACGAAGCTCGCCGACGCCGACGCTGCGTCGGAAGAGCCCTTGTCGCTGTACGTCCATCTGCCGTTCTGCGCCGAGCGCTGCTCGTACTGCGCGTGCAATGTCGTGATCGCGCGGCACGGCGACGTGGCCGCACGGCACCTCGCGTACCTGCATCGCGAGGTCGATCTCCTCGCCGCCGCGCTGCCGCGCCGGCGTCGTGTCTCGCAGTACCACTGGGGTGGAGGTACACCGACATACCTGTCGGTCGCGCAGATCCGGGCGCTGCACGCCCACGTAACCGCTTCGTTCCGGATCGATCCCGACGCCGAGGTGGCAATCGAGGTCGACCCGCGCGTCACGACGGCCGAGCAGATGGCAGCGCTCCGGAGCCTCGGCTTCAACCGAGTGTCGATGGGCGTGCAGGAGCTCGCGTACCTGCAGCGCGAGGTCGATCTCCTCGCCGCCGCGTTCCGCGCGGGGGGATGTCCCTACGTGTGTTGAAAGACGACGGCGGTCCCGACCCATGTTCTACGCGACCTTCTCGTTCGTGTCGATGGTCTTCTTCCCCACGAGCGCATTG
>Ga0247727_10004520_pt1 | contig 29386 bp, 32 predicted proteins | sample WisWelCaveWW1625_FD_202498 | JGI IMG/M metagenome (GOLD analysis project Ga0247727, IMG submission 202498) | Biofilm microbial communities from Wishing Well Cave, Virginia, United States - WW16-25 | ecosystem: Environmental > Aquatic > Deep subsurface > Groundwater > Cave microbial mat | place...
ATTGACTCGTCTGTCGCAGGGCTTGCGTTCGTCAACGATGAGAACGGCCAGTTGCGCTTCTCCCCGTTGGAAGACATCGTGTACTCCAAGCTCGCTCGCGAACTCAACCTCACCAAGGAACAGGTTTCCAAGCCGCTCCTCACCGGCGTGCACAACTCAACCGAGCTCGACTACAGCGGCATGTTCAGCTTCCACATGGACGCGAACGTCCCATCGAGCGAGCTCGAGCGCTTGGCCAATCCTGCGTGGATGTCGGACTGCTACCGCGTCGCCGAAAAAGACCTGCCTGACTTTATCATCGAGCACTACGCTATGACGAAGGACATGAGCGGTGATGGCGCAGCGGTGATGCTGTCGGCGCTTGCACCACAGCGCTTCCTCGACACGGTCAAACGTATCCATGGCCATACCAGTCACAGGCCTATCCATTTCGGCCAGCTCGTCGACGGGAGCTTCAAAGAAAAGAAACTGCCGTGGGCGTACGATGGTGAGTTCGCGCCGCTCCTCAGTTCGCCTGAACTTATCTAGCGCCCAGTGCAACCAACGGTTCAGTAGGTGTATCCTAGCTGGACGAACACGTTTCCACAGAGTTTCTTGTATGTGACGTGCACTAGCCCTGGGCGGATTTGAACCACCGTCAACGGGTCCAGAACCCGCTATCCTTGACCACTAGACGACAGGGCTGATGTGTGCTGCGGACTTGCGTTTCTCTGGCTTCTCTACGCAGGCCCGTCGCGGGTTCCCTTGTGGCCGTATTAAAAGCTTACCATCGGCTGACGGCCGCCTTGTAGTTGCGGTAGGCAAGGGCGCAGAGAATGATGGCGGCGACAAGAAGGGCGCCCAGGACAAGCATCGCCTCTTGTGCTGGCGGGATGCCGAAGAGCTGCTCCTTGAGCAGTATGCGGGACGCGACGACAAGCGGGTTGTAGCTGACGATGCTTGCTATCGTTTCCGGCATCAATTCGAGCGCGGTGAGCACGTCCGAGAAGAGCAGCACGATGAGCGCGGCGAACGTCGAGACGAGGATGGCTGCCTGCGGCTTGCGGAGGCGCAGCGCGATAGCAGTGCCGAGCGTCACGAACGTGAGCGCGACGCCCAGGCCGATGAGCGCGTAGCTGCCCAGCGCGGCCTGCACATCGATATCGAGCAGTTTCTGCGCGACAAGCAGCAGTACGCCGCCCTGCAGTGCGACGACGATGAGACTCGTGCAGCAGGCGGCCACGACGGTCCATGCCTCGCTCGTGGGCATCAGGCTGTTGCGCAGCGTCGCGCGGCTGTTGATCTCGAGCAACGTCACGATGGCGCCGAACAGCGTCGCGATGAACGTGATGACGATGATGAAGAGTTGCGCAAATCCTGCTTCTATGGCCCGCAGACGTTCGAAGAGCGGCCGCACCTCCTGGATGATCGGCGTGTCGATGCGCTTGGCAAGCGAGGGGTCGAGGCCGCGCAGCTTCTCGATGTCCGCATCGAGCTGGAGCACGGTGGCATCGAGCTTCGTGACGCCGGCATCAACTTTCGTCTCATAGGCGCGTGCGGCGGCAATCTCCTCCGTATAGCGGCTATCGATGCCATCAAGAGCGGCGTTGACACGCGCGGCCTGTTCCTGCGTGATGTTGAGCTGCGCCTGCGCGACGCCTGCCGCGGCAGCGAGGTCGACGAGGTCTTGCTTGACGTCGCTCGTGTTCGAGATGTTGAGGACAGCGGCAGCGTCGACGAGAGCGGTGCCTGCGTCGATGATGTCCTGCGCGAGGATCGCCTGCGTACCCGCCGCATCGGTGGTCGCATTGAGCGCTTCCCTCAGAGGGAGCGCGGTGGCGCGGAAGGTCTCCTGTTCTTGCTCGAGCGCGATGCGGCGCTGCGTGACGTCCGCGCGGATGGCCAGCGCTTCCTGGCGCAGGTCGAGCAGGTCCTGCCGCTTTTGGCTCATGAGCGACGCGATGCGGCCGAATTCGTCCAGAAGGCCCTGCACCGCGCCGACGCGGATGCGGCTGCTCTCGCCGCCCAGCGCGCGTGAGACCTCCTGTAGCACTATCGTGCTCACCTTCTGCCGCGTCTCGTCGAAATGGAAGAGGACGGTGCCTTGTGGCACGTCTTGTGTGGAGAAGTCGACGAACTCGACGCAGAGGTGGATGGTCTGATGCCGCAACGCATCGATGCACGCGCCCGGCGTGTCGAACCGCTCGACGCTGCCGTTGAGCAGGAGTGCTGATGGCATGTCGCCGGTGATGCCGACGCGGATGCCGTGCGCCTCGGTGCCGCTGAGCGCGAAACCGACCAGCACGAGCAGGAGCAACGGGCCGAGGATGAGCGTGACCATCGCCGCAGGCGAGCGCATGAGCGTGAGCACGTTCTTGCGCATCTCTTCGAACAATCTCATGCGTGCCTCAGGAACGCATCGGCGACGCCCTTGACCTTGCGCATCTCCTTCGCGACGCGCCCTTCCTTGAGGAAGATGGCTTTGCTGCAGTGACGCTCGACGTCGTCGAGGTGGTGCGTCACGACCAGCACGGTCTTGCCGTCCTTGCGCATCCTTGCGATGAGCTCCCAGAACTCCTCGACGAGGATTGGGTCGAGGCCGGTCGTGGGTTCGTCCAGGATGAGGATACTGGGGTCGTGCACGAGCGAGAGCGCGACGTCGAGGCGGCGTTTCTGCCCGCCGGAAATACTGCCTGCCAGCGTGTTGGCCGTCCCTTCGAGACGCATCGATGCAAGCAGGTCCTTGCGTTGCTGGCGCGTGAGATGCATGCTGTGGCGCGATGCGTAGTAGAGGATGTTCTCCTCGACGGTGAGCGTGTCGTAGAAGCTGTTCTCCTGGGATGCGTAGCCCACGGTGCGGCGCAGCTTGGTGATGTCCGCAGGCGCGCCGTTTATCAGCACCGTTCCGTTGTCGGCAGGGTAAATGCCCAGCAATATCTTGAGGAGCGTGCTCTTGCCACAGCCACTGCGGCCCAAGAGCGCGACGCAGCCGCCTTTCTCGACATCAAAGCTGATGCTGTGAAGGACCGGCTTCTGGTCGAAACTCTTCCCTATATCGTTGAAGCTGATAAGCGCCGGCATCGTTGAAGAAAAAGAAAAAGAGAATAAAAATGCTCTTACTCGATGGCGATGGGTGGGGTGGCAGGTGCGGGCACCGCGACAGCGCTTCCTGCGCTGCCTTCGCTCACGCCGCGCCCGACCGCGATGACGTCGCCGCCATAGTAGGGTACAGGGTAGTCCTTGCGCACCGGCAGGCGGACGCTACCCAGCTGCTCGTAGCTGCGCAGGTCCGTCGCCTTCAGGTACTTGTCCGACAGCGTGTAGAGTGCATCGTCGATGTAGAGGCTGCGCTGCACCGTCGTGTCGCCGTACCAGTACCAGTTGTCGCCACGGCCGCTCGAGTGCTCGACCGTCGCGAGCGTGTCGATGCCATCCTCCGTGACGCGGAACATGTACGCGCCATGCCAGACCTTGTCGATGCTGCCGTACCACGTCGACTTGTCGCGACGCGTTATCTCGGTCATCGGCAGCACGAGCAGGTTGCGTTCCTTGCTGAAGAGGAACGCCTTGTGGTCGTGCAGCGCTGCGCTGTCGCTGCCAGCGTCGCCTATCTCGACCTTGTCGACCAGCTTCGGGTTCTTGACGTCTCCCACGTCGAAAAGCGCGACCTTCACGCCCTTGATCTCGACGCGGTCGTCGCCGTATTCCTCGGTTTCCTTGCCGATACCGATGATGTGGTCCTCGTCATACGGGTGCAGGTAGTCGCTGAAGCCCGGAATCTTGAGCTCGCCCAGGATGCGCGGCGTGCCGCTCAAATCGATGACGAAGAACGGGTCGGTGCGGCGGAAGGTGACCAGGTACAGCCGGTCGCCGAGGAAGCGCGCGGAGAAAATCTGCTCCTGCGGCGCTATCTTCTCGAGCGAGCCCGTGACCTTCAGGTCGCCATCGAGCACGTAGACGTTGTTGTACTGCACTTGTCTATCCGTCCAGACGTTGACCGTGGTCGCGACACGCAGCTTGCCGTCGAACTCGTCCATCGAGAACTGGTTGAGCAGCGAGCCGCTCACCTCACCACGGCCTTTGTATTCGAGCTTGCCGTCATCGATGGCTATCTTGTGGATGACGGTTTTGGAGCGGTCGGCCGCGAGCTTCGCGTCGTATTCCGCCAGCTTCTCGTCCAGGTCCTCGAACGTCTCCTGGTACTTGCGCTGCGCGTCATCGTCGCCCTCGAGATCGGCGAAGAACGCCTGGAGTGCATCGCTGATACGCTTCCACTCCTCGTCTTCCTCGCCGCCGCGCACTGCGTCGATGTCGTTGCGCAGCTCGGCAGGAAGCTCGGGATAGATCACGTCGAAGAAGCGGGTCTTCTCATACTGCGTTTCGTCATAGCACCAGCGGCAGCGCCAGAACTGCTGCTTCTGGTAGGCGATGAAGATGTTGTCCTGGGACATCATCAATGTGTTCGCGTAGCCCATCATGAACGACTTGCTTTCGACCACGTCCTGCGACGCGAGGCCGATGCTCGTCACGGTGTTGAACTGGTAGTTCTCCTCCGGGTTGTCGAAATAGAACAGCTCCGGATGGATGGTGTTCGCGCCCACCTTGACGAGCGGCTCGTAGATGACAGGGCCGTTGAAGACAGATTCTTGCGTGACCGCATAGATGTGGCCGTCGGTCAGGCGCGACTGGAAGTAGCCGCCCGGGAGGCGGATGGTCTTCTCTATCGACGGCTTCTCCTTGTCCGACAGGTCGATGACCTGCACGCGCGTCACGGACTTGTAACTGGGAATCGGGCGGATGTCGTACTGCTGGAAGTAGAAGTACGGCTCGTTGCCCTCGACGAAGACGTATGCCTTGTCGCCGTCGATGAACAAGTCGCGTGCGTTCGACCACGTGGAGTAGTCATCGCGGTCTTCCTGCATGTCGATTTCGCCTATGATGTCCGCCTTGACAGGGTCGCGGGCGTCGACCACGATGAAGCGGTTGTCCTTGACGATGTAGATGTAGTCGCCGTCGGTCTTGACGAAGTCGGCTTCGTCGACACCTGCGACCTGAACGTTCGTTTCACTATAGTCCGTGCCGCCGGATGGTGCGGGAGCGGCACGGGGTGCCCCGCTGTCGCTGGACGCCACTTCAGCGGAGACCGCCTCGAACCGCGCGATGCCGCCCTTGAACATGCGGCCATCATTGCCGCTCAGCAAGCCGCGTTGCTGCACGAAGTTCCGCAGATCATCGATGTCCTTGAACTTGATGATGCCCTGGCCTGCCTGCGCCGTTCCGGGCGCGGGGACGAGGTCAGGGGCTTGCTGCTGCACTTGGAGCGGCTGGCACGCGATGAGCAGCGCCATGCACGCGACGATAATCACTGTGAGTTTGGTTGTCATTGGAATCACCTATCCTTCCTGTATGAAGGCCTTTAATAATAAGGTGGCGAAATGCTGAGGCAGCCGCCTCATCACCCAAGAACAACCTTTATTAGGCCGCGCTGCTAGGATGGTCTTATGAGATGGTTGGTGGGGGTCATCCTGTTCTTGGTGGGATTCAGTCTGCTCTTGCTCGTGGCGTGCAGTGCTGCGACAACGTGCGAGCGGCCCAACTCCCAGGTCGGCGGGGAATGCTGCCTCGACGCGGACGACAACAAGATTTGCGACAAGGACGAGCAAGGACTCCCGACACCTGGTGCGACGGCAAAGCCAGCGCCCGCGCCGACTCCGGCACCGGTCGACGAGGTGAAGCTGCGCGAGAAGCGCGACGTCACCAACCACATCGGCCGCACGCTCAACTACTTCGTGCCTTTCGAGGTCGGCAAGGTGCCGGCCAACCACTACGAATACACCACCTATCCACTCTTCACGTTCTACGGCTCGACGCAGTACGACATCATCGAAATCAAGGATGAGGCAGACTATTTCGAGAACTTCGATGAATTCACCGCGTTGCTCAAGAAGTATGCTGATGCACGCCACGTCTGGCGCGGCACGCAGCTCGAGAAGGAACTCAAGCCCAAGAACCAGACGTTCACGATGAAGACAGACGTCACCCCCATCGTCCTGGCCACAGGCCAGGTCGCCGAGATACGGCAGCGCGCCGCCGTCTACCAAACCGGCCAGAATTATCATGGCGACAAGTACACCGATTGGGTCGACCCGTTCGGCGTCGTCACCATCTACGTGCCCTGCGGTCCGAATCTGATCGTCGCTGTCTGGGGGGTCAACACCGGCTCGAGCAAGTTCGCCGCCAACTACGAAGACGACGCGTACTGGAAGGAACTCGAGAACAACCTCGACGAAGTACGCAGCAACGTCGAACGCGAAGCGAGCGAGATAGCCAGGTACTGTAGCAAGCCGGTTGCGTAGATTCTTTCGTTCTAACGTTACTCGCTGTCAACGAATCGCTAGCCCCGCCCAGACAGATGCGAACTGCGGTTCGCGAGTCTGGGTGGAAATTGTATGGCTATCGCTCACTGCGTTCGCGATAGCCCCACCCAGATTTGAACTGGGGTCTCCGGCTCCAAAGGCCGGCATCCTTGACCACTGGACGATGGGGCTGTGCCCTGTTCGCTTTTGTTGCGATGAGGCTGATGGTTACGGTATTCCTGTGCTGCGTCGTCCGTTGACGCTTTTTAACGTTGCCGTTGTTGGTGCTGCAAGTAGCGCAAGAGGCCGTATGCGAACACCGCACCCAGCAGGTTCATCGTGGTGTCAAGAAAGCCGTTCCAGAAGAAGTAGTCCTGCATGTAGGCGGGTTGCGCGATGATGACGTCGCCTATCTCCTCGCCGGACTCCCAGAACGCCTGCCAGAGCAGGACGCCGAGGAAGCCGCCTCTGTAGGAGAGGCTGAAGATGCGCGTGAAACCGCAATAGAACGTGATGCCCCAGAGGAAGTGCATCGGGAAGTCGACCCACGGGTGAGAGAGGAAGAAGTTATTGCTGCGCACGAAGATCTCGACGAACGCCGAGAGCGCGAAGAGCATCCAGAACAGCCCCTTTTCTTTGGGCGTGCTGGTCGTGTTGAGCCACCTCTTGAAGCACATGGCAAAGGATTTGTTCGTGAGCTTAAATACTCTCCGTTGGGCGAAACATATAAATAGTCGTCTCTCTGGAGTAGATATATGAGGGTCGGCTTCGTCGTCGCGGCAATCACGCTTCTCGCGCTCGTTTCGTGCGTCCAGGAACAGCTCGCGGTGCCCATCGAAGGCAGTGTCGAGCTTGCCCAAGAGACGTCTGCGCAGAAGAACACGACCGTGCCGACCAAGCCTGTCGACAAGACAACGACCGCGGACAAGACGGAAACGCCTCCTGCAACGGTGACGAGCGAGCCGACCGTGCCTGCAAAGGTCGTCCTTGATTTCGTCTGCCTCGAAACCGACGGCGGCAACCAGGAAGACGTGAAGGGCAGCCTGCAGTACAAGCTGCCCAACAGCACCATCATCCTCAAGACGGACGAGTGCCTCGGTGAGAGCCTGCGTGAATGGTACTGCGACAAGGGCGAACTCACCAAGGAAATCTACGAGTGCAAGAATGGCTGCGTCGACGGCGCGTGCCGTGATTCGTGATGCTTCTCAGATATTGACCACGCAGGCGATGCGCATCATATCCTGAACTGTTTCAATGCGTCTTCTTCCGAGAAGTGCAGTTGCGCGGGGATGATGACGCAGTGCGGCGCGCCGCCGAAGTTGTGGCCGACGAGCCGTTCGATAGGACCGCAGGCGATGTGCGCTGAGGGGGTGCCTAGACGGGCGCAGCCGATGATGAACGTCTTTTCGGTGATCGCTTTCGTGTTGCGCTTGACCGCGGCGCCGACAAGACGCACGAGCGCCTCGTTGACTGTCATGAATTTCTTGCCCAACGGGTCCAGGTCGAGCAGGAGAAGTGTATGCGCGCCGATGGATTGGTTCTGGCCGACGATATCGAGGAATGAGTCCGGCGCGTAGCTGCCATGCGCGTACGGGATGCTTGCGACCTTGCCGAACTTGTAGAGCTGGAGGCCGGTTTCCGCGACCGCGGTGAGGATGCTTGCGTTGTGTACGAGCTCGACATGGACACCGTGCTTGCGACAGCGGTCGATGATGTCGGTGTGCGTCGTCGCGCCCAGCGGGTCGCCTGCGACGAGGAGAACGACGTCGCCGTTGACCGCGGGTGCGATTATCTTTTCCTCGGCGTGTTGTTCAACAGTCGCCCTGTCTGCGAGCACCACATCTTTGCCGTAGAATGACGAAAGGCGTTGACTGTCCACCTGCAGGATGCTCGTGTACGCCTCGAGGAACACGACATCCGCCTTCCTGACGAGTTCCAATCCACGGACAGAGATGTCCTTCTCGTCGTGCAGACCGAGACCGATGATGAAGAGAGTCATGCCCGCACGGACTTCGTGTCGCTATAAGAATCTTTACGGGATCCACTCCTAGCCGAACCAGAGGGGGAACGCGGCGAGCAGGACGAGCGAGAGTATCCCGAGGATACAGCCGATGATGATGCCTGCCACGACATCCATCGTGCGATGGTGCTTCTTGTGCACGCGCACCCACGCGACGCCGAGAACGATGGCGACTGCAGGGATTGCAAGCACGAACGAACGGAAGAGCGTGACGAGGACCGTCGCGAGGAACGCGGCGCGCATCGCGTGCAACGACGGGAAACTAGAGGCATCCAGCTTCTGCCACCAGACGGCGTGCTCGACGGGCTGCGGGCGCGGCACGAACCAGAGATGACGGATGAGCGTGGTGACGCCGTAGCACGCGGCGAGACCCAACGCGAACATCAGACCGAGCTTCGTCCTGTCGAGAGCAGGTGTGGCGGCGACGAGCGTCGCGCTCGCGACGACGAAGAACGGGAGACCCCCAAGCGCGGAAACGTCATTGATGATGTCGTCGCGTGGCATGTTATTTCGCGACCAATGCGTTGAGCATCTCGAGGTCCCGCTGTATCTGGTCGACGGTCTCTTCCACATCGATCATCTGCTGGGCGGCACCCTCGTTGCCTTTCTTCATGTTCACTTCTGCCGAGGCAATCGTTGCCCGTATCATTGCGAGGTTCGTGGCTATACGCTGCGCAAAGCCCTGCATCTTCTCGAGCATTTCGTCACCAAGATAGCGCCGCGCATTCTTGTCCTTGAGACGGGCGAGCGCGCCGGCAAAGTCCCCTTCGATGATGGCTTCTTCCATGGCGCGCAGATGCGTGTGGATTTTAGTGCCTGTCATGCCTTCATCGACCGGGTGCTATGATAATAAGATTACGCCTCGCCAAGACGTATGAGCACGTCATCGATGGTCGGGCGCAGCCGGTCGTAGCGCAACTTGTTCTCGTCGTTCCAGAGCAATTGGCGTTCATGCGGGCAGTACGCTTTCCGGTACTTCTCGACCAGGAAGGTGTACAACGGATCGGCGTCGCGCTCGTTGCGCGGCATGCCAATGCGCTTTCTAAGATATTTTGCGTCCCACTCGACGCACCACAAGAACCGCGGCGCGTCCTCCTCGTTGACTTCTTTGTAACGATTGCGTGCGACCCAGATGACGAAGTCGACGCCGAGGTGTGTGATTATCGTGTCGAGCATCTGGCGCGTTTCCACGACGCAGTATAAGAGCATTTTGCGTCCGGAAAATATCCGATATTTTGCCCAATAGCTTTAATTTTCCTTGAAGTAGGGGTGTTCCATGTCAAATGGAAGATATCTCCACGCGCTCAAGAACCCTCTGTATCTGAATGCCAATATCGTCTTCGGAGAGTGCCTAACCTCGTCCAACGACCGGGATGGACTTGCGAAATCAAAGTCGGCACGGTAGGCAAGTTACGGGCAGAAGGGTACCAACTTGTCACGTCCGTCCTTTCGCGTTTTGAAGTCATCCAGAAACTCCATCGTGAGAAGCAGGTTCCGCTGCATCATGCGCGGGCGGCATACAAGAGCGTCATCAACGACCACCAAATTGTTGAATTAGGGGTCGAGGAGTACGTGTCGCTCACGCATGCGTTCCTCGATGAACTTGCAAGTACCACGTTGAGTCTGCCGGACGGCATCCATCTCGCTTTCGCAAAAGAGACGAAGATGAGGATGTGCACACACGACAAGAAAGCGAAAGACGCCCGACACTCAGACAAGAGGAGATACTATGATAACGTCTTCAAACCAGAGGAGCTTATCGGCCCGAAGACTTCTTCCACTCCTTCAAGAGTGACTTAGGAATGAATGCTTCGACTTTGAAACCGTTGATCAAAACGAATTGTTTCTTTTGGCCCATGAGTTCCACCTTCTTTGTTGGTATGTTCGATCCCTTCTTAACTTTTTTGGCCATTGTTCCGTAAATTTTCCGGTGTTCTGGAGTCACGTAGACTCTTTTCAATCAAAATGAAAAATAAAAAAGCCCCCTCGCGGGGGCCGGGTCTGCCGATGCGGTTCCTAACAATTTGGGGGGTGGTATGAACATCGCACCAGCGAGAATCCCACCTTAGACCAAAGGGGTATCATCAATTCAGGATCTCGATGCCCAACTCGTCGTTCTGCACGGCACGCGCGGTCGATGCCTGCGCGCGACGCACGTCCGACGCGCCGGTGAGATGCGGGCTCTTGACACCGGTGATGATCGTCATCACCATGATGCGTCCCTTCATCGACTCGTCGACGCGCGCGCCCCAGATGACGTTCGCGTCCTGGTCGAGCGACGTGGTGACGAGTTCACCGACCTTGTTGATATCATCGAGCGTCATGTCCGGGCCGCCGGTCACGTGGATGAGCGCGCCTGTCGCGCCCTCATAGTTGATCTGCAGCAACGGATTCTCGAGCGCGCCGCGCACGGATTCCTCGACACGGCTGTTCGTGTCGCTGCTGCCCACGCCGATCGCGGCGAGACCGCCGTTGGTCATGATGGCCTTCACGTCCGCGAAGTCCAGGTTGACCAGCGAAGGCACTGCGATTGTTTCGACGATGCCCTTGATCATGGTGCTGATGAGCTCGTTCGCGACGGCAAACGCCTGCTGCACAGGCAGGTTGCCTGCAATCTGCACGAGGCGGTTGTTGTCGATGACGATGACGGTGTCGCTGACCTTGCGCAACTGCTGCAGACCCCATTCGGCCTTGTCACAGCGCGCGCGCTCGATCTTGAACGGCATCGTGACGACGCCAATCACTATCGCGCCGGTGTCGCGTGCGACCTGCGCCGCGACAGGAGCGCTACCAGTGCCGGTGCCGCCTCCCATGCCTGCGCAGACGAAGACCATGTCCGAGCCCTTGAGCGATTCCTTGAGCTCGTTCATCGATTCCTGCGCCGCTTGCGCACCCTTCTGCGGGAAGCCGCCGCAGCCGAGGCCGCGCGTCACTTCTCTGCCGATGAGGAACTTCTTGTCCGCCTCGGAGATATCGAGATGCTGTTTGTCCGTGTTGCACGCGATGACTTCGGCGCCCTTGATGCCGCGGCGATAGAGCCACGTGACCATGTTGTTGCCTGCGCCACCCGTGCCGATGATTTTGATGGTCGCCGGTGCGACATCGACGTCGGTGCTGCCAAATGCCTGTTGCTGCTTCGCTGCCTTCTCAACCAAAAAGTCCATGTGTTGTCTCCCCCTGTTCCCCTTTGTGTGGTGTTGTGTAGAGCTCTCGCTACCGAAAGCTTTTTATCGGAGTTCACTATACTCCTCTTTAGAACCAGTTGTGTAGGACGCCAATCCGACACGCCGACTACGAACGCCAATTCGTGGTTGAGATTCGCATTCGCCGCCAAGCGAATTTGAATCGAATCATTGACCCCAACTATTTTGTTCTATCATCTTTTATCTAATATTTAACCATTCCCACTCTTCGATATAAACAATCAACTAGTCATGTCAGTATTCTCAAGTAGGAACAACGAGAATTTCCGTTCTGTTTTGTCGACGAGAAACCGTGAACGAAACCGTTTTGCGAATGCGCGGTGCGCCCTGTTCACACGCGCTGCAGATGCTTCTTCGCCTTCTCGATGAGGTCCTTGCCGCGGCGCAATGACGCCTCGATCGCGCGCGAATATTCGCCCGTCAATTCCGGCAGGTGCGCGAAACGGTTGCCGTAGGAATTGATGAAGACAAGCGACTCGATGCCGAACTTGAGCGGCGCCTGCGGCTTCTCGTCGGCATAGCCAAGCGCGAGCACGACGTGCGGCTGCACGTCGTCAGGCATGCCGACCGCGCGACGCAACTGGTCGTCGTCGAACGCGCCTATCCAGCAGGCGGCAAGACCTTGATTGTGTGCAACGAGGAGCATCATCGCACCGACGCTGGCCGCGTCGTGCGCGGCGAACCTCGTCCTGCCCCGCTCGCCGTACAACTGTTCGTTCTTCGTCGGGTCGACGGCGAGGATGATGTGGACCGGCGCTTTTTCCATCCAGTACTGTTGGTAGCACGCCTCGGCGACCTTGCCGCGCACGTCGGGATCGATGATGACGATGGCACGCACGTCCTGCACGTTGCCGGCAGTCGGCGCGAGACGCACGCAGTCGAGCACGTTGCCCACCACCTCCCACGCGAGCGGCACTTCGAGAAACTTGCGGACGCTCCGCCGTGTCCGTATCGCCTCGATGACATCCATCCTCTCCATCCTAGCGATGGCGGTTTATAAACATTCGGGGAGCGACGTGCCGTCAACCGCGGCGGTAACGCAGTGGGCGCGGGGCGCATGCTGCGTCCGGCCGTTTGTGGTGGCTGGGTGGGAGCAGCTGTCCGCCGTGGTAACTTCTATAAACCCTCCGCGGTGACAACGTCTTCTTGCCATGGTCAACATTTTCAAGAGAATCATCCGGAAATCAACAAAAGAAGTCCGGCATCAGGTCGAAAGAATACTCAATCTCGATCCGGTCATCGACAATGATGAACGGTTCAGAAGGATCCGCGCCCGCTGCAAACCGTACACGATGACGTCCAAGGCAAAAATGTACGCGTTGTACAAAGCAGTGGAGTACGTCATCCATGCGAAGATACTGGGTGATTTCGTCGAATGCGGGGTCTGGCGCGGCGGGAGCATGATGCTCATCGCGCATACACTTCGCGAGCTCAACGTCACCAACCGAAAAATATTCCTGTATGACACGTTCGAGGGAATGGCGAAACCGACGGAAGAAGACCGGCAACTATCGAACAAGAACGCGCCTGTTCTTGCCAAGTGGAAAGAAGAAGCGGAACAGGACCATAACAATTGGTGTTACGCATCGTTGTCCGACGTGAAAGCCAACATGGCGTTGACCGGATATCCGGAGAACAACCTCGTTTTCGTCAAAGGAAAAATCGAAGACACAGTCCCCCGCACCATGCCCTCCAGAATCGCGCTCCTGCGACTCGACACCGACTGGTACGAGTCGACAAATCACGAACTGCGCCACTTGTTCCCCCGGCTCTCGAAGAAGGGGGTCCTTATCCTCGATGATTACGGCCACTGGGCCGGATCGAAAAAAGCGGTGGATGACTACTTCTTCCGCAAGCCGATACTGCTCAATAGAATCGACCCTGGCGGAAGAATCGGACTCAAGGATTGAACGGCCGCTTCCTGTCCAACACGTCGGGCGGTAACGCATAAGTACTAGCTGGTGGGACGCCACGATATGCTCTACGCGCAGCTCGCAGCGCTCTACGATTCACTCGCAGCGACGCCAAAACGTCTCCACAAGATGTCGCTGCTCAGCGCGTTTCTGCGCACCGTGCCTGCGGCAGAACTCGAGCACGTGATGCACCTGCTCCAAGGCCGCGTCTTCCCGCAGTGGGACCAGCGCACGCTCGGCTTCTCCGCACAACTCGCGCTCAAGACGCTCGTGCGCACGAGCGGACAGTCGCAAGAGAGGGTCGTGCAGCGCTGGAAGGAACTGGGGGATTTAGGAAAAGTTGCGGCATCGTTTTCTTCCAGCGGCAAACAGACGATGCTGGTCTCCGCACCACTCACGACGCAGCACGTCTACGCGAACCTGCGCAAGCTCGCCAGCGTCGAGGGCGAGGGCATGGTCGGCACGAAGGTCTCCATCCTCGCGCAACTGCTTGCGGACGCGAGCGGCGTCGAAGCGCAGTATCTCATCCGCACCGTGCTCGAGGACCTGCGCATCGGCCTGGGCGAAGGGACACTGCGCGACGCGCTCGTCTGGGCGTTCGAAGCTGCCACTCTTGACCTGACGTACGACGCGGAGAAGAATGATTTGGTCGTGCCTGACAGGGCGGCGTACGACGCGATGGTCGCACGGTACCAGCACGCCTACGACATGTGCAACGACTTCGGCCGCGTCGCGGCCGTCGCTGCCGCCGAAGGGAGCGAGGGGCTCTCGCGCATCAAGCTCACGACAGGAACGCCTGTGAAAGTGATGCTCTTCCAGAAAGCGAAGAGCATGGCCGATGCGCTCGAGGCCGTCGGGAAGAAACAGGCGGAAACGGAGGATGCGTCGGGAGACGACGCTTCCGGCGACGATGCGTTTTGTCCTGTCGCCATCGAGGACAAGTACGACGGCTTCCGCATCCAGATCCACAAGAGTCCTGAGGGCATCCGACTCTACACACGACGTCTCGAGGAAGTCACCACGCAATTCCCGGATGTCGTCGAGGTCGTGGCAAAACACTGCCGCGGCGAGCGCTTCATCCTTGATGCAGAAGCGGCAGGCATCGACAAGAGCAGTGGGAAATACCTTGCGTTCCAGAACATCAGCCAGCGCATCAAGCGCAAGTACGACATCGAGGAGTTGCGCCAACGCTTCCCGGTGGAAGTCAATGTGTTCGACGTCCTGCAGGACGGGGATGCGAACCTGGTGGGGGCGCCGTTCTCGGAGCGGCGTGCCGCCATCGAGCGCATCGTGCCGTCGATGCCGGGCGTGCTGCAGCCGTCGCGGCAGCGCATCGTCGACACTGTCGAGGAAGCGCAACGCTTCTATGAGGAATCGTTGGCGCGTGGCAACGAAGGGGTCATGGTCAAGTCGCTCTCGAGTCCCTACGAGCCCGGTTCGCGCGTCGGCACGGGCGTGAAGGTCAAGCCGACGCTCGCGACGCTCGAAGTCGTCATCGTCGGCGCGGAATACGGCGAGGGCAAGCGCGGCGAGTGGCTCGCGACGTTCGTCATCGCGGTGCGCGACGCCGCGAGCGACGAGCTGATGGAAATCGGCCGCGTCGGCACCGGTTTCAAGGAAAAAGACGAGGAGGGCATAAGCTTCCGTCAGATGACGCAGATGCTCCTGCCGCTCGTGACGTCCGAGGACGGGCGGTTCGTGCACGTCAAGCCGCAGGTCATCATCGAAGTCGATTATGAGGAGATCCAGGCGAGCCCGACGTACTCGAGCGGCTATGCATTACGCTTCCCGCGCTTCGTGCGGCTGCGCGAGGACCGCGGCGTGCAGGACATCAGCACCATCGACGACGTCGAACAGTACTATCGTCAGCAGCGCGGGCGCGGCGCATAACGATTATATAGCGCCGCCACGACGCTCAGGTCATGCGTGCAATCCTTCTTTCCTTGCTCGTCGCAACCGTCCTCGCGTCGATGCTCATCGCAGGCTGCGTGAAACAACAAGATGCGCCGCCCGAGGTGCCGCCGCTGCGGCCGGACATCAACGACTCGCTGGGCAAGGTCGTGTGCACGCAGGACGCGATGGAGTGCGCTGATGGTTCGTTCGTCGGCCGCGTCGCGCCCGACTGCCGTTTCGCGCCCTGCCCAACGACCACGAGCGGCTGTCCCGAGGACGTGCGCGTGTGCGCGGACGGCACGACCGTCGGACGCGTGCTGCCGGACTGCGCGTTCGCGCCGTGTGCAGCGGGCGTTGCATGTCCGGAGGACGCGAAGCTCTGCCCGGATGGCAGCGCGGTGAGCCGCGTCGCGCCCGACTGCGAATTTGCGGCGTGTCCGGAACCAGTCGCGTGCCCGCAGGACTTCAAGGAATGCTCGCCCGGCGTCATGGTCGGCCGCAACACGACGACATGCGAGTTCGAAGCATGCCCTGCACCGAACGTGCAGAAGGTGACGCTCGAGGCGGACGACAGCGGCTTCTACCCGAGCGGTACGCTCTCATTCACACCAGGCACGACGGTGCAGCTCACGTTCTTCGTCCGCACCACCAATGTCTACTCTGCCGGCCTTGAGATACGCAGCGAGCTCTTCAACACAGGCGGCATCGCGCCTGGCGGGAGCAAGACAGTCACGTTCGACGCGCCTTCCTCGAAGGTGTCGTTCACGAGCTACTGGCCCTCCTCGGGCGTGAAGAAAGCGAGCGGGATTATTGACGTTGACGTGCGCTAGAACGACATCCGCCAACACACGCCAGCCACAACGTTTTTAAATACGCTCGGCTGTTTGGAAGGCAGAAAAGGGGGGGGGGGTCTTCATAGCCCATTGAATGGCACGCGCTAGACGTACGAAGCAAGGGTGGCTGTCGAAGCTTACGAAGTTTACAAAGCGCATCGGGAACCGCCGTTTGCGTGTGCCTGGAACAACGGTTTCGGTGCACAAAGGGCGCAAGGGTTTCCATCTGGACACAACACTCGGTCCGGATCGCACATCACGCGCCGCATCTGCTTCCCGCAAGAAGCATCCTGCCAAGCATGCGCTCAAGCACCCTGTTCAGCATCCAATCAAGCATCTTGCTAAACCGCCTGCCAAGCATCCGGTCAAACATCCTGTCACGCATCCTTTCAAAGGCACGCTCGAGAACCGTCTGATGCCTCCTGTCAAGCATCATTCGAAACATTCCGTCAAGCATCCTACTAGGCATCCTGCCAAGCACGTGGTTGCGCATCATGCGAAGCACAACGGGAACAAAGGTTCCCGTGTGTACGGAACAAAAGTTCCGTTGCATCCTGCGAAGCACGTTGTCACGCATCCCGCCAAACATCCTCCCAAGCATCCCGCTACGCATGCCATCAAACATCCTGCCAAGCACGGTGCCACGCACGCCGCGAAGAAAGCACACGCAAAGACACATGAACGACCGCAGTCGCGCCACGCGGCGCGCCTCGCACGCAGACGCGCGCACCGACGCACGCTCGCGATCGAAGGAGTCGTGCACACCGAGGTCGACCGCATCTACGAACAGGTACAGCAACGTGGAGGCATCTCGATACGCCAGCTCGCCAAGACGCTCCACATGCCGTACCACACCGTCGAAGCATGGTGTGAAAGCCTTGCAGACCGCATGCTCGTGACCGTGCACTACCCTGCCATCGGCCGTGCGTACGTGCGGCTCGCCACGACAGAGCAAGCGACCGTCACGCGCCGCCGCTGGGGAATAATCATCGCGCTTCTGGTAGTGCTCGTGCTGCTCTGCGCCGTGCTCGCCTACACTCTCGGCTACATCAACCTCGACTTCCTCCAGGTGGGCTAGATGGCAGAACCCAAAACGACGCACCGCACGCTCCTCGAGAAGTACCGCGTCGTGTCGGACAACATCCCTGCCAACGTCGCCATCTATCGCATCGTCAACGACCTCGTCCCGTTCTACGAGGTCACGCTGCCGCAAGTGGGCGATGCGACCAAGGCGATGCTCGGCGATTTCATGGAGGAGCTCGCGGCAAAGGTGCCCGTCGACACAGAAGGCGTCAACGACCCTGTCCGTGCCGCGGAAGTGCGCAAGATATTCTATCACGACGCACGCGAGTACCTGCGCGAGAAGCTCCGGTACACCACGCCCGACGAACTCGACGCGCTCGCCGGCATCCTCGTCCACAAGATGTTCGGACTCGACTTCCTCGAGATCATGATGGCGGACAACTACCTCGAGGAGCTCGCCCTCAACGGCGTACAGCAGCCCGTCGCCATCTACCACAAGAAGCACGGTTGGTGCAAGACGGACGTGCGCGCGACCAGCGAGGAGCAGATCTACAACTTCGCGTCCCAGGTCGGGCGTCGCTCGGGCCGCGAGATCAACTCGCTGAGCCCCATCATGGATGCGCACCTCCTTTCAGGCGACCGCGTCGCGGCGACGCTCTTTCCCATCAGCACAGCGGGCAACACCATCACCATCCGACGCTTCGCGCGCAACCCCTGGACGCCCACCTCGCTCATCAAGGCAGGCGCCATCAACGTCGAGATCGCCGCGTTCATCTGGCAATGCATCCAGTACGAGCTGAGCATCATCGTCGCAGGCGGCACCGCGTCGGGCAAGACCAGCGCGCTCAACGCCATCTGCGCATTCATCCCGCCCAGCCAGCGCATCATCAGCATCGAGGACACGCGCGAGATCGACCTGCCCAAGCAGCTCGAGTGGAACTGGGTGCCGATGAGCTCGCGCAACAAGAACCCCGAAGGGCTGGGCGAAGTCACCATGCTTGATTTGATGGTCGCGAGCCTGCGCATGCGTCCTGACCGCATCATCGTTGGTGAAGTGCGCCAGCGCAAACAGGCGGAGACGATGTTCGAGGCGATGCACACCGGCCACAGCGTCTGCGCCACCATGCACGCGGACACCGTGCTGCAGCTGAAACGCCGCATCCTCGAGCCGCCGCTCGAGATCCCGCGCACGGAAGCGGAAGCGTTGCACGTCATGCTCGTGCAGTACCGCGACAGGCGCCGCGGCGCCCGTCGCATGCTCGAACTCGCCGAGGTCATGACCGGCGGCAGGGACGACCTCGAAGTCCACTACCTCTACCGCTACCGCCCGCGCATCGACGGCTTCGAGCGCGTCTACGACAGCATCCGCGTCCGCGAGGAACTCAACCTCCACACAGGCATGACCGATGCCGAGATCAACGACGACATGAAGGAGAAGAAGAATGTGCTCCAGTGGATGGTCGACAACGACGTCTCCGACATCGACGTGTTCGGTGCGGTGATGCACCTCTACTACACCGACAAGCCCAAACTCTTCGCGGTCATGAAGGCCAAGGACGGCGCTTCCACGCTCCAATGACACAGCGCGTCCCGCTGATGCTGCTGGGCACGCGGTTGTGCCACTGCTTCCACCGGCCGCTGCGGCCGCTGCTCGACCTGTTCTCGGGCAGCATGCCGACGCTGCAGAAAGACCTGCGCAAGACCGGCATCGACCTCGCGCCGACGCGGTATCTCAACGTCGCCATCATCAATGCGACGGTCTGGTTCCTGCTCTTCTCGTTCCTGTTCTTCGGCATTCTCTACGTCGTGCAGGAGGAGCCGCTGCAGGCGGCCCTCATCCGGTCGCTGCTCTACGGCGTCGGCCTCGGGTTCCTGATGCTCATCGTCTTCGTGCGCTACCCGCGCATCCTCGCCGGCAAGAAAGCGGAGCAGATCGACACCTACCTCGTCTTCGCGCTCAAGGAGATGCTCCTGCAGGTCAACAGCGGCGTCTCGCTCTACAGCACCATCGTCAACGTCGGCAGGCAGGACTACGGCAGCGTCTCGGAGGAATTCGCGCAGGTCGGACGCGACGTGAACGCAGGCGTCTCGATGCGCGAGGCGCTCGAGCGCCTCACAGGCAGGACGGAGTCGCAGGTGCTGCGCCGCACGGTGTGGCAGCTCATCAACGCGCTGCAGTCCGGCTCTTCCATCGACACCATGTTGCACTCGATGATCGATGACGCGACGATGGACAAGCGCACGCGCATCCGCGACTTCTCGCACGAACTCAACCTCTGGGGCCTCCTCTACATGACGTTCGCCGTCGCGGTGCCCGCCATCGGCCTGATGATGATGATCATCCTCAGCACGTTCGGCGGCGCCGGCGTGACCAAGGGCGGCTTCATCGCGTTCGTCGCCATCGGCTTCTTCGCGCAGATCGGCCTCATCGGCTTCATCAAGTCACGCCGTCCGGTGGTGAGCGCCTGATGCGCTTCCACGACAGGGTGTACATCAACGTCGCGTTCTTCGCGCCGCGCCCGTACCGCGAGAGCGTGCGCAGACAGCTCGACTATGCAGGCATACGCCACGAGCACGAGGAGATCGTGGTGGGCCAGGTGCTCCTGCTCGCGCTCCTCGTGGCGTGCGCCATCATGTTCGGGCCCGTCGCGCTCGGCTTCTCATTCTGGTGGGTGCATGCCGGCATCGCGCTGGGCGTCCTTGTCCTGATACTGTTCGTCCACTACCTCGCCATCTACTTCAAAGCCGCGGACCGGGCGAAGAAGGCGGAAGCGGTGCTGCCCGACGTGCTGCACATCATCGCATCGAACCTGCGCGCGGGCTCGACGCCCTACAACGCGCTGCGCGCGGTGCAGCGTCCGGAATTCGACCCGCTGGGCGAGGAGATCGCGCACGCCGCGCGTCGCGCGTCGAGCTCGGAGAGCTTCTCGTCCATCCTGCTGCGCATCGGCGGGCGCATCAACTCCGACACGCTCACCCGCACGTTGCGTCTCTTCACCACGTCGCTGCGCGCAGGCGGCCACAGCGCGACGCTGCTCGAGGAGCTCGCACGCGACATCATCGAAAGCAAACAGCTCCAGCGCGAGTTCGTCTCGTCCACCAAGTCCTACGCGATGTTCATCCTGTTCATGGTCGTCCTGGGTGCGCCGTTCCTGCTCACCATCTCGGTGCAGTTCGTCGAGATGATAGTCGACATCGCTGCCCGTTCCAGGATAACAGGCGGCTCGCAGATAGGCTTCGGTTTCTCCGGCCAGCTGCCTGTCACACCTGAGTTCCTGGTGTCGCTGTCCATCGTCATGCTCATCGGCACAGGCGTCCTCGCGAGCGTGCTGCACGGCGTCATCAAGGAAGGCAGGGCAAAGGAAGGGTTGCGCTTCGCGCCGCTGGTCGTCATCGCGAGCATCATCATGTTCTTCGTCGCGCGGCATGTGGTCTCCGGGTTCTTCTGAGCGTCACGTGTGCTGCGGTGAGACATGCGCTGTAACGTACACGTCTGGTAAAAATATCGATACAATAGCATAAATAATCAAGCACCATAGTACACCAAGTACTTTAGGACAATGTGAACAACATGAAACCTACGCCGGCCGGAGAAAAATCAGCGCCCGGTGTGCCAACAGAGCTTCGCAAAGCGCTCGCGGCTGCCCCGCGTGCGAAGGCTCGGTGGCATGATCTCACGCCGGTCGCGCGCAGGGACTTCATCAGTTGGATAGATTCGGCCAAACAACCGGAGACACGTCGACGCCGGATCGAGAGGGCCTGCGTGATGCTTGCGGCCGGAAAGCGACGCCCTTGCTGTTATGCCGTAGTTCCATTTACTCTGTACAAAGCGCTCGCGGCTAGCCCGCGTGCGAAGGCGCAGTGGCGTGGCCTCACGCCGCTCGAACGCAGGGACGTTATTGAGTGGGTAAACTCAGCTACACAACCGGAGATACATAGGAGCCGGGTCGAGAAAGCTTGCGTGATGCTTGCGGCCGGAAAGCGACGCCCTAGCTGATACGCCGCCGTCTACACGCATTCGGGTGCTGTCGCACACCGTTGCCAATCGCAAAAGTGAGAAGGAAGGTTTATATACCAATTCTGTAGCTTGGTAGCCAAGTGTCGCTACTGACATCAATTAGTAACAAAAGAGGTGTATACAATGAATCGAAAGGCACAGGCCGCAACCGAATACCTGATCGTGCTGGCAGTGGTCGTCATCATTGCCCTGATCGTGGTGTCCATCACCGGCGGTATTCCGGGTATCGGCAAGGGCGCCGCAGGCAGAGCCTCGGCAGCATACTGGGCGACGGCAGACGTCGCAATTAACTCGTATGGCGTGTCGGAAGGAGGCGCAGACTCGGTTGCCATCAAGAACAACCTGCGCAGCCCCATCTCGGTGAGCGCTGTCGTCATCAACGGCGTCGACCTTGAAACGGCAACGAGCACCCTCGGCGTCGGCGGTACGGTCTCGTACAGCGGCGCAATCGCGACGTGCACCGCAGGCCAGGCATATGCGTACAGCGTGTCCATCACATTCACGGACACCAAGACGAACCTGACCACGACCATCACAGGCGATGGTGCACAGCTCGAAGGCACGTGCACGGCGTAAATCTGAACCCTTTTTTTCTTTTTTCTTTCTCGTTTTTCCTTCTCAGTCCTTCACACTCCTACTGTAAACCTTAATATACGCCTGCACGCTGTTCTTCCCATGTCAAAAAGAGGGAGGCGCCGTACGACAGCCGCCAGACGCCCTGCTGCTCGTCGCTCACGTTCAACGACAGCGCACAAGCCAACCGCGCGCGAGCAGCGCTCGGTGTTCAAGCAAGCAGTGCGTGTCCACACAGGCGTGCACGGTCTCGACTCGCTGATGGATGGCGGCTTCCGCCGCAGCAGCATCAACCTCGTGGGCGGCGGCGCGGGCACAGGCAAGTCCATCTTCGGCATGCAGTTCCTTCTGGACGGCATACGCCACGGTGAAGCAGGCATCTACATCACGTTCGAAGAGGACCCGGACAAGGTCATCGAGGACTTCCGCAGCTTCGGGTGGGACCTGCAGAAACACATCGACAACAAGATGCTCGCCATCCTCTTCTACACCCCGCAGCAGGTCGGTCTTGTCATCGAGTCAGGCGGCGGCATCGTGCGCGACACCATCGAGGCCATCAAGGCCAGACGCCTCGTGCTCGACTCGCTCACCGCGTTCACGCTCCTCTATGATGAAGAGTTGAGCAAGCGCAAGGCGGTGCTCCAGTTGTTCGAGAACGCGCACAAGTGGGGCGTCACCTCGCTCATGACCAGCCAGCAGGAACAGGAACCCGAGACGCATCTGAGCAACGTCCTGGAATTCGAGACGGACTGCGTCATCATCCTCTACAACACGCGTGACGGGCACAAGCGCGTGCGGCGCATCGAGATCTTCAAGATGCGCGGCTCGCCCCACGCGAACAAGCTCATGGCCCTCATCATCGACAGGAAAGGCATGCGGCTGGGCCACGGTTGACAATGCGCGGCCAGGCCAGTGCAGAGGTCATCGTTGTGGTAGTCATAGTCGCGTTGGCGCTCATCGCGCTCCTGCCGACGTACACCGGCCTCGCGACGGCATCCGATGAGCATATCGCCGAACGCGAGGCACGCATCGCCGTCGACCAGATTGCCGATGCCGCCCGTTCTGTCTGGTTGCAGGGCAGCAGTGCACGCGTCACCGTGCCTATCGCCGTTCCTGAGACCACCCAACGTCTCTCGTACAGCGGCCAGCGCATCATCCTCCCCTACTCGACCAGCCAGGGCGAGCGCGACGCCTACCACGTCCTGCCATTCAACATCACCGGCAACACAACGACGCCCGTGCGCACCATCAACGTCAAGCTCGAAGCGACGTCGAGCGGCGTCATCGCGAGGAGCTGATATGCGCGGACAGGAGATGCATGGACAAGCCAGTGCGGAGATGGTGATCATCCTCGCCATCGCCGGCGTCGTGCTGCTTGCTTTGCTTTCCATCTACGACAATGCCTCCTCGCGCTACGGCAGCCAGTCGGACGCCGCGCTCGCGACAGCCGCGGTGCACGCCGCGGGCGACAGCATCGAAGCCATCCACCTGCAGGCGGTCGGCTCGCGCACGCGCGTCTACCTCACGCTCCCACAGAGCGTCCAGAGCATCATCATCGGGAACAGGACGTTCGGCATCACCTACGGTTCGGGCACCGGTCACACCGCCTACCGCACGTTCGCGTTCAACGTCAGCGGCAGCGTGGCACCGACCGGCGGTGCGCTGCTCCTGCTCGTCGATTCGCTCGTGGGTGAGGTCACGATCACGCAGGTGAGTTCGTGAGGCGGGGCCAGGCACACGAAAACCGTTGGTTTTCGGGCCAGGCCGCTCGTCGCGGCCAGGTAATCACGGACTTCATGATGACGCTGGGCGTGATGTTCGTCATCTTCCTCTTCTTCGCCGCGGTGGGCAGCAAGCGCTACGTCGCCGCGATGAGCGAGGTGGATGCGGTGCGCTGCCGCGAGATCGTGTCGACGCTTGCACTGCACATCAACGCGCTGCACCGCGCGAGCTATGGGGCGGTGCAGGAGGTCGTGCTGCCGCTGGGGGTCAACAACCCCGGCGACTACCGCATCGACTTCTATCCCTCGTCGCACGTCATCGAACTCACGTTCACCGGTGATGTCGATGTGCGGCGTTTCGCCTATCCCGTCCTCACGTCGAGGTTCAACGGCACGACGAGCGGCATCAACAAGAGCGTCACGTTACGCAACAACTACGGGGTGATCCAGGTTGACTGACCGTGGCCAAGTATTCTCCATGGACATGATCATCGCGTTCGCCGCCATCGTCGGCATCCTCCTCTCGGTGTTCCTGCTCTGGAGCCACACGACGGAGAGGATAGCCACGCACAGGACGAGCACCGAACTGCGGCAGTTCGCCAAGGACGTGAGCAACGAACTTCTCATGAGCAAAGGCGAGCCTTCCAATTGGAGCGCCGGCACCTACCCGCTCAACGTCACGCAGATCAATGCGATGGGCTTCGTGCACGAGCCGTGGGTGCTCACGACGCAACGCATGGACGGCTTCCGTTCCATGAATTATAGCCAGCGCAAGGAGATCCTGGGCATCCTCGGGCCGGGCTACGAATTCGACGTGACCGTCTCCTATTACAATGGCAGCCACTCGTCGCAGATCTGGTCGGCAGGCGCCAACATGACGGACCCCGCCATCGTCGCGGTGCAGGAACGCATGGCGCTCTACAACCGCAGCTGGGTCACCCTCACGGTGCGAGTGTGGCAGGAATGAGCATATTGAAGAGAACGAGGCGCGGCGCGTTCTACACCATCGACGCCATCATCGCGACGCTGCTGCTCGCGCTGGGCATCCCGCTCGTGCTCTCGACACTGCAGGGGGTGGACGTCGCGCCGCTCGCGGAGTCGTCCATCGCATTGCGCGGATTCGATTCGCTGGCCATCCTCGAGAAGAACCACACGCTTCTGGACGCCTCCAACACCAACGTCACGAGCAGGCTGCAACTGTTCGTCGATTTCCTTCCCGCCAACCAGTGCGGCAACATCACGCTCCACGACGCCAACGTGACGCCGCTAACCTCTGTCCAGACGACCGGTTGCGTGTACACGGGGGAGGAAACATCCGCGGTCGTGCGGCGTTCCTACATCTACAATAGCGCTTTTTACATAGCATCGATGCGGTTGTGGTACCGATGAACAAGAAGGCGTTCCTCAGCACGGTGCTCGTGATTCTATTACTCTTGCCACTCATCATCCTCGGCAAGACCGCGGCGGACGCCGCAAGCAGGCAGCGCAGTGCAATCATCACAACCGACGGCGGGATGCGCGCGTTGTACCATTATGATGACATCGTGGACGACTACGAATCGCTCGTGGGCCTCAGCGTCGACAACATCATCTTCGAAGGCGACGGCGGCTTCTGGGTCAACTACACCAACATCGGGCTCCTCGAAGAGAACGCGACCGCGAAAAAGTTCGCGAGCTACGCGGACTGGATGGAACGCACCTACGCGCCCCTCATCAACCTCATACTCAATGTGAGCGAGCCACCCACGCAGTTCAATCTGAGTCCGTACAACTACAAATTGTTGGTGGGTCCGGACCTGTATTTCATGACAGGCGATGACGTGAGCGAGCAATGGCGCAACCTCGACAAGATCATCATCCGCGTGCGCATCAACCAGACTCTTTCGAACCGTACGTACGACAACTCGCCGCCCAACAACGGCAATGTCGAGGTGGAATGCAACATCATCGGGTCTGATGGCAACGAGACGCTCGATGATACGACTGCTGAGATGAAACCCAACGGCGCCAACCAGCCGTTCGAGGTCCGGTTCAACGATGGTTCGTGGATCAAGATCGAGCTCGAGAAGTACAACTTCAGCGACGGCACGCTCCATACTTCCTCGTCCGGCCTTGAAGTCATCGTGGACCAGCTGTCCATCCGCTATGAGACCAATGGCACGACGCCGGAATTCTCCGCTGATGGCGTCATCAACATCCTCCAGCCCGGGAACGTGAACAAGACGACGAATGCGGTCATGCAGGCGACGACGTAAGCATGCCTTTTCGGGTCTGACTACGGCCTGTACTCTTCCTCGTCCCTTTGTAGCACTACCTTTTTAAACCCCCTCTTACCGCATCGACGGTAAGCCTCTTTAGTCTAGCTTGGATAGGACGGAACCCTGCGGAGGTTCAGGCCGGAGTTCAAATCTCCGAAGAGGCGGTCGTCATCATGTTTTTTCTAGGGCGTTTCTACACTCCCCCACTCGACACCGTGTCGCGGCCCTCTTAAGGAAGGGCGTCTGCTGTATTGTCTATGTGGACGAACATCATGCGCAGCACGCCGCCGCTTCGACGGCTCCAAGCCAGCAGCTTCCGGCGCAGTTTCGAGCTTGGCGTGCTCGAGCGCCTGCAACTGGAAAAGTATGGGTGGGGGACGATTCGTGATCACGCGGAAAAGATAGTCCGCGACAGATTGATGGTGACGTCGCTGCATGACGGAAAGCAGACGCCGTTCCACGGCCATCCTGTCTTTGTCGCGCAGCACGCCACCGCAACGTGCTGCCGCTCGTGCCTGTTCCAATGGCACCGCATCCCGCAGCACCGTCCGATGACTGAGGAAGAAATCCGACAAATCACCGGACTCCTGCTTGCCTGGATCGCTCAACAGGAAGAGAAGCACGTGGCGCAGCACGCATCACTGCCTGCAGTGTCACCACAACCATCACGCTTGCCTGACTTGCGCATAACGGCGACGCCCCACGCCGTTGTCGCTCATTGACCCAACTACACCTCCGCTTTTCTTGGGGCTTTTTGTCTTTTCCTTGTTTCTTTTCTGTTCAACAGTAATGGTTTGACAGCGATGTGTCTGTTCAGATACTGGCGTCTGTTTGAACATTCACGCTTGCCGTTTATGGCGCGTGCTTAGCAGCCCGTCTCGAATCGAGAGGGGTGGCAGCTGCACTTGTACGTCCACGGCGGTCCTTGACCGACGCCGACGCAGTTACCGGTTCCGCATTCCCCGCCGTGCTGACAGATGTCGCCCGGCTCGCCTGTCTTTGCAGGTCCTGCCTGGCACGGACCAGCGACGTACTTGAACGCGTCGCACGAGCAGCGGTACGTCCACGGAGGACCCTGGCCCTCGCCGACGCAGTTGCCCGTGCCGCATTCGCCGCCGTGGTTGCAGATATCGCCCGGTTGCTTCTTCGTCGTCGAGGGCGCGGCAGATGCGCACTCGACCTTGACTTCGGTCGCTTCCTTCTTCAGCGCGCTCTTGACGAACGGCGCTGCGATGAGGAGCTTAGTCTTAGCCCAGAATGTGTTACCTGTGATCTTGATCTGTCCGGTTGTAGCATACAGGTATGCGAATGCGCCCATGCGCGACTCGGCGCCGAGGATGGCGTCGAGCTGGCATTCGGTGAGCGTGACGGTGAACTTCGCCGGTGCCGGGTTCTTGAGGACGGCTACAACTGCGCCGTCCTTGACGCCGAAGTAGACGCGCTCGACCAGGTTGTCCTGCATCGTGATGAACAAGCTCATGTCATCGCCGCCGAAGAGCGATGCAGCGATACCTGGCAACGGCACAGGACAGTCCTTGACCTTGTCGTTGAGCGCCGGTATTTCCGCAAGGAAGTCGCGCGTGTTCTTCGCCTGGATGTCGAGCGCGCATTGAGCGAGCGCGACGCTCGCGAGCAGCAGTGCCATCAATGAGAATGTGAGGATTGTCTTGTTCATACGAAGGATGATGGACTTCCGATATATAAAGTGTGACGGGGCTCAAGAGGCAGGTGGCAATCTGAAGTGCAGGTCCTATTCCTTCGTGAACTTGCCAAGGCCCATCTGTCCCTTGCGCTTCGTCTCTTTCACGGGTTCAGGAACCTCTTCGCCCACCGCTTTCTTGACCTTGGCAGCTGTCGCTTTGCCCAGCAGTTGCGCAAGCGTGGTGAACGACACTTTCTTCACGTCCGCCATGTCCTTGATGCCTTCCTTGAAGAGCAGCCGCGCGCGTACGCGACCGACGCCTTCCAATTGCAAGAGCGGTAACAACTCTTCTTTCACGCCGTAGCGCAGACGCATCCGTATCCTCCTGATGTCCTTGATGAGGTCATGCTTCTTGGCAAGACCGGCGAGCTCTGCGCTCGCGTAGAGCAACCAATCCGCGCGCTGGAGCTTGGTGTGAAGCTCGCCGGGCGTCGCGTTGAATTCCTCCAACAACCAGTCCTCGGTGCGCTCGTCCAGCCAGCTGAGGAACATCGCCGCTGTCTTGGCCGCCGCGACAGCATCGTCATATTCCGGTTCGTAGAGCGGCGGCAATTCTTCGAGCACAGGGTTGGTCTCGAGCAGCGCGACGTACTTCTCCCAGTCCTTGACGCCGACGCGCAACGGCGGACGGAGCTCGAGACGGCTCGTGAGCAGATGCAGCCACGCGAAGTCGAGCACCGCTTTCCTTGATGCAGCGACGTCGAACCCGTCGAGCAATTGATGCGCAGTGAGCGGGTCCAGATACAGCTGCGCGACGCGCGCACCGAGCGGCGTCGCGGTGTAGGCATCGACTGCAGCGGCGCTCTTGAATTCTGCATCGTCGAGGAAATGCCATTCTTTCAGCAGCGCCACCATGCGCTCGAGCGTCTGCGCCAGGCGCTTCATGTCCTTGTACTGGTACGCCCAGAACGTGCGCGAGAAGAACTCGATGAGCCCGTCGCGGTCCTTCACCACGCGCCCGGCGATGAGCGAGAGCACGTAGGTGCGTAAAACAGGTTCGACTGCGAGTTTGCTGTAGATGTCCTCTGGCTCGCCGCGCACGTAGCGCTCGGCCAAATCCTGCGCTTCGAGCTCGGTGTCGGCGACGAGCACTGCCTCGCCGCGCGTGTCGAAACTCGGGCGTCCGGCGCGGCCTGCCATCTGCAGGTAATCCAATACAGGGATGAACCCCATGCCGTGCTGGCCGAAGCGCTTCACGTCACGGATGATGACGCGGTACGCCGGCAAGTCGACGCCATAGGCGAGCGTGGGTGTGCACGCGATGACTTTTATCTGACGTGCGCGGAAGCCCTCCTCGATCACGTCCTTCTGCGAGCCGTTGAGCCCGGCGTGATGGAACGCGGCGCCGTTGCGGATGCACGATGCCAATTTCTCGCACTGCAGCGTCGGGCGGGAGAGCGCGTGCAATGCCTTTTCGGCGGCGTCGTGTAGTGCTGCCGACGGCTTGAGCTGCTTGGCGACGTCCTGCGCGACCTTCTCGGCGCTCTTCTTCGTGCCGACGAAGACAATGGCCTGCTTGCCGCGTTCGAGCGTGTCCAGGACAAGATTGATGACACTGTCGCGCGTCTTGCACGCTATCGCGAGTTCTGTCATCTCAGGCGCAGGCGGCCTCGCACGCGACGATGCACGGCTCGGCATACTTCTTCTTGCAGCTGAGCTCGCACTCGCCCACGAGGTTGTCTTTGCACGTGGTCGCGCTCGTCTCCTCTTCGTTGCAATTGTCGCGGCAGAGGAACGGACTGATGTACGGGTCGCACTTGTCGCGGCAATCATCGCCGCCGATCGCGCAACCCTTGGTCACGGACGGGATGCATTCATCCTTGCACGCCGTCGCCTTCGATTCGCACTGCGACGGGCAGTTCTCATTGCAGTCCTCGACAGCCTTCTCGAGCGT
>Ga0247727_10004521_pt1 | contig 29381 bp, 30 predicted proteins | sample WisWelCaveWW1625_FD_202498 | JGI IMG/M metagenome (GOLD analysis project Ga0247727, IMG submission 202498) | Biofilm microbial communities from Wishing Well Cave, Virginia, United States - WW16-25 | ecosystem: Environmental > Aquatic > Deep subsurface > Groundwater > Cave microbial mat | place...
AATGATCACCGGGCGGGAATCCAACGATTTAACGAGTCCAATCTGCCTATCCAGAAACTCGGGGTCCGGTTCGGGGCACAAGCCAAACTCCTTAAGAAATGGCTCGTTTTCCACTTGCCAGGCCTCGATGAAACCGTGACGCCGGTATCGTTCAACTGCTGTTTTTACAAATTCCAAAACTTTTTCCTGCTGTTCGGTTCCGCCCAGCTTTTCCGCCCATGGCGGGATGTGACACTCCGGCCAGCGCGGCAACCGCCGGCCGACAACTAAAACAAGTTTCGCGCCCCGCTCCCCCGCCCGCTCCACCAGAAAGTCGTAATCCCGGAAGTCGTAAACTCCGGGCGAACGCTCTACTTCGCTCCAATAGACCGGCAGCCGGATCTTGCGAACTTTCAGGTCATCCAGAAGCGTGCCGTAAGCGCCGCGCCAATCGATCCCCAGCTGGTCGGCAAAAAGTTTGCTGAAAGTCACGCCCCAGCTCTTCACGCCCGGGGTAAGCTCAACCGGCCGGCCGCTGAAGGCCAAAAGGAAGAGTCCCAGCAAAACAATAATCGTTCCAATCGGAAATTTTTCCCTCGGCAAACTCTTCCAAATCGCCGCGACGACGGCGACTATCAACCAGACAAAGAAGTACTGCAGGCCGGAAAGCGCCTGCACCAGGATCGCGCTGCCCAAAAAGATGGCGTAGTGCTGGACCAGAAGGCCGGAGCCGACAACGACTTTTAAAAAACCGAGCCAGCCCAGCGTTTTACCCCGGAGCGACTGCCAGTTTTCTTTAAGATTCAGCTTTTTCCCGAAAAACACGGCTAACGCAAGCCCGGTCAAAAAGTCGCCGCTCCTCGCGGTCAGGAACGCGCTTAAAAAGTCGGCGTTCTGGTAGACCGACTTGATCAAAATGATGGAGATGCTCAAAAGAAAGGCGGCGAGCACGGCCACCAGCTCTACATGAGAGCGGATGAGCAGCATCGCGCCGCCCACCAGAACGATGAAAATAATGATCTCAAAAGCGTCCAGCGCTTCCACTCCCAAAGCCGAGCCGAGAATGAATGTAAAAAAGGCGGTGAAAACCCCGACCAGCGGCGCGGCCCGCGAGACATCACTCCGCTTAACCGCCTCGTAAAAAGCGATCATGGCGAGGATATTTAAGACGCCGCTCGCCAAGCTCCGCAACACCAAATCCCAGCGCCCGCCGAAATCGGCAAGCGAAAAGAAGAACGGCAACGCGATTAGGGCATAGCCGGCGACCAGTCCGATGTAAGTGGCGTAGAGGAGGGAAGAACGGATCGGCCTGGTGAGAATTACCTTATCCAGCACCGCCGAACCGGCGAGTAAAAAATATGCGACGACAGCTACGATTAACCAGGACATGTTACTTGATCAGGCGCGAATATTCGCTGGCACTCGGCCGGACCTTTCTTTCCATCGTATCATAGTTAACTTCCACTAATCCGAAGCGGGGCCCAAAGCCGTGATGCCATTCAAAATTATCCAGAAGCGACCAGTAAAAATACCCTCGGAGGTCCACTCCTTCGTCTTTCGCTTTGTTCGCCCACCGAACATGGTCCTTGATGAAGTCCGCCCGCAAGCGGTCGGCGGCGTCGGCTACTCCGTTTTCGGTCACAAAAACCGGCTTTTGAAACCGCGCGAGGTATTTGAGGTTTTGATAGATGCCCTCCGGGTATATTTCCCAGTCCAGATCGCCGGTTTTGATGTTTTTGCGAAGAGGGTTGAGCGGATTTAGTGAAACCTTCATGTAGTAATTGAGGCCGATGAAGTCCAGCTTATTTTTTATGCGTTGGAGCGTGCCGCGATTGAAAAAGTTAAAAACCCAGCGCGACAGCGCCGAACCGCCGACAAGATTTTCCGCGATGCCGACCTCGGCGGACGACTGTAGGTCTTTGATAATGCCGTAAGCGGTCCGGTGGGCCTCCCGCAGATTATTCAAAACCGCGAGCGCGGCAAGCGGATTGCATCTCCGGGGCGGCCACTTGCCGCGAAGATAACAGAGGACAGCATAAACCTCCGGCTCGTTGAGCGGAATCCAAAACTTCACCGAGTCCTTGAAGCGCGCCACGACCACACGGACATAGCGGCCAAAAGAATCAACCGCCCTCGGGTTAGCCCAGCCGCCTTTTTTTGAAAGCCAGATCGGGCTGGTGAAGTGCCAGAGGGTGACGAATGGCTCAAGGCCGCGATTTTTCAGCGCGGCAATCACTTTTTCATAATGTCGTAGCGCTTCCTCGCTGAAACTCCCCTCTTCTGGTTCTATTCGCGACCATTCCAGCGAAAACCTGTGGGCGTTGTGGCTCAGCGATTGGGCGATGTCAAAGTCCTTTTCGAAAAGATTATAGTGATCGCAGGCGCGGCCGGCATCGAAGCCTCCGGCGCTGAAATCATTTGTGTTGCCGCCCTCTACTTGATGAGCGGAGGAGGCGGCTCCCCAGAAGAACTTATCGGATCTCCACATCAAGCTTTTCCTGAAGCGCGGCAATGATCTTCTCCATCTCGTGGCCAACTTCTTCGTCGGTCAGCGTGTGGTCTTCCGCCAAAAACACGAACCGGAACGTCAAACTTTTCTTGCCGCCTTTCCTGCCCTGATCCTCGTAAAAATCTATCAAGTCCACGTCGTCGAGATACTGCGGGGCGGCGTTTTCAAAAATCTCCATCAGCTCGTTGACGCGCACCAGCTGATCCACATAAAGCGAAAGGTCGCGGGTTACCGACGGATACTTCGACAACGCTTCGTATTCTTTTTCCTCGCTCGCTAACTTCAAGAGTTTGGCTAAGAATATCTCGGCCAGCGCGACGTTCTCCTCCTCTTTTGGCATCCCAAGGTAGCCAATAACTTCGTGATTCGCTTCGATGCGTAAGCTCTGATCTTGGTCCATAAATTTCAAATCCCAGTTGAGATCGCGGAAGAAATAGTCCACCAGGCCTAGTTCGCTCAAGAGTTGGTCCACTAACCCCTTGAGCTCCAGTATCGGGTTGCCTTTTTTAAAACCGAGCGCGATACCAAGGAACGGTTCTTCGCTTAATTCGCCATCTTTTTCCTTGAAAATATTGCCGACCTCAAAAATTCGCACCTCGTCATAGAAACGAAAATTGTCTTCCGCGTTGCGCAGGAGATGCAGGCCCAGGTTCGGCCTAAGATACTGGAAATCGGAGCTGATCGGGTTGCGAAGCGGCAGCGCCCCCCACCATTTGGGATCCGCGTACTTGGTCAGATCCTTTCGGGAAACAAAAGAATAGTTGTAAACCTCGCTCATGCCGAATCCCCGCAAAACTTCGCGGATCTTTTCTCTGAAGGAAACCTTGTCCTCCTTTTGAGCGGGCGCGAGCGGCACGTGCGGGGCCGCTTCCGGCAGATTATCGTAACCATAAAGATTGATGATCTCTTCGGCCAAATCGGCATGAAAGGCAATGTCGGTTCGCGCCGGCGGAACGGCTACCATTCTGCCTTTTACCGCGAAGCCGGCACGCGTGAGATATTCCAACGCCGCTTTTTCTTTTAAGTTTAGGCCGGTCAGCCGGTTGAATTCGCGGATATCAAACCGCAAAACCACTTTCGGCAGCTTGGAATAATTTACGTCCGCCGCTTCGCCGGCCTTCGCTTTGCAAATCTCTTTTAAAAGCTCGCCAGCCCGCCGCATGGCGATGTCCGCGAGTATCGGACTCAAGCCGTGGGAAAAACGCGAGGAAGCGTCGGTGAAAAGATTGAGCGACCGCGCGGTCTTGTAAATGCCGGCGCCGTCAAAATTAGCCGCTTCCACGATGATCTTGCGGCTATAAGCGGCGATTTCCGCGCGTTTGCCGCCTTTAATTCCGGCAATGGCCAGCGGCCCTTTTTCGTCGGCGATCACCAGATCGTTAGCGCTCAAAGCAAAATTGCCGCCGTCAATAGCGCTGATGTCTTCGCCTTTTTTGGCAAACCGCACGGTTATGCCGCCGTCAATTTTCTCGGCGTCAAAGGCGTGAAGCGGCTGACCCACTTCCAGCATCACGTAGTTCATGATGTCCACCACCGCGTTGATCGGCCGGAGGCCGCAAGCAAAAAGAGCGTCTTTCAGCCATTGCGGCGAGTGGGCGACTCTCGGCAATTCAAAGTACCTCGCGATGTAGCGCGGGCAGTGGCTCTTGGCAAGAATTTTAACTTCCGGTTTTGTGCCTTTGCGGTCAACTTTTGTTTCTTTGCCTTTGCCGAGATCGGCGGCCTTCCCGCCAAAAATCGCCGCCGCTACTTTAGCGATACCCCAGTGGGAAGCCGCGTCAGAATAGCGGTTGGCGGAAATAGAGATTTCTACGGTATCATCTCCGGCAACTGCCGTTTCAAAAGCGTGTAAATTAAGTGCGTCAACCAGCTTCGCCTTGTCGGGTATTTTGGCAGCGAGCTTTTTTAATAAGGTATGACTGAATTTCATCGGATTTTATTAAAACTGGTTGATGAACCTTAAATCGCCGGAATAAAACAGGCGGATGTCCGGAATCTTGTACTTGATCATCGCCAGGCGCTCAAGCCCCAGCCCGAAGGCAAATCCCTGAACTTCATTTGGGTTCAGCTTAACGCCCCTCAATACATTGGGGTGCACCATGCCCGCTCCCATTACTTCCAGCCATTTATCATGGAGCGGGGAGTTAGGGTCATGGATTCTGATGTCCACCTCCAGTCCGGGCTCCACGAACGGGAAATAGCTGGGACGAAAACGCACGTGAGTATCCACTCCGAAAAGCTGGCGGAAGAATTCGCCAATGACGTATTTGAAATTGGCGAGATTAACATCCTTGCCAACCATCAAACCCTCTATTTGGTGAAAATTGATTTCATGCGAGGCGTCCGTGGCCTCGTAACGAAAGACGCGTCCGGGAACGATGATCTGGAAGGGTGGCTTGTGATTTTCCAGGTAACGGATCTGCATCGGGCTGGTATGGGTGCGAAGCAGTTTCCCGGAGGAGAGCCAAAAGGTGTCCCACATGTCCCTGGCGGGATGATTGGCCGGAATATTCAGGGCATCGAAATTGTAATACTCGGTTTCTACCTCCGGACCTTCCACCACCGAAAAATTCAAGCTGGTGAAGATCTGCTTGATTTCATTTTCAATTTTGGTGAGCGGATGGAGATGCCCGGCGCGCACTTTTACTCCGGGACGGGTAATGTCGGCAACCGACTCGGTTGCCTTTTTGGCAAACGATTTGAGTTTGTTTTGCAGCGCCGCTTCCAGCTCCTCACGCAATTTGTTCGCCTCGGGACCGATTATCCGTTTTTGGGGAGCGGACAGGTCTTTTAGGGAGCGTAGAACATTCGTCAGCTCGCCGTCCTTCCGGCCCAAATACTTAACCCGGACGGCCTCCAAAGCTTTAGCGTCTTTCGCGTTTTTAATAGCGCCGACAGCTTCTTTTCTTAGCTGATCAAGAGACATGGCTTTATTTTATCACGAAACAAAAAACCGCTCAATTTAAACGGTTTTTTAGCTTTTGCGCAAAAAGTCCAGCCCACCGATAAGCCCAAGCATAACCGCCAGCACGATCAGGCCGGCCGCGGCGGCACCTAGAGCAATGGCCGGAAAGGCCTTGCGGATGGGGATGCCGAAGATAAAAGCGGCCAGACATCCGCTCCAGACGCCGGTAAATGGCACTGGAATTGCCACGAAAACAAATAGCGCGAACGCCCCCCAGAAACCCCAGCCCCCGTGCTCCTCCCCTTCCGGATGCTTGTGAAGATACCGGTCAAAGTGCTTGCTGTGCCGCTCGCGGGTGTATTTGAAAAGCCAGTTGAAGAACCGGTTGAAAAAATAAAAACGGTGCATCAGCCGCTCGCTCGCGTAATTCAAAATCAAAAGCAGCGGCAAGATCGGCAGAATGTTGCCCAGCACTCCCAAAAGATAGGCCTTGAGCGGCGCGAAACCGAAAACCGCGATGGCGATCGGAATCGCCGCCCGCACTTCCCCCACCGGCGTCGCGCCGGTCAAAACAACCAGGAGCTCATTCATTATTCCTCAATTGTATCACAGGTATAAAAAGCAGGGCTTAAAGCCCTGCTTTGTCGAATTCGTCGGGGTAGTCGGAGAAGATGCCTTCCACGCCGAGATCCTTGAGCCGCTTCATCTCGTCCGCGCGGTTCACCGTCCAGACAAGCACCTTGGCGCTCGTTTCCTCGCGGCTTCTTTGCATCAGCGCCGCGTCAACCGCGTCTTTGTGAAGATTCAGCGCGTAGACCGGGAAAGGCGTTTCGCGAGCGAAGATGCCGTTGTCGTGAGCAGCGAGAATCGCGTGTTCCGCCCATTCACGACTCTTGGCCAAGAGCGCGATTTTCAAGTTCGGCTCTTTTACTTTCATCCAAAAGAGGTCTTGCCAGGTCGCAGTGGAATTCTCGCCCGCTTCGCCGCTCGCGAAAGCGGAAACGAGAACCGAATCGACAACTTGGTGATGCCGGATCAGTTCTAGAACTTCGTCGGCAATGCCGGTCTCTTTCAACTCCACGTTGAAGCCGACCCGTCCGCGGAACGTGTCGAAAACCTTGGCCAGCGCCGGGATTTCCTCGCCGCCGACCTCAAGCTTTTCGAGCTCGGCTAGCGTCCAATCGCGCAGGCGGCCAAAGGCCTCGGTAAGACGCTCGAGCCGCGCGTCGTGGAAAACGACGATTTTACCGTCTTTGGTAGCGCGGATATCGAACTCAATCATATCCACGCCCCAGGCAACGGCTTTGTGGAAAGACCGGAGCGTATTCTCCGGCTCCCAGCCCTTGGCACCTCGGTGTCCTATTTTCAGCACTCCTATGTCCTTAAAATGCTGCGCAAATTATACCACAAAAAATCTATTTTCTCAAGAGCTTGGCTGCCATATCGGGATCAACGGCATTGATCTCCACGCCGGTCCCGAGCTCAAAACCGGCGCGAATAGAAACCTTTGGATAGGCCTCAATATGCCAGTGATAATGACCATACTTCTCTTTTTCCCGGAGCGGCGCGGTGTGGATGAAAAAGTTGTAATCCACGTCGTTGAGATTTTTCTCAAAGCTTTTCAGGGTAAAGCGGAGCGCCTCCACCATGTAGCTCATAATTTCGTCAAAGGTGTTTTCAAAATGCGGAAGGTGTTTTTTGGGAAAGATGCGCACTTCAAATGGGCTCCGCGATACATAAGGCGTGAAAGCCACTGCCCACCGGTTTTCGTAGATGACGCGCCTTTTCTCTTTCTTTTCCCAATCGATCATCGCGCAGTGGACACAATGTTTTTTCTCGCGGAAATATCTGGCCGAGCCGATCAACGAGTGATTAACGTCCGGCGGAATAACCGGCAAAGCGATCATCTGGTAGTGCGGGTGGTAGATGGAGGCGCCGGCAGCCGGCCCCCAATTGTGGAATATGGAAATGTACTCGATACACTTGTCGTTGTAAATCATCAAATAGCGGTCCCGGAAGGACTGAAACACCTGGTTGGCTTCGCTCAAAGGCAAGTGGACGAAATTTTTGTTATGGTCCCTAGTAACCACTACGTCGTGATGCCCAAATCCAGGCCGGTGTAAATATGGGCCGTCTTTGTCCAATGCGCCGCACAGGTCGGAGTGGACGAAAGCCGGATATTTGTTCTCAAAGACCTGCAGGGCCCATTTATGCTTGTTGGGGTAGGTAAAAAAAGGCGCGGGGTTACCGTTTTTTTGCGGGTCTTCGAACGGGCAGCCGCTTACCGGAGCGCGTGCCCTTTTGGCAATCTTGCCCAAAAGATCGCTGGGCCGCTTAGCTCGCCCCGGCGCAATGACGATCCAGTCGCCGGAGACGATGTCCTGCCGCAAATCGGAATTAGTTTTTGGTTGGCGCTTGGCCATTTTGGATTAATCTATTGTAATGATACCACTCGAGCACATCCCGCGCGATTGGGACGGCGTTTAAACTTCCCTCGCGGGCGTTTTCTATCAAGACCAAAACGGCGATTTTGGGGCTCTCAGCCGGGGCGTAGCCGACAAAAAAGGCGTTGGTGCGGGTATTGTTGGCAACCTGGGAACTGCCGGTTTTGCCAGCGGATTTGACAGGCAGCGAGGCGAGCATATTGGCGGTGCCGTAGGGCTTCCTGACCGCATCCTCCATGCCGATTTGTATTTCCTCCAACTCGCTGTTCCACTCGGAATAATCCAGTAAAACCTCCGGCTCGTGGCCGAGGGCCAGCGCCGGTTTGTAGATCCGCCCGCCGTTGGCCACCGAAGCGATAAAATTAATCAGTTGGAGCGGCGTCAGCAAAAGGTCGCCCTGCCCGATGCTTACGTTGTAGGTGTCACCGATCCGCCAGATTTGCCCGGTGCGTTTTTCCTTTTCTTCGGCCGACGGCAAAAATCCTTCGCTCTCGGCCGGCAGATCAATGCCGGTTTTAACCCCGAGCAAAAATTTCTGCCAATATTGCCGCAAGCGCTCTATTCCCAAACCCTTGAACCCGGCAAAGCCGCCGCCTACCTGATAAAAATAAACATTGCTGGAGCGGGCGAGAGCGGAGTGTAGATCCACCCAGCCGTGCGGCTTCCAATCCAGGAACCGGCTCGGCTTGCTCGGATCGTAAGGGTTGGGAATTTCTATAGAACCGGTGGAAAGAATTTGATATTCCGGGTCAATCAGATTTTCGCGCAAGGCGGCGAGTCCGACCAGCGGTTTGATGGCGGAGCCCGGGGTATAAACCCCGGAAATTGCGCGGTTAAAAAGCGGCTGACCCGGCGCGGACAGATATTTCTTTAAATTGTTATTGTCGAAACTCGGCAAGCTGACCAGCGCGAGCAACTCGCCGTTATTCGGGTCGATGGCCAGGCCAACTCCCGTTTCTCGGCCCAAAGAAGCCAAGCCGTCCCGAAGCCGCTTATAGAAATATTCCTGAAGCCCGCCGTCAATTGTGAGAGCAAAGTCCTGCCCGGAGGTGGACGGAGCCGCCACTTTGCTTTCCAGCGCTTTGCCGGCGGCGTCCCGGTGAATTATTAGTGTGCCGTCCTTGCCCTTCAGCCAATCTTCATATTGAGCTTCGATACCGCTTTTGCCCGCAACCTCGCTCGACTGCTCGGAGGCGCCTACGTAACCGAGTATGTGGCTGAAAACAGGAGCATCCGGGTAGTAACGCCGGTAATCGTCAGATATTTGGACGTAGTGAAGATTCAGGTCCCTGATTTTGATAGCTTGAACCGAAGTAATGTCGCGGCCAACGGCAACGAAGCTTTTTTTCTCCAAATTCACCGCGGAAACAACTTTTTTAATTTCCTCCGGGTTCTGGTCCAAAATTTCCCCCACCGCGAGGGCCGCTTCCTCCAACCGGACGCTGTCCTTCAAGAGCTCGGCGGCATTGAGAAAAACCGTGAACGAGCTCCTGTTTTCAACCAATGGACGCCCGAAACGATCGGAGATAATCCCGCGCGGCGCCGGCAGAGCCACTTCTTTATTGGCATTCGCCTCGGCTCGTCCGGCATAAAAGCCATGGCTTAAAAAGTTTAGCGACCCGGTTCGAAAAAGCGCGATCCCGCCCACCAAGAGAACCGCGGCGGCAACCAGCAGGAAGGTTTGCCGGGAAAGCGGCAACTCCAAATAATCCTGCTCCCGCTGGTCTTCGCTGAAAACTAGGTCTTCAACATTGAGCTCGTTTTTAGCCATCTTTCAAAAGATTTAAATAATACCATCCCGACTGCCAAGTTATAAACCAACTCCAACAAAACTTGCGGCCAACTCGCCACTAAGTAACTGGCGTCGGCAATCAAATAAAATAAAAGTGTCCCGCCGGCGACTAATACCAAATTATTAAAGTCCGGACGCCAATGCAAACGGCCGCCGAGCCAAGCCGCGCTGACCGCCGCGAGAGCGAAGACCAGCGATTCCAGTTCCACGCCGCCGCTGAACTTTAGCAAAAAAACCGCCGCCACAACCAAAAAGAGATAAAGCGCCATTTCGGAAACAAAAAAAGAAGCGGCGATGGTCATTGCCAGCAAAAGGTTCGGCTTGATGCCAAAAAAGCTCAACGCCTCCGTGTTTTGCAAAAGACCGGCTAAAAGCAGCAGCAGCAAAACGCCGAAAAACTTCATTTTATCAGCACCGCTACCTCTTTTATTTCATTGAACCGGTAAGGCAATTCCAGATCCGATTCCTGGAACGGGTCGGCATCCGCCTCCCGCAAACCGCGCACCGTCCCCAATTTCAATCCATAAGGGAACTCGCGGCTGGCGGAATAGACCCATTCCCCTTCGCTGACCGCCGATTTTTTATCAATGAGCGTTAATGCCGGTTCCTGGCCGGCGACCAGGAGCGCATCCGCTCCACCCGGCCCGACGCGGACCGAAATCGCCCAGTTATTGTCAAAAATTGTCCTGACGACGCTCTCGTTCTCAAAAACCTCGGCAACCCGTCCCAAGAGATGGTTGCCGTCGGCTGTAACCGCCATTCCGGCTTTAATGCCGTCTCCGGAACCGGCGGCGATGGTGAAAAAGCTGCGGTGGTTGAAAGGATAGGTGGAATGGACTTTGGCGATCAGCGCCTCGCGCCGGTTCTCGCTGACCGGCAGAGGCTCCGGCAGCGGCTCGAGCGAAATCAAAGCAGCCAGGCTGAATTTTGAGGAAACCGCGGCGTTGTTAAAAAAAACCAGAGCGGCGGCGCCTACCAGGACCAGAATCCACAGATACTTCATGCTGTCGGCTTATTTTACTATATTTTAATGTCCCGCGGCCGCAGCGGGTTATCCAAAATCGGCTGGTACTTTTCCAAGTTCTCCACCGCGATACCCGTGCCGCGCGCGACGCAGGTCAGCGGATCGTCAACAATATTGGCTGCCACCCCGAGCTCGCGCGTCAAAAGCGCGTCCATGCTTTTTAGCAAACTGCCGCCACCGCAGAGATGAATGCCGCGCTTCAGGATATCACCGGCAAGCTCCGGCGGTGATATTTCTACTACCTCTTTGACCGCCTCAACAATCGCCTTCAGGGATTTTCCGATAGCGGCCCTGATGTGCGTATCCCTGATAATTATCTCCCGCGGCAAACCGCTGGCGAGATCGCGCCCGCGGATATTCATTTCCAGCTTCTCGTTGATCGGCAGCGCCGAGCCGATGTGGATTTTCAGCTCTTCAGCGGTCGGCTCGCCGATCGCCATCTTAAACTCGTCCCGGATGAAGCGGATAATATCTTCAGTAAGCTTGTCGCCGGCGATCTTCAGGCTTTTCGCCGTCACCGTGCCGCCCATGGAAATAATGGCGACTTCGGTGGTGCCGCCGCCGATATCAATGATCATGTTGGCGGTCGGCTCATCGATCGGCAAGCGGGCGCCCAGAGCGGCCGCCAACGGCTCTTCGATCACATAGGCCCTGGATACACCTGCACCGACCACCGCGTCCTCCACCGATTTTCGCTCCACTTCGGTCAGGTTGCTCGGAACGCCGATAACCGCTTTTTGAAAACTGTAAAAAATCTTGGAACCGCCCAGCTTCTTCAGGAAATGACGGAGCATCTCCTGGGCCATTTCAAAATCGGAAATCACTCCGTTAACCAGCGGCCGGATGACATTGATGTGCTGGGGAGTCCGGCCGATCATTTTTTTTGCCTCTTCTCCGATCGCCAGCACCTGATTGGTCTTGGCGTTGATCGCCGCGATGGACGGCTCGTTGATAACGATGCCACGGCCGGCCAAATAAACCAAGGAGTTGGCCGTACCCAAATCTATGCCGACATTTTTTGAAAAAATCGCCAGCGGAGATTTCATAAGATTGCCCTAATTTTAAACTATTGCAGTTTTTTGAGCAACTCCTCCAAACTGACCGATTTGGCGGTCTTGGCGTCGCGCCTTTTCAGCTCAATTTTATCTCCATTCTTTTCGCTCACTACCGCGCGCCAGGCAATGCCGATCAGGTCGGCGTCGGCGAACTTCTCGCCGGCGGAAGCGTCGCGGTCATCGTATAAAACCTCGATACCAGCCTTAGTCATTTGAGCGTAAACCTTCTCGGCGAATTTCCGCACCGACGGATTTTCGCTCTTGAGCTCGACGAGGTGGATCGAAAACGGCGCTACCGCCTCGGGCCAGACAATACCCTTGGCATCGTTATAGACCTCTACCAGCGTGCCCATCGCCCGGGTCGGTCCGAGACCGTAAGAGCCCATCACCACTAATTCCTTTTCGCCGTTTTTGTTGGTGAAGCGAAGATCAAATGGCTTGGAGTACCGGGTTCCCAGCCGGAAAACGTTGGCCACCTCGATGCCCGGAGATTCCAAAACTTCACTTCCGCACTTCGGACAACGATGCCCGCCGCGGACCAGCGCGATCTCCTTATTTTGCGCGTAATCACAAGCGCTGCAGTAAACGACCGTGTCTTCGCCGACCGGCGAGAGTACCTGAAATTCGTGCGTGTATTCTTCGGTAAAAGCGCCGCCGGCGGCCTCCGTCAGTTTGGCTTCCAGGCCAAGCCGTTTGAGAATCTTCTTGTAAGCGCCGATGACTTTTTGATAATAGGCGTTAAGACCTTCCACGTCCGTGTGAAAACTGTAGAGGTCTTTCATCAAAAATTCGCGGCCGCGGAGAAGTCCGCTTTTGGCCCGGGGTTCGGCCCGGAACTTGGTCTGGACCTGGTAAACGGCAAGCGGCAGATCTTTGTAGGAACTGATGAACTGGGCGGCGAGCGCGCTGACTACCTCCTCGTGAGTCCAGCCGAGCGCAAACTCCTCGCCAAAAGGAGATTTGAATTCATAAGCAATGTCGGTATGCCAGCGGCGGGACCGGTCCCAATAATCCTTGGCAACCAGCGTGTTCATCAGCAACTCTTCCGCACCGATGGCGTTCATCTCCTCGCGGATAATGTTGTTGATTTTGTTCAACACCCGCCAGCCGAGCGGCAGATAGGAATAAACGCCGGCGGACATTTTGCGGATATAGCCGGCCTTGATTAGAAGTTTCGCGTTGGTGGCTTCCTCTTCGGCGGGGAAATTTTTCTGGGTTTTGGTAAAAAGCTCCGATTGGCGCATTTTTTGTAGTATAATTAAAATCAGCAGTTTGATAAAGGAGGCGGCCATGGCGCTGTCGGCCCGGATGCAGTCAAAACTCAACCGGAAAAGTGCCGTGGTAGAAAAGGAGATCGAGCGTCTGACGAGAGACCTGGAGTCGGCGATCAAAGACCAACGGAATCCCCTTTCGCGGGTTTATCCGAGTCAGAAGGTGGGTTGCGACAACCTGCCGGCACATCTGGTCCGCCAGCTGGAGAGCGCGCAGGACGATTTGAAAATCTTGCGCGAGGTCCGCAACGGAAGCCTGGATTTGCGCTCCTGGCGTATGCTGAAGCGTGATCTGCCCGGATGCATGGCGGATGCCGAAAAACTGATGGCCATGGTCCGGAACATGCAAGCAACGCTCGCTTGCATAGAGCGGGCGAGGACGCTTCTCAGATAAATAAAAAACCCGTCAACTGACGGGTTTTTACTTTCCGGTTCTCAGACGGAGATTGAGCTCCGACTGTCTTTTCATAAGTTCAGCTTCACTGAAACGGCCGTAGAACTTTTCGGTGGCCTCTTTTTCCAAGCCGGCTATTTTGAAAAGCCGGAACGCCGGGATTTCCAAACCGACGTCCCAAAGGTGCTGCGCCAAACTACGCGCTCCTTCGGTGAATTGCATCTCTTCGTAGAAGCCGATGACCGCGTCCAAGCTCAAGTAGGCCGGCGTGGCGGAACTCGCGAGCAACTGCGGATAGTAACGCGAGAGATGAACTCCTTCGGAAGCGATCTCCGACATCGCCCAATCGGTTATGACCTGCGAGAGCTTGCGGATGCGCTGGCCGTCTTTGAGGCCGGCCGCAAGACCGATGTCGTCGCGGAACGGCACGAGGAGCTGGCCGTATTCCGTCGCGTGCCAGAGAATCTTGCCTTGCTCGCCGAAATAAGCACCGGCCGGCCCCTTGCGAGAGGCCTCCGCGCGCTTTTCGAATTTCTCCAGCAGGTACTCCTCGCGGGGATCCAACCCGCAGAGTTCGTAAGCAATGAGCACGTCGCCCAGGCGTACGGTCGTGTCCTCAAATTCTTTCATCAGCGCTTCCTTCTTAACCGGCCCAAATTTGAGACGCGGGAGAAGCTTGGCGAGGGTTTTCTGGGTATTGAGCTCGGCCTCGTTTTTATTGCGCTTGCCATCAAGCTCCTTTTGAAGTTCCTCAAGCTGGATGACAAAGGGCGCGACCCGCCGGTAACATTCCACCGCGGCATGGTAGTAATCCCCGGTGTCTTTCTGGGTCTTCCGCGCCTCTTTCATCAGATGCCAACTGAAGGCCTCGTCGCCGTACTTTTTCCAGGTTTCGACGGAAACGCCCTCTTCGCCGGAAAACTTGAAAAGATACTCCAGATCTTCGAAAGCAGTGACGCCGAAGCCGCCCAGAAGCGCATCCCGGTAGAGCGTGGCGAAGTCCTTGGGAAAATCGAGGCCAAAAACCCGGAAGTCGCCGACTAGTTTCGGGTCGGGTTCTGCGAGTTGTTTCATCCGCTGCAACAGCGCCTCGTAGATCGACTTCTTCTCCGGCAATGGCAAGCCCCAGAAGGCGTAGGTCAGTCTGAGGTTAATGCGGTAGTTTTTGTCGTAGGCAAAGTAGGATTGGAGCAGATTTTGCCGCGCTCTTTCCGATAGTGCCGCGCCGCGTTTGCAGAGCTCCGCGTAAGCGCGGGCGGTCGTCTCGAAGCGGTATCCGGAGTAAGTTCCATGGAGTTCCAGACGCTTGTTAACCCGCTCGGCCGCCTCGTTGAGCATCTTCCTATCACCTTTGTCCAGCTTGATGCCGGTCAAGGCGACGAAGCACTCGTTCATATTGATGTGGCTTTCCGCCGGATCAAAATTGTAAACGTGCGCCTTAAAAACACCCGGGAAGGCCTCGTCCAGCCAGAACAAGCTCTCAAGCCAGTTGGCGTTCGCGTAGGCGCCGGCAACCTTCCGCAGATCCGCCTCGCTGACGATTTTCTTTTCCAAGAGGTGTCTCACCAAATCGCGGTAATTGGGGTTGAGCTGGGAGCCCGGCGGTCCAGTGATGTCCCGGACGCCGTAGCGCAGGATGCCTCTGACGACGCCGTAGAAATTTGCTTCGCTGACCTCTTCTTCGCGGCCCATAGGCAAGCCGGCGTCGTCCAACCGCAGGAAGAAATACTTATGGTTAGCTTGCCGCGGTAAGGTCAGCTCAACGGCGGAACCGCCGTTGAAACCAGCAACATCAGTCCGGACAAAATAGAACTCTGGGATGCGGGCAATGATCTTTTCCTCCGGCGGTTTCTCCTGAAACGCCAACAGCAGCACGAGCAAATACCGAATCACGGTTTTCTCCTTTCAAAGTGCAGCCTAATGATGCAACGAAGTACTAAAATAATCCAGCCACGTCGCGGACCGTGATGGCGATCATTAACAGTAGGATTAGAGCAAAACCAAGCATGTTCGCTCCCCGCTCCAACTGCGCTGGCAATGGAGAGCCCTTGATTTTTTCTATTATCAGGAACAGCAGGCGGCCGCCATCGAGCGCCGGGAAAGGAAAAGCGTTCAGGACGGCCAAGTTGAGCGATATCAGAGCTATCAGCTGGAGAACATAAAGAAAACCAAGCTCGCCGGCTTGCGCCGCGACTCCGAAAATGCCGACTGGTCCGACAACGTCCACCAAAAGCTGCCCTTGAGTTAGGAGGCCCCAGATCAAATTCAGGAAAGCCACAAGAATCGCCACCACCACGCCAACCGAAGCCTTAAGCCCCGCTGCAAGACTGACTAACACCGGCTTCCGGTCTATCCCCGCCTCATTTAACACCACTCCCAGAGCGGCTTCCCCGTCGGCCCGGGGAGTCACCGCGAAAGAAAGAGCTTCGCCTTTGCGCTCGATGTCCAGCGCTATCTCGCGACCCCTATTTTTATTTACGGAATCAATGAAATCGCTCGCGTTTTCAAAACCTTTGACCCGATCGCCGGGCAGCAGCCCGACAGCTTCCGCCGGGCTGTCCGGCAGAACCTCCGAAACCAAAAGTACCTTTGGTGTTCCGATCATGAAAATTGCGGACATTATCAACCAACCAAGTAAAAAGTTCATCAGCACCCCCGCGGCTATAATGACAGTCCGGCGCCAGATTTTTTGGCTCGCAAAACTGCGCTCCGGCGCAACTGCGACAGACGATTCTTCCGCGGATAAGTCCTCGCCGTGGATTTTCACAAACCCGCCGAAAGGCAGAGCGTTGAAACTGTAAACGGTTTCACCGATTTTTTTGGAAAAAAGCCGCGGCGGGAAACCGAAGCCGAACTCTTCCACCAGCAGGCCCATCTTCTTGGCGACCAGAAAATGACCCAGCTCGTGCACCAGTATCAGCACCGAAATGCCGATAATGACGATAAGGATGGTCATTACTCGCTTATTTCTTTTATTTTGCCGGCCAACAAGGTCTCCACTTCGGCGTTCAGTTTATCCACTGCCTTTTGGACCTGTTCACGAGCTTTGAACTTTTGGTCTTCGCTGATGGTCTTGGCCTTGAAGGCGGAGTCGATTTTCTTGTTGGCCTCGTCGCGAAGGGCGCGAAGGCGGATCTTGGTTTCTTCAGTGGATTTTTTAACCAGTTTGATGATTTCCTGGCGCCGCTCTTCGGTAAGGGTCGGCAGATTGATCCTGATGAGATTGCCGCTGGTGTTGGCCGTCAGACCCATCCCGGAGGTTTCGATCGCTTTGGCGACAGCCGGGAGAGCGCTCGGGTCCCAGACGTTGATATCGATCTCCCGCGGCGGAACGATGCTAATCGACCCGAGTTGCTTAACGGTGAATTGCCGCTCCATATAACTGACTTTAATATCCTCCACCAGCTTCGGACTCGGCCGGTTGGTGCGGATGCCGGCGAGCTCGCTTTTGAGCGCGTCTACCGCCACCCGGGCAGATTTTTCCAGCTCTTTTGAGTATTCGTCCATGCCATGATTGTATATATTTCCAAGTTGCGAAGCAACGCCGGAAATTTCAGACAAAGCCAATAAAAAGCCCCGTTCCGCCGGCACGGGGGTAACGACCCGGGAGGAGGGGGTCGTCGGGGTACGCGCGCCAGGAGGTTCGGCGCGCGGGCGAGCCGGGCGGAACGGGGTGCGTATGCGATAGAGTGCTAATGAGGAACTTTATCCTATTTGCAAACAATCGGCAAGAAGTAGATGAGGATGCCGGCAAATATAACTAGCAGAATTAAACCGAACGCCTTATCCATTGGTTATGGCAGCAGCGCTGCTTCCAGCTGAAGCCGTTTGTTGGTGTTGAATTGCTTGATCATCGACCAGCGGTGCAAAAGATTTTTGATCATCCTCCAGTTTTTCATTTTATCACGCCGGAGCTCCGAAATTAAGTCGGCAACAAACCCATCCAAATACCGTTCGCTTTCCAAGAGCTCTTTGATAATTGCCTTGCGCGCCGGTGTTGAGGCACGCAAAAAGTCCTTGGCGGCCTCGCTGATATCGCGGCTCCTGTCGCTTACCGCCACAAACACTTTTTGAAAGCGGGATTGGACTGGCGTAAGGAGGGCCTCGGGGTTCCTGGCCAGCAGCAAGATCAAGGCGTGCGGCGGCGGCTCCTCGGTTATCTTCAAAAGCGCGTTTTGGGCCGGCAGAGTCAGCTCGTCGGCCCGATCAACGATCAGCGTCCGCTTCGGCGAAACCACCGGCTTTTGCCAAAGAAAATGGCTCGCCTCCCGCACGAAATCGATGCCCCCTTCCTCTCGGGCATCGATCAGCCGGCAATCGAGCAGCGGCTTTTCCGCCGAGGCCCATTTTTTATTTTCGAAATGATTCGCGAGTTCTTTGGCAAAAGCCAGTCGCTCCACCGCCGATTCATGCCCAAAGAAAAGGTAGCCGTGAGCTAAGTTATTTCCTTTTATCAATTTTTGAAAATCTTTTTTGAGTTCGGCGATTGAAGCCATTGTTCACATTTTATCATAACTACATACAAAATATCTCCGTTCTCCATTTTATTCCGCAATTGCGGAATAAAATGGAGATACAAAAAATCACCGAGCTGGCAGTACAGACAAACTAGCGCTTATTCAGAAGTGTGCGCTTGTAGACATCCAGGTGATTTAAAATGAGCCCGGTACCCTTGGCGACGCAAAAGAGCGGCTCGTCGGCAATGAAACATTGCACGCCGGTCATCCGCTTGAAGAACTCGTCGATGTTGCGGAGCTGAGCGCCGCCGCCGGAAACGATAATCCCCTTTTCCATAATATCCGCCACCAACTCCGGCGGAGTGTCGTTAAAAACGCCCTGCACCGAAGAGGCAATGTCCAGCAGGTTGGCATTGAGCGCCTCGGCAATCTCGTTGGAATTGATCACCAAATCGCGCGGCAGCCCGGACACGAGATCGCGGCCCCGGAGCTGGTATTCCAGCTTATCCTTCATCGGCATCGACGAACCAATCTCGATCTTAACCGCCTCGGCGGTCTGCTCGCCGATGACCAAAGAATATTTCTTTTTTATATAATCCATGATCGCTTGGTCGAATTTGTTGCCGGCCACCCGCAAACTGGCCCAGGAAACGATGCTGCCAAGCGCTACGACGGCCACTTCCGAAGTGCCGCCACCGATATTGATGATCATGTTCCCGGCGTAGGAGTTTATGGGTACGCCCGCGCCCAAAGCGGCGAGGATCGGCTCTTTGACTATGTAGGCCTCTTTGGCCCCCGCTTCTTTGGCGGCATTGATAACCGCTCGTTTCTCGGTCTGGGTAATGCCGGCGGGAACCGAAATAACCACCTCCGGCTTAAAGATATTGAACGATCCGGTGGCTTTGGCGATAAAATACCGCATCATCGCCTTGGTGATGTAATAGTCGGCGATCACACCGTCTTTCAGCGGCCGGTAGGCGATGATGCTTTCCGGCGTCCGGCCAATCATATCTTTGGCTTCTCGGCCGACGGCAAGCACGGTATTGTCGGGAACGCTCAGAGCGACGATCGTCGGCTCGTTAATAATAAAGCCCTTGCCGGGCAAGAAGACGATCGTATTCGCGGTTCCAAGGTCAATGCCGATTTTGCGAGTGAACATTTTAGTTTTTCCTTTCGATTTCCGCTCCGAGTCGGCTAAGCCGCTCGTCTATTTTTTCATAGCCCCGGTCGATCTCTTCCACCCCGGTTATTGTTGAGCGGCCTCCGGCGATGAGGGCGGCGATAACGTGTGCGATGCCGGACCTCAAATCGCGGACGTGAAGATCAGCGGCACGCAGCGGCCTTGGTCCGGTAATCGTCGCGCTGTGATGGAAATCCTTTCCGCGAAACCGACAGGCCAGCTCACCCAAACACTTCGTCTCTACTTTAATATCCGCACCCATTAAATTCAAGTCGCTGGCGTAGCCGAAGCGGTCTTCATAAACGGTTTCGTGGATTGATGAGGTGCCTTCGGCCTGGGTCAAGAGAACCGCAGTCGGCTGCTGCCAGTCGGTCATAAAACCTGGATGGGTGTCGGTTTCAATTTTCACCGGGCGAAGCTTCGCGCCAACCGGCCGCCAAAAGGTTATGCCGCTCGGTTCCGGCCGATACTCGCCGCCGATTTTTCTCAGCGTGTTCAAAAAGGTTATCAGGTCCTCCTGCCGGGCATCCTCCGCAAAAATCTTTCCGCCGGTGGCAACCGCCAGACAGGCGAAAGAAACCGCTTCGTTGCGGTCGGGCAGAATGGCATGCTCGGCGCCACCGAGTTTTTCAACGCCATCAACATAAATCACGCGATTGGCCCCCAATTCTATTATTGCTCCCATCTTTTGAAGGAATTTGATAAGGTCGGTGATCTCCGGCTCGATAGCGGCGTTTTGAATGACAGTCCGGCCTTTGGCAAGCACCGCCGCCAAAATAGTATTTTCGGTCGCCCCTACGCTCGGATAACGCAGTGAGATCTTGGCGCCTTTCAGTCCGGCGGGCGCCGACGCCGCGTAACGGTCCGGCAAAACTTCGATCCTGGCGCCCATCGCCGTGAGCGCGCCGATGTGGATATCCACCGGCCGTGGTCCGATCTTGTCCCCTCCTAAGATCGGTATCTCCGCCTCTCCGGCGCGCGCCAGAAGCGGCCCGAGGGCGAGGATCGGTATCCGGTTGCGGCGGCTAAAGGAAGAAACCTTGGAATTTTTTACCGCTGGAGTTTTGATACGCAACACATTCCCCTCTTGAGTGATCTCGCTGCCGATCGAACGGCAGAGTTCCTGGGTGATGCGCGTGTCGCCAATATCCGGAAAGTTTTGGAGAACGCACTCCTCGCCCGTGAGAATAGAGGCCACCATCATTTTGGTAGCCGCGTTTTTGGCGCCGGCGAGTTTGATCTCGCCTTCCAACTTTTTACCGCCGTTGATAATAAATTGCATAAATGCCGGGAAACCTATATATACTATAGTAAATTATGCCTCTGGAAAAGCGAAAATCGGTTCTCTGGGCGCTGGTCACCCTTTTCCTCATCATCGGGCCGGCGATCGTTCTTTACGCCTACGGCTGGCGCTGGGACTTCACGCGTTTCCGCCCGGTGCGCGTCGGCGGCATCCTGCTTCGCGGTCTTCCCCCGGAAGCCCGGATAAAAATTGACAACCGGCTGGTAGAAAATCAGGACGAGCGATTTTTGGGTGGAACCCTGATCGCCAACCTGGCACCGGGCAAATATTTCGTCCGGGTGGAAAAAGACGGCTACCGCCCCTGGGAGAAAAAGATGATCGTGGAGCCGGAGACGGTTGCTGAAAGCCGCCCGCTGGTGCTAGTGCCGGAAAATTCCGCCGAACAGCGCCTGCTGGACATAAAAATTTTGGACTTCTGGGTAAATGGCGGAAGGTTGGCGTATCAGGACAAGAACAAAAATTATTTTCTGGCCGATACGGCAGATCCGGCAAACCGGATAAATTTGGGAATACTTTTTAACAACTTGCGGGAAAGAATTCTAAAGCTGCCGAGGGCGCTAATTTCCTCACTGGAAACCGCCGATAACCCGAACCGGTGGCTCATCGGCTCGGGTAAAAGCTGGTACGTACTAGATGTGAAAAAATTGACACTGGAGCCGATATCCAAAAAACCGCCGAAGGAAAACATACCGCTTCCCCAATTCGCTCTGCCTGAACCCGAAAAAATCGAAACTATCTCCAATTATAAAGACCCTGACCACCTTATCATCCAGTACCCGGGCCGGGTAATGCTTTTAGAAGTTGACGACCGGGAGCCGTTGAATTTACAGTTGCTGGCCGAAGGCGTAAAAAAGCACGCCTATGACGGCGAACGCTTGTATCTTTTGCGGGGAGCGGAAATTACTTATTTCGAGCTGTAAGCCGGTACCCGAAGAAAAAAACGGCCGCCCCAACCAGTTCGGCCACAAAATCGCTGAAAGTATCACTCATCGTTTCTTGCGGCAGGCTGAAATAAACGTTGATGAAAAACTCGTAAAACTCCCAGAGCACTCCAACCAACATCACTCCGCCGGCGATCAAAATAAAGCTTTCCAGCGCTCCGCCGGAGAAAGAGAAGGTTTGGGCGGCCTTCCAGCCGTAAATTATCGCGGCGGCCAGCCAAAGGCCGGCCAGACCGTGAAGCAAAAGATCATAAAACGCCGGAGCCGGGTTGGACTCGGAAAAATAAAAAATAGCGAAATAGAGAAGGCCGGCGATCAAGAAGAGCAGGCCGACCAGGAACCAGCGCCAGATTAACGCTTGGCCCATTGCGGAGCGCGGCGGGCTTTCTTCAAGCCGTACTTTTTCCTCTCAACCATTCTCGGATCCCGAGTCATAAAACCGGCACGCCGCAATTGGCCCTTAAAACTCTCGTCAAATTTTGCCAGAGCCCGCGCGATGGCATTGCGCACCGCTTCCGCCTGCGCGTTAATACCGCCACCCTTCACGCGCACAGTTGCGCCAACTTTTTCATGAATTTTTAACGTTTCCAGCGGAGCAAAGGCCGCCGCTTGATTTTTCGCCGTCTTGAAGTAGACCTTGTAATCTTTATCGTTGACAATGAGGCCCTTTTGGCCGGCCATCACCCGCGCCGAAGCTCCCGCGGTCTTTCTGCCGCCATGGGCTTGGAAATAACGGCTCTGGACTTTGGGCTTGGCGGCTTTTTCGGTTGTCTTTTTAGTTACCATGTTACTTCTCAATTATTAAACGGTTCAGTCGGTTTTGCTTGAGATAATTCTGGGGAAGCATTCGCTTGACAGCGAGGCGTAAAACCTCGTCCGGAGATTTAGCGAAGTATTCTTTATAAACCCGCTCTCGCAAGTGACCCATGTATCCGGTATGCCGGTAATAAACTTTTTGCTCCGCCTTGCGGCCGGTTACCACAAGCTGGGAGGCGTTTTTTACGATCACTTTGTCCTTGCCCGGATTGTGCGGCAAATAATCGGGGCTGATCTTCCCTTGCAAAATCAGCGCTATCTTGGAAGCGAGCCTTCCCAGCTTTTGATCTTTGGCATCAATGGTATGCTCCATGTTATTTAATAAATTCTATGATTGCCAACGGCGCGGCGTCGCGCTTTCTAACCTTGGCTTCTTTGACGATGCGGAGGTAGCCGCCAGCCCTCCCTTTGTATCGAGGAGCGATATCAAAGTAGAGCTTCCTGGCCGCCTGACTCGGCAACCGGGAAAGGAGCAGCCGGAGCGAGGCCAGCTGCTGTTTCTTGGCGAGCGTAACCATCCGCTCCACCAACGGACGGATTTCTTTGGCTCTCGGCACGGTCGTTTCTATCTTCTCGCGCATTATTAAGTTGTTGGCCAACCCTTTGATAAAAGATCTCCTGGGGCCGGCCTTGCGGTGAAACTTCCTGGCCATGGCTTATTATTCTTTTTTAGTTTTCTTCGTCGCTCGCTTCTTTTTCGGCTTTTCCTCAACCGGAGCCATTTCCGCCTCCTTGACCTCTACGCCGGAAATCTTGACGAAGTGGTCCTGCAAAATATTGCTCGCTTTTCTCAGCGCCGCCGAAGGCGTAATGCTGCCGTCGGTCTCCACTACCAGGCGTAGACGGTTGTAGTCGGCCCGTTCGCCCACCCGCATATTTTCCACCGTGAAATTGACTTTGGTGACGGGAGAAAAGAGCGCGTCCAAAGCGACGACGCCAATGGGCAATTTTTCGCTCTTTCTGGTCTCAACCGGCGCGTAACCGAGGCCCTTTTCAATGGTAATTTCCATATCCAAGTCCGCGCCTTTGGCGGTAAGGGTAGCAATACGGACGCCGGGAGTGATCAGATCCACCTGGGCGTTGGTTTCAATATCGGCCGCTGTGACTTCTTTCTCGCCCTTCACTTTCAGGATCAGAACCTGCGGCTCATCGGTGTGGATCCGGAACCGGATCTTTTTAAGATTGAGTCCGATTTCCACTACATCTTCTTTAATGCCCTCCACGGTGGAAAATTCATGATTAATGCCCTTTATTTTGAACTGGGTGATCGCGGCGCCGGGCAGAGAGGAAAGCAAAACCCGCCTCAATGCGTTGCCGATGGTCAAACCGTACCCGCTGTAGAGGCCCTCGATCTCAAAAACGCCCTCCCGGTCGCTCTCCGAAACCTTTTTTATGCCGACTGTTTCGCTTAAATATTGATATTCCATCGTTTTTGTTGTGTTATTTTTTATTTACTATAGTAGTCCACGACCATATTAACGTCAAACGAACCATCAAAATCCTTCGGTAGACCGACCACTTTGCCTTCCAATTTGTCGGCATCAAGGGCCAGCCAGACCGGAGTTTCGTACTTTTTTAGCCGCTCCGGAAGATCTTTGAACATCAGGCAATCTCGCGATTGCGGCCTGATAGAAATAATATCGTCAACCGAGACCCGAAACGAAGGGATATTGGTCTTGCGGCCGTTAACCATAATGTGTCCATGGCCAACCACTTGCCGGCCGATGGAGCGCGAAGCGGCAAAGCCCAGCCGGTAAACTACGTTGTCCAGGCGCCGTTCCAGCAGCTGCTGCATCATCGCGCCCGTCACCCCGGGGTTCTTAGCGGCGGCCTTAAAGATCCGCCTCATTTGAGCTTCGCGAATGCCGTATGTAAAGCGAATTTTTTGTTTTTCCTTAAGCTGCTGGCCGAATTCGGAAAGCGCCCTCCGGTAGGACTTGCCGTGAATGCCGGGCCGCTGCGGCCGGCGGATGGTGACGCATTTCGGAGAATTACAACGATGGGCTTTTAGGAAAAGCTTCGTGCCAACCGATCTTTCCTTTTTTTCTCGAGTGTCAAACATGATAGTGCTGTTTAGAAATTAAACTCTCCTGACCTTTTTCGGCCTTGGACCGTTATGGGCAATCGGGGTGGCGTCTTTAATGGCAATGATGTTGAAACCGTGGTTCGCTAGTGAACGGATGGCTGAATCGCGGCCGCCGCCGACGCCGCTGGCGATCACCGCGACATTAACCGGACCGGATTTTTTCAGCTTCTCGGCAATAGCGGCGATAACCTTGGAAGCCGCAAAAGGCGTTGCTTTCTTGGGGCCGGAAAAACCGAGCGAGCCAGCGGAACTCCAGGCGAGTAGGTTGCCTTTGTCGTCGGTCACCGAAACCAGGGTGTTGTTGTAAGAAGCTTTTACATAAACACGGCCATTCTCGAACCTGCGGGCAACGGATTTGACGGCCGCTTTGGCGGCGGCCGCTTCCGTCTTTTCGGTTTCTTTGATCGCCTCTTCGGCGGTTTGAGTTGTGATTTTTTTCTTTCCCATTGTTTTGGTTGCGGATTACTTGAGTTCAACTTTCCTCTTACCGCTGCCGGCGGTCTTTCGGACGTTGCCGCGCACAGTGCGGGAATTGGTTTTGGTGCGCTGACCGCGAACCGGCAGGCGCCGCGAGTGACGATTGCCGCGATAGCTCTGCATCTCCTTAAGCATGGTGATGTTGTGTTTAATGATCTGTCGCAGCTCGCCCTCCGCTTTGTAATTCTTCTCAATAAAGTTCTGGATCTTGTTAACCTCGTCGGGGGTAAGCGTTTTTGCGCGCTTGTTCCAATCCACGCCGGTGCCGGTCAAAATCTTTTGAGACAGCGACCGGCCGACGCCATAAAGATAAGTAAGCGCTATCTCGATGCGCTTGTTGTCCGGAATATTTGTACCCAGGATTCTCATTTCTGTAGCTTTAGCCTTGACGCTGTTTATGCTTCGGATTCTTGCACACCACATAAATCCGTCCTTTGCGCCGGACGGTTTTGCAGTTAATGCATATTACTTTTACCGAAGACCTGACTTTCATTTTATAATCGTCTGATGATCCTGCCGCGCGTTTCGTCGTAGGGAGTGATCTCCATAATGACGCGATCGCCGGGCAAGATCTTGATGTAATGCAGGCGCATCTTGCCGGCAAGATGTGCCAAAACCGTCTTCCCGCCATCGATACTCACCCGAAAAGTGGTTCCCGGCAACGCCTCTTCGACGCGTCCTTCAACGCGCTTCACATCGATCTTATCTGCCATGTAAGTAAAAAGTATAGCTAATAGCGGTCTAATAGTCAACTCCGGCCAATCAGTCGACAGATACGCTTATTCTGGCTTCATTTTTGGGTACCCGCTTGACCCAGAAAGGCCAAAGTTTGATTACCGCCGACTGGAGGTTAGGAAGGCCATAGATCAGTGATTTAAGCTCCGCTTCCGATTTGCCCCGGACTTCAGCGCGGATAGTTTCGGCATCGATCTTTTTGGCAATGACCGCCTTTAAGGTAACGGGGAAGCTCAGGCGGCCGAGATTGAAGTCGCTCCGGGCATTGCCGTAGGTAATGGTGAAACTTTTAAATTGGTAATCCGCTCCGGATTCTTTCATCATCCGTTCCTCCAGCAATTTGACGATATCCGCTTCCCGGAAAGCGATCTGCTTGATCTGACTCTCGCCCGCCAATCCGAAATTGCTGCTGCCGCTCTCGGTGATCACCTCCTGTTTGAGCACGGTGAATTGAGTGGCGCCGTCGACAACTTTGAAATCCGAGGGTCGTTGGGCGTTGATCTTTTCCCGAGCCGTCGCCTCCAGTTTCTCAGCGACATCCTTTTTAGCTTTGCTCAAATCGACTTCGGTGGGAAAAGCCACTTCACCGACAAATCCCCCGGTCATCGGCTCTTGGGACTCTCCATAAAAGGTCTGGAACTTGGGCGTGCCTTTGAAGCCGGGAATAGTGAAACGGCTGATTGGTCCGACGTTGTATTCCGCGCCCGGCTGGTCGGCAATCACCTCCACCCCCAACGTGGAGGGAATTATCTGCCCATCCACGACTTTCGCACCCGGCACGGTCACTCCTTTCACCAGCCGGAAAATCTTGCCGTCCGGCGCGACAAAGCGGGTCGTCGCCACCAGCGGCTGAGGGTCCGAGCTGTGGGCATTGTAAACGGTTACTTTCCCTTTGGCTTTTTGTTCGAGCAGCTTTTTGCCGCTCGCCGGAAAAGAAAGCTGAAGATTTTGCTTCTCGCTGAAAACCTGCGCCGGGACCGTGGCGATCCTTTCGTCCACCAAGCCGAGCTTTTCCGCGCGAACCGAGTCGTTGTAAACCCACTCCCCTTTGACGGCGGTCAGCTTGATCTCCGCGCGGGGCAAGACTGAATTGGCGATGGAGAACAGCACTACTACGGCGCCAACTGCTCCCGCCGCCCAGACAAAACGCCTTACTTTGATTCCGGCCACCCGGTGCACTGGCTTGTGCTTCACCGACTCAATGAGTTTATTTTTCTTGATGTGATCTTCGTCCGTCTCTTCTTTGGTTTGACGGGAAGAAACAATATCCGTGAACTGGCGGCGGGAACGGGACAAAATTGGATTCCAGGACTCCAGCCCGGCCACTCCGGCGAGCTCGATCACCTTGTCGTCCACCGATTCGATGATCACTTTTTTGCGAAGCAGGTTGGCTTCGCGCTTGATCAGATGAAAATTGGTCAGCGAATCAGCGAGCTTTGAGAAGCGTGGGATATTCAAAATCACTTCCTTCGCATCGGAGTCGATTATTTTTTCCACCACCAAAGCCACTTCGTCGCTTTTGTTGGCGGAGATCTTTGCGATCTTATGTAGAGGGACTTTTACCATTGTTAAATCGGGGAAAGCCAGCGTACTCGCCTTTTTGCCAATTGGCTCATCTTATCGTCTTGCGGCGAAAGGTACCACTCCATCAGAAGCGCCACCAAACCGAAATTGGAGCGGGAATCGGCACTATTTTTAAATTTTATATCAAAACCAAAGTTTTGGGCAATTAAGTCAAGAGTGGGATGCCGCAAGGTCACGGAACGGCTGAAGCGGTTCCGAAAACCGGAAGCAAAAACCGGCGGCAATTCAAAGAAGGGGTTGACATAAACAAGGCGACTGTCCACTTTCTTGGAAGCGGCGGCTAAAAGTTCCGCCAAGGCGTCCAATTCTTTGGCAAGGAGGTGTTCGAACCGACGCCGGAAGGTTTCGGAGGTCTCGTTCTTGAGATATTTGGCGACCAACCGGCCGGCGGTGTTTTTGTCCACGGCCAAATCGGCGGAAAGCGATTGTTTCAAGCTGTCTTCCCCCCAACCGAAACGATCCCAATAGGAGTTCTGGCTGCCCTCCGACAGAAATATTTGGGTTTTGCCGGAAAAGATGTTGGCGAGGAGGAAATTTTCTCCCGTGGGGCTGGCTTTGGCAACAACGCTCGCCCAGGCGGTACCGCTCTCGCTGACCAGCACCACCTGATTGAGCGGCAGAATCTCTTTGAGCGAATCGATAAGCCCGCGCGACAAAAACGTCTGGCTGAACTGCACTTCCACGGTTTTGGCTTTGAAGCCGACTGGATTCACGACCTTGTGGCTGTCCAATTTTATGCCGCGGATGCGCACGTCGGTCAGCAGCACGTCCAGATCGGCCACGCCGATCTTGCCCGCCACTTTGTTGCGTGAGCGGTCAAAGAATTTCCAGATGGCCTGGGAGATCAGATTGTCCAGTTCCGGTTCGTCGATAAGTTCTTTGTAGCGGTCGCGAACCAACACCACCGATGAGTAGATCGTTGAGGCGAGATGCGAATCCAAACCGACGACAATTTTGTATTTGTTGAGCCGGCCGAATTTTTTGAGGAGTTTTTTCAGGTCCGGGTGCTCCCGGGTTTTTAATACTTTCAGTTCCTTCTGCTGCCAATTGGCACGAATATAACCAGCACGATTATTGTTTTCGTAAATTTCTACGACTAAGAACCTGTCACCTTCCTTCCGGAGCAGCGACAGGAGTTGTTTAATCCGCTTCCATATCACTATTTATATTATAGCAAAGCTGTGGATAACTTGACGTGGCTATTCAACTGTGGCGCGGATGCGCCGGACGCCGGAGCCGACAGCTTCTTCTTTCAAAATCTTGAACTTGCCGATGACCAGCGTGTGATCCACGTGAGGACCGCCGCAGAATTCTTTGGAAAATGCGTCTTCCAGCGAGTGCCCAGCGTAATAAACTTTCACCCGTTCAGGATATTTTTGTTTGAAGAAAAACAGCGCTCCGGTTTTCTCCGCCTCGGACTTCGGCAATTCTTTGAAAGCCACCGGCAGGTCTTTTTGGATAACTTCGTTCACCAAGTCCTCAACTTTTTTGATTTCTTCCTCGGTGAGCTTTCTCGGAAAGGTGAAGTCAAACCGCGTCCGCTCGGCGGTGATGTCCGAACCCATTTGCTTGACCTCCGGACCAAGCGTTTTGCGAAGCGCCGATTGCATCAGGTGAGTGGCGGTGTGCAAGCGGGTCACTTTCTTGAGTTCCTCTTCGTCCTTGGCTTTCAATTCCCCGGTGTCCAGCAAAAGACCGTGCCCTCCGAATTTTTTCTCGGCCCCGGCGCGGGAAATTTCCTGATGCTTTTTGAATTCCTCGTCAAAATCCTTTTTGCTGAGGCCTTTCGCCGCCTCGGGAGCAAGTTCTTTCACCAGCTCAAGCGGCAGACCAAAAGTTTCATAGATATAAAAAGCGTCTTTCGCGGTTATCGCTTTGTATTTCTTCAGTTCTTTTAAGCCGGCGGCTATTGCCTGCTCGAATTTGTCCCTTTCGGATTCCATCACCTCTAAAATTCTCGGATCGGCCACTTCGGGGTAAATCTTGCCATATTTCTCCTTAACCGCCTGCCAGACGGTCGCCAGCAAGTCGCCGTGAACGTCGTAAATCGTCTGGTAAGCCAAAACTCGCCGCAATAAGCGTCGCAAAATATAGCCGGCTTCTTTATTAGAAGGCCTCACGCCGTCCGCAATCAGGAAAGCGGAGGCTCGCAAGTGGTCGGCAAAAACTCGAACCTCCCGGTCTTTCAAATGAGGGGCGGTTTCGTTGATGGCTTTTAAGATTGGAGCGAAAAGATCGGTTTGAAAAACGTCCTCGACTCCCTGGAGAGTGGCGGTTATTCGCTCAAGACCAGCACCGGTATCCACGCCGGAGACCTCAAGCGGCCGGAACGTTTTGTCGGGGTTTTGATAATACTCATTGAAAACCAAGTTCCAGATCTCTACCCCGCCGGCATAGATCTCGGTCGTCGGTCCGCAGGGGCCCTCGTT
>Ga0247727_10004522_pt1 | contig 29379 bp, 29 predicted proteins | sample WisWelCaveWW1625_FD_202498 | JGI IMG/M metagenome (GOLD analysis project Ga0247727, IMG submission 202498) | Biofilm microbial communities from Wishing Well Cave, Virginia, United States - WW16-25 | ecosystem: Environmental > Aquatic > Deep subsurface > Groundwater > Cave microbial mat | place...
CCCGAACGCGCTCCACCAGATCGGCGGCGGCGCTCGGCCCGACGTCGGCCCGGATCAGCACATCCTCCAGTTGGCGCCAGGCGTCCGGGCCGCCGTCGCGGCCGAGCGCCGCCCGGACCTTGGCGCCGAGGCCTTCTGCTCGGAACCCACCGGAGGGCTCCGGTTGCCGCGTCGGTGCGGTCGGCTGGGTGGTGTGGGGAGCTCGAAGCCCTCTAGCCCTCGAAGCCCGGAGGACGAGCCAGGCCGCCACCACCACGGCGACCACACCCACGACGACCAGCAAAGGGTCCACAGGCCCGGAGGCTAGCCGACCGGCTCGCCCTCCGGCACCCGCAGGCCCTCGTCCTCGTCCGCGACAGACGTGTGCGCGGCGAGAGCCTCGGCTTCCTCCCGCTCTGCCTCCCGGCGGGCGACCTCGCGGGCCTTGTCGAGGGAGCCCTCGAGTCGCTGGCACACGACCTTTGTCGTGCCGTCCGCGGTCAGGGACACGCCATACATCATCCCGGCCACCTCCATCGTGCGCTTCTGGTGCGTGACGATCAGCACCTGCGCGTCGGTGGCGAAGCCCTCCACTAGCCGCAGGAACCGGTGCAGGTTGACGTCGTCGAGGGCTGGTTCGACCTCATCCATCAGGTAGAAGGGCGAAGGCCGAGCGGTGAAGATCGCGAACAGGAACGCGAGCGCCGTAAGGGAGCGCTCGCCCCCCGACAGCAGGGAGATCCGCCGGACGCGCTTGCGTCCCGGCGATGCCTCGATGTCGATCCCGGCCTCCAGGGGGTTGGCGGGATCGGTGAGCACCAGGCGACCCTGGCCGCCGGGGAACAGCTCGCCGATCAGTCGCTCGAACTGCGTCGCCACGTCTCGGTACGCGTTCGCGAAGCTCTCCGAGATCTGGCGGTCGACCTCCGCGATGACCTCGAGGAGGTCACGACGGGCCTTCCGGACGTCCTCGAGCTCGCGCTGCATGAAGTCGTGGCGCTCCTGCAGGGCGTCGAACTCGCCCGTCGCGAGCAGATTGACCCTGCCGAGCAGGGCGAGACGCCGCTGCACGAGCTCGCTCCGCCTCTCGAGCGCCTCCACCCCCTCCTCGTCGTCGAGTGAAGCCAGCAGCTCATGCGGGTCGGCGTCGTGCCCCTCGCGGATCAGGCGTTCCGCATCGCGGATCCGCCGCTCGATGTCTCCACGGAGGTGATCGTCGCCCTCGTAGGCCTCCCGCAGCCGATCGAGCTCCGTGGACGCCTCGCGCCAGGCCTTGTTCACCACCGCCTCGTGTCCGGCAGACGCCCGTTCCGCTTCCGCCGCCTCCGAGCGCGCCGCGCTGGCACGATCGAACGTCCCCTCCGCAGCCGCCACCGCCCGCTCGGCGTCGGCGCGAGCCGCCTCGGCCCGCGCCAGCGCGGACCGGAGCTGCCCCGGATCCTGTGAGGCGCCCTGGTCGTGCTCCGACCGAAGCGAGAGGAGCCGTTCGTCCAGCTGGGCCCGTTCTCGCCGCAGCGCCTCCACCGCGACGCGCGCGTTGATCGGCGGCTGTGGTACGGGGGGCAGCCCCGGAAGCTCTTCGCCGTCGGGCAGCGAGGCGAGCCTTTCCCGCCACGCTCCCGTGCTGTCGTCCAGACCGGCGAGTCGCTGCCGCAGGACCTCCTCCTCCGTGCCCAGGCCGGCCATCTCCCGCTCCGAGACGCTCAGCCGCTCGGCCAAAGCGGTGATCTCCGCGTCGGAGGCGTCGATCTGCTCCTGGAGGAACACGAGCTCGCCGCCGATCTCCTCAAGTCGCGCTCGGCGCGGTTTGAGCTTGCCCTTGGTTGCCGCGAGGTCGTGCTCGAGGACCTTGAGCTCCGCTCGGATCTCCCTGACGCGCGCGTCGACCTCCGCGGCCGTGCGGATCATCGAGTGGCCCACGAGCACGCCCTCGGGCGTGACGAACGACGCCCGTGGATGACGTGTCTGCTTGGCCGCCGCCTCTTGGATCGAATCGGCGAGGTAGAGGTCCTTCAGCGCCGCGCTGACCACACCCCTCGCAGGGGGGGCCGCGTCGACGACCGTGAGGAGCCCGCGTTCTCCGGCCAGGCCGACGGGGACCGGGCCGCCGGCAGCGATCGCGAGGGTGGCGCCGTCACCGTCGGGTGCGTCGGCGAGCGCGCGCTCGCCGTCCTCGTACACGACCGCGTCGGCGAGCGGACCCAGGGCGGCGGCGAGCGCGCGCTCGTACCCCGGCTCCGCCCGCACCAGCTCCCTCAGCAACCCGGCCGATCGCCGGGGATGCGAGCGCAGGAACCGGGATCCGGCTGTCTCCTCGATGTCGCGACGCCGAGCCTCTAGGAGGTCGCGCCGTGCCTCCATCCGGCGGAAGGCCTCGTCGAGCTCCTCGATCGTCTCCACCAGCCGCCTGCGCTCTTCCTCCAGGCCCGCCCGCCTGTCGCCGAGCGGAGAGGCCTGGGAGTCGAGCCGCTCGATGTCGGCTTCGAGCGCCTCGCGATCGGCCGCGAGCTCCCCGATCCTTCGCAGGACGTCGGCGAGGGACACCTCCACGCGGCCCCCCTCGCGCTCGGCCGAAGCGAGCGAACCTCTGAGCGTCTCGGCCTCGGCCCTCCTGTTGGCCGCCTCCTCCCCGGCTCGGCGACGAGCGTCCTCCGCCTCCCTCCGTGACTGCTCCGCAACGCGGAACGCTCCCTCGGCCTCCTCCTGCTCTCGCTCTGCAGACTCCAGCTCTCCCAGGACCAGCGCTAAGCCAGCCTCCGCCTGCTGCAGCTCGCGGCGGACAGCATCCAGCCTGGCCGCGCCGCCAGCCTGAGAGGCCAGGGACGTGCGTGCAGTGGCCTCATCGTCGACCGTCGAGCGGTAGTCGCGCTCGGCCGCCGAGCGATCCTGCTCGGCGGCCGAGAACGCGACCTCGGCATCGCGCAAGGCGGCGGCGGCCGACGCACGAGCGTCGGCCGCCGCCAACACCTCGCCGTCCAGCTCGTCCAGCCGCTGCCGCGCAGCCTTCCTGAGCTCCAGGCCCTCGTCCCAGCCCGTCTGCCGGCGCTCCTGCTCTCGCAGGAGCGCCCGCAGCCTCGCCCCCGCGATCCTGCGCGCCAGCTCCTCCGCTTGCTCGGTCAGCTGCTCGTGACGCTTGGCGGTCTCCGCCTGCTGTTGCAGGGGCTTCAGCTGCCGCCGGAGCTCGGCCAGCACGTCCTGCAGGCGCAGCAGATCCTGATCCAGCCCGCCGAGCTTGCGCTCGGCGCGCTCCTTGCGGCGGCGATGCTTCGCAACCCCCGCAGCCTCCTCGATGTACTTCCGGCGCTCCTCGGGCCGGGCGAGCAGGACCTCCTCCAGCTGGCCCTGCCCGACGACCGTATGCAGCGCCCGACCGATCCCCGTCTCGGACAGCAGTTCCTGGACATCGAGCAGCCGGACCATCTGGCCGCCGATCCGGTACTCGCTCTCACCGGAACGGAAGATCGTGCGGCTGATCTCGATCTCCGACATCGGCACGCTGATCCGCCCTGCCTCGTTGTCTATCACGAGCTTCACCTCGGCCATGCCGAGTGCGGGTCTGGACGGCGTGCCGGCGAAGATCACGTCGGCCATCTGTCCACCGCGGAGCGCCCGAGCTCCCTGTTCGCCGAGGACCCAGGCGATCGCGTCCACGAGGTTCGACTTCCCCGAGCCGTTGGGCCCCACCACGACCGAGACGCCCGGGATGAACTCCAGCACCGTGCTGTCCGCGAACGACTTGAAGCCACGGATCTTGATCGAACGGAGGAACATATGGGCGGATGCTAACAGTGATGTGATTCTCGACCGCGCATCTGGGGCAGGAACGCTCCAGCAGCCCCGTCAATGGGTGATCCGGAAGCCGCTTTCGCCTGTCGAGATTTCCTCGCTCACAAGAACATCTTGCACTGCAGCGAACGGCGGGCCGGTTCGGCACCAGGCCACCATCCGATCCACGGCTTCGGGAGCTCCTTCGAAGACCGCTTCGACCCGGCCGTCAGGCCCGTTCCTGACCCATCCGACGAGCCCCAACCGCTTGGCCATCTCCGCGCACGAGGTTCGGAAGAAGACACCTTGAACTCGGCCGGACACGCTTACGCGTACGCGCCGCACACCGCGTTCTCCCCGAGCTCGGGCTACGAGCCTTCCGGAGGGGGCGGCAACAGGCCCAGCTGGCCCATCGCCCCCATCACGTCCTGGATCCCCCAGTGCTCGACGACCCTTCCGTCGTCGTCGAACCGCATGATGTCGATCGACTCCATCTCGAACGGCTTGTTCGTCGCCGGCATCCCGGGCATGAACCCGCCGGTATCGGTGCCGCGGTTGATCGCGCGCGACGCGACCCGATCGCCGCTCGCGACGATGTCGAGGACCTCGCACGCGATGTCCGGCATGCCGCCGAGCATCATCTCGAACGACTTGATCGCGCCCTCCTTGTCGGGCGGGATGCCCGGGAACACCTGGTTCTCGACGAAGTCGTCCGCGATCCACTCACGCGCGAAGTCGAGGTTCTTGCTCTTGAAGACCTCCTCGAAGAATCGCCGGACGGTCTCCTTGTTCTGCTCGGGCGTGGACATCGTCACATCCCCTCCGGAGCCGGCATCGCGCCGAGCTGCACCATCATCTTCGGGACGTCCATCTGAGCCCAGGTCTCGGCGATGGTGCCGTCCTGGGCGTGACGCGAGACCTGGATCCACTCGTATTCCACGGCGTTCCCGTTGGCCGGGATGCCCGCCCACGGCAGCCCACCCTGGTTCGTGCCGGTCATCCGCACGCGGGACACGACCCGGTCCGCTTCACCGAAGGCGTCCAGCATCTCGGTCTTCTTGTCCGGGAAGGAGGTGAACCCTCCCTCGTTCGCGGCGATGCAGCCCTCGACCCCCGGCGGCATCATCTCCGAGCCAGGCGTGTGGCACGCCACGTCGCTCGCCAGGATCGACCTCACGGTGTCGTAGTCCTTCGCACCGTAGGCGGACTCCAGCCGGCGGACGGCATCGACGTTCTCCGCCATGCCCATACGTTCTCCCTTCCCCTCGGTATCGGGACGACGCTACGCCGATGGCCCGAGACTCGCAAACCCGACGCCAAACCAGCCTGTTCGCCTCAGGACTGGCATTGGGGACAGAAGTAGCTCGTTCGCTGCGAGATCTTGACGCTCTGGATGGCCGTCCGGCACCGTCTGCACGGTTGCCCATCACGGCCGTAGACCTTGAGCTCGGATGCGTACTGACCAGGGTTGCCGAACAGGTCGACGTACGCCTCGTCGCCGAGCGTCGTGCCCCGGGCCTTGATCGCTTCCTGGAGCGTCTCCTGGATCGCCCGGTAGAGGCGCCGCACCTCCTGCGCGGCCAGCGAGTCGCTCATCCGGTCGTAGCGGAGACCCGCCGCGAACAGCACCTCGTCGGAGTAGATGTTCCCCAGCCCACTGATGAACTTCTGGTCCATCAGGAGCTGCTTCATCTTGGTAGCGCGCTGGGCCAACACGTACTGGAACGAGGGCCACGTGAACACCTGGTCGAGCGGGTCGATCGCTAGGTGCTGCAGCTCCTTGATCCTGCCGAGCTCGTCGGTGGCAGCCACGAACATCTCCCCGAACGTCCGGGGGTCGGCGAAGCGGAGGTCGCCGCCCTGCTGGAAGGTGAGCACCACGTGGGTGTGCGGCGGCAGCGCCACACGGCCGGTCCCCCGGTGGAACTGACCGCTCATACCGAAATGCACCACCAACACGTCGCCCGAATCGAGGCTGAGCAGCAGGTACTTGCCGCGCCGGTCGATCTTCTGGATCTTCCGGCCGTCGAGCCGGGCGGTGAAATCCTTCCGCTTGGCGTGACGCCGGATCACCCGCATGGCGTTCCTCGTGCCCTTGACCTCGGCGCGCTTGATCCGACGACCCACCACGTCGCGCTCGAGGTCCCGGCGCATGACCTCAACCTCCGGCAGCTCCACGCGACCCTCTACGTCCCCGCGGACATGCGCTCGAAGGCCTCTCGGGCGGCCTGCTGCTCGGCCTCCTTCTTGGACCGGCCCACACCATTGCCGAAGGCCTCGCCGCCGAGGTAGACCGTGGCGGTGAACTCCTTCTCGTGGTCGGGACCGCGTTCTGAGAGCCGGTACTCCGGCATCGACCGGATCTCTTGGGAGGCCAGCTCCTGCAGCATCGTCTTGTAGTCGCGGTCGCCCTCGCCACGCGTGTACGCGTCCATCCGGGGGCGGAAGAGTCGCTCGATCAGGGCTCGTGCGGCGTCCAGGCCGCGATCCAGGTAGACCGCGCCGAAGACCGCCTCCAGGGCGTCGGCGAGGATGCTCTGCTTCTCCCGCCCCCCCGACTGCTCCTCTCCCCTGCCGAGCAGGACGACCGATCCCAGGTCGAGGCTCCGCGCCACGTCGGCCAGCGCTTGCATGTTGACGATGGCAGCGCGGAGCTTCGCGAGCTGTCCTTCGGGCATGTCAGGGAACGCCCGATACGACATCTCGGTCACGACGAGCCCGAGCACCGAGTCGCCCAGGAACTCCAGTCGCTCGTTCGTGAGGGTCAGGCCCTGCTCGAACGCGTAGGAGCGGTGGGTAAGGGCGGCACGCCGAAGCTCCGGGTCCGCGAAGCCGATCCCCAGGGCCAGGTCCAGGGCCTCGTTGGGAAGCTCGACTGGAGCCGCGCTCACGCTGCTACTCGACCTCGATCGCCTGCCGACCCGCGTAGTAGCCGCAGTTCGCGCAGACACGATGCGGGAGCTTGGGCTGCTTGCACTGCGGGCACGCGGCGTAGGAGGGGGGAATAGCCTTCCAGGTCGCCCGTCGCCTGGCGGTTCGGGCCTTGCTCTGCTTCTTCTTGGGCACAGCCATCTCGTGGTCTCAGTCCCTTCTCACTCAGTCGTTCGTGCGTTCGAGAAGCACCTCGAGTCCGGCCCAGCGAGGGTCGAGCTGCTCGTGACCGGGACACTGACTCAGGTTCCGATCGCCGCCGCAGGTCTCGCAGAGCCCGAGGCAGTCGAGCCGGCACAGGGGCGCGAACGGGAGCTCCACGCCGATCGCGTCGACGATCATGGGACCGAGGTCTATCTCGCCCTCGGGGCCGAGCTCGTACCAGTCGGGGTCGGACAACGGCCCGACGACGAGCAGCTCGCTTACGTCCAAGGCGAACGGCCGCTCGAACCCGTCCAGGCAGCGGGCACATCGAAGCGAGAACACGCCCGTGAGGCGGCCCGACACGAGGATCCCCTGGATGACGCTTTCGAGCCGAACGTCGGCGTCGATCTCTCCCGGTACCCCGGCAACGTCGGTGCCGAGGCCTTCGACCGTCCCGCGCACACTGATCTCACGGGTGACTCCGGGATGACCGACCAGATCACCGGCACCGATGGGTGCGAACGTCACGTCTACCCGGCCTCCTCGTCGAAGAACTGGGGATCGGTCTCGGGCGTTCCCAGCTCCTGCCCTGCGATCGTCTGCGGTGCCCGCAGACGCTCACGGCCGACCTCGACCTGGTCGAGCGTCCTGGACACGGCGCGCGTGGCTTCCTGCGAGCCCTCGACGATCCGCCGCAAGGTGTTCTCGAACTGCGCGAGCTTGGCGTCCACGTAATCCTCGGCCTCGCGGCGGATCTGGATGCTCCGGTCCTCCGCCTCGGCGAGGGTCCGTTCGGACTCCCGCTCGGCGCGCTGGGAAACCTCCTCGTGGCGAGCCAGCCGGGCCTGCTCCTCCTGGGCGCGCTCCACGATCTTCTCACCGTCGACCCGAGCCTTAGCGAGCAGCTCTTCGCGGTCTCGCACGATCCACCGAGCCTGCTTGATCTCCTCCGGCAGCGAGTCCTTCATCTCCTCGATCATCTGCAGGACCTCCTCGCGGCTGACGAGGACCGACGAGGAAAGGGGCATCGACTTGGCCTCTCGGATGAGGTCCTCGAGCTGCTCCAGGCGGCCTGCGATGTCCATCAGCGCACCCCCAGTCGCCCGGGGAGTCGGGTGCGGACGTGCTTCGGGACGAGACCTTCTACGTCTCCGCCGTAGCGCGCGACCTCCTTGACGAGCGAGGAGGACAGGAACGACCATTTCGGGTTCGTGGGGATGAACAGGGTCTCGATCCCACCGATCCGTAGGTTCATCTGGGCCATCTGGATCTCGTACTCATAGTCGGAGACAGCCCTCAGGCCCTTCACGATCACCGACGCTCCCTGGTCGCGCGCGTACTCGACCAGGAGCCCGCGGAACGAGCCCACCCGGACGTTGCCCAGATCCCGACTGGCCTCCTCCAGGAGCGCTACCCGTTCTTCAGCGGCGAACAGTGGCTCTTTGGAGGGATTCTCGAGCACCCCGACCAGCACATGCTCGAACGTCCTGCTGGCCCTGCCGATGATGTCGAGATGGCCGTTGGTGACCGGGTCGAACGTCCCCGGGCACAGGGCGGTCAGGCCCATGGGTCCTCCTGGTAGACGATGAGGAAGCTGTCGCCGTAGGTGAGGCGCCTCCGGGTGAGCCAGTGTAGCGGAACGACAGGCGTGGAACTTCCCGTGGCCCGAGTCACCACCACCGTCCATCCGGGGGCTCTCAACCATCCGGATACTAGCTCCTGCAAGGCATCTTCGAGTTCGGGACCCTCCAGTTCGTAGGGAGGATCGAGGAACACGAGGTCGAACCCGCCGCCCTCCGCATCGCCCTTCCGAAGGAACGGCAAGACCTCTGACCGGTGCACCGTCGCCTGGTCGGCGAACCCTGTGAGGGCCAGGTTGCGGCGGATCGCGTCGCACGCCGCCCGGACCCGGTCCACGAGCACGGCGTGCTCGGCGCCCCGCGAGAGGGTCTCGATCCCCAGGGCGCCGGTGCCCGCGAACAGATCGAGGACCCGGGCGTGCAGGACGTCGGGGCCGAGGCTCGAGAAGAGGCCTTCCCGGGCGCGGTCCGACACGGGCCTCGTGCCCGCGGGGACGGGGCCGAGACAGGTGCCCTTGGCGGTCCCGGCGATCACGCGCACGGGTTCGACACTAGTGCCACCATCGGCTCAGGAGCTGAAGAGCCAGTCGATCGAGCCCTCGAAGCGGTCCCTCACCTCCGCGAGCAGCTCGGCGTGACGGTCCAGGTCCGGATCGTCCTCGATCAGCGCGAACGCCCGCGCTCGAGCACGTCGCACGAGGTCCATGTCGTCGGCGAGCCTGGCGAGCTTCAGGTCGGGCATGCCCGCCTGACGGGCATCGAAGAGGGTTCCTTCGCCTCGGAGCCGCAGGTCCTCGTCGGCGAGCTCGAAACCGTCGGTCGTACGGACCATCGCCTCGATGCGGGCTCGGGCGTCCAGGTTCTGCTCGTCCGACTCGTCGAACAGGATGCACACGGAGGTGTTCTCCCCCCGGCCGATGCGACCCCGGAGCTGGTGCAACTGGGCCAGGCCGAACCGCTCCGCGTTCTCTATGAGCATCACGGTGGCGTTCGGCACGTCGACCCCGACCTCGATCACGGTCGTGGAGATCAGCAGGTCGGCGTGGCCTGCACGGAACCCCTCCATGATCCGCTGCTTGTCCTTCGGCCTCATGCGCCCGTGAAGGAGCTCCACCCGCAGGCTGGGGAACACCTCGGTGGCCAGCCGCTCGGCCTCGGACTCAGCGGCCTTGACCTGGGTGCGGGTTGCCTCGTCGATCGCCGCGCAGACGACGAACGCCTGGCGGCTCGCCTGGACGTGCTCGGTGACCAGGTCGTAGGCGGCGGCACGCTCCAGCTCCGTGCGGACCACGCGGGTTTCGATCGGCTGCCTGCCGGCGGGCATCTCGTCCAGAACCGAGACGTCGAGGTCACCGTAGTAGGTGAGCGCGAGCGTCCTGGGGATCGGCGTGGCGGTCATGATCAGAACGTCGATGTCGCCTCCTCCCTTGCCCTTGAGCGCCATGCGCTGGTGAAGCCCGAACCGGTGCTGCTCGTCCACGACGGCAAGGGAAAGGTCCCGGAACGTCACGGCCTCCTGAACGAGCGCGTGCGTGCCCACGACGAGGTGGACATCACCTCCGGTGATGCCCTCCAAGATCCGGGTCCGGTCCTTGCCCGTCACCGCGGCGGTGAGGAGGGCGTACGTGAGGGTGGGCTCGGGAGGCGGGGCCGCGCCCGACGCGAACAACGACCCCTGGTCGTCGGGCGCGGCCCCGCCACCTGCGACCTCCAAGTAGGGCGCGCCGCCGATCCGCTCGAGCAGCGCGCCGATCGATCGTGCGTGCTGACCCGCCAGGACCTCGGTGGGAGCCATGATCGCGGCCTGGTGTGCGGACTGGACCGCCACCAAGCAGGCGTGCAGCGCAACGAGCGTCTTGCCTGAGCCGACATCTCCCTGCAAGAGCACGTTCATCGGATGTGGTCGCGACATCGCGTTCGCGATCTCGTCGATCGCCCGGAGCTGCGCCTTCGTCGGCTCGAACGGCACCGCGTCGAGCAGCGCTGCGGTGAGCGGCCCCTGAGCCTGGTGCTCCACCCCCTTGGATCCGGAGGCCAGGCGGTGTTTGCGGAACGCCACCCCCAACTCGAGGGTGAATAGCTCGTCGAAGGTGAGGCGCTCCTTGGCGCGGGCGAGCGCCTCCTGGTCGTCGGGGAAATGGATGTCGCGGATCGACCGATCGAAAGGGCCGAGCGCCTCGGCCTCGACGAGATCGGCCGGCAGCGGGTCGGGCAGCCGCGGCAGACGCTCGATGGCCCGATGCATCAGCTCGCGGATCGTTCGGCTGCTGATCCCCTCGCTGGCGGGATGCACCGGAACGATGCGGCCCGTGTGGACCAGGTCGCGGTCGTCTCCACGAAGCGGCTCGACCTCCTGGTTCACCAGCTGCAGCCGTCCGCGGTAGAGCTGGACCACCCCGGACACCGCCAGCTCCTGCCCCTCCCGGTACATGCCCACGGTCCACGGCTGGTTGAAGAAGGTGAGATCCAAGTAGCCGGTGCCGTCCGTGATCGTCACCGTCACCATCGCCTGGCGGCGACGCGTGAGGCGCTTGGCCACCTTCTTCACGCGCGCGATCACCGTGGCGTAGGTCCCGACCTTCAGCACGCTGATCGTCTCGACGCGGGACCGGTCGATGTACCGGCGCGGATAGTGTCGGACCAGATCGCCGACGGTTGCGATGTCGAGTGCACCGGAGAGCACCTCATGCGCCTCCGGACCCTTCGCGCGCATACCCACCCTACGGGTCGCGAGCTTCCGGTCGATATCGACGATCGGAGAGGCGAGCGTCAGCGGCACCGGCAATCCCCCACGGGCCGGGGTTGTATCACGGTCCCACGACCCGCGAGCGCGTACGCTCGGGTTCGTGCTGAACGTCTGCCCAGGTTGCGGTGCATCCAATCCGGAAACCTTCCGCTTCTGCCCGCATTGCGCGACCCCTCTCGCTCCCTCAGCGACGGGCGAGTCGAGGAAGATCGTGACCATCCTCTTCTGCGACGTCGTTGGCTCCACGGAACTCGCCCTGCGGGTCGACGCGGAATCGCTCAAGAAGGTGATGACCCGCTACTTCGAACAGGTGCGAGGCACGATCGAGCACCACGGAGGTGTCGTGGAGAAGTTCATCGGCGACGCGGTGCTTGCGGTCTTCGGCGCGCCACGAGCCCAGGAGGATCATGCGTTGCGAGCGGTGAGGGCGGCGACGGAGATCCGCTCAACGATCGGGGACCTCAACACGGAGCTCCACCAGTCGTGGGGGGTGACGCTCGAGGTCGCGATAGGCCTGAACTCGGGCGACGTCTTCGTGGGGGACGTCGCTGCCGGTCACGCGATCGTGACCGGCAGCGCCGTCAACTTAGCCGCGCGGCTCGAGCAGGCGGCATCTCCCGGAGAGATCCTCCTGGGCAGCGAGACGTACCAGCTGGTTCGCGATGCCGTGGAAGCGCAGCCGATCGAGGGACTCTCGCTCAAGGGGCTGCCCGACGAACGTGCAGCGCATCGGCTCCTCCGGCTCATTGACGGGGGGGCCTTGCCGGCGCGGCGCCTCGACTCCCCGCTCGTGGACAGGGAGCGAGAGATGAGGCTCCTCGTGGACGCGCTCGACCGATGTTCGGCGAGTCGGCAATGCCATCTCGTGACCGTGTTCGGCGTCGCCGGCATCGGGAAATCACGCCTCGCGGCGGAGTTCATCGACGACGCGAGCGGCCGCGCGGCCGTGCTCCGCGGTCGGTGTCTCCCGTACGGGGAAGGCATCACCTTCCGGCCCGTGGCGGAGATGATCGCCCAGGCTGCGGGGATCAGCGACCTGACCGCCCACGATGACGCCCAGCGGGGCATCCGAGACCTGCTCCGGGACCAGGAGCGCGGGGAGATGGTGGCCGAGCGGGTCGGGGAGCTCCTCGGCCTGAAGCCCGCGTCGGCACCACCGGAAGAGACGTTCTGGGCGGTCCGCCGCGTGTTCGAGTCCCTCGCGCGGAAGCAGCCGCTCGTGCTCGTGTTCGACGACGTCCATTGGGCTCAGCCGATGCTTCTCGATCTTCTCGAACACATCGCAGAGAGGATCCGAGACGTTCCGCTGGAGATCGTCTGTCTCGCGCGCCCGGAGTTGCTGGAGGTGCGCCCCGGCTGGGGCGGAGGAACCCTGCACTCCTCCACGATCCTCCTCGAGCAACTGTCTCGCGACGAGATGGACGGGCTCCTCCAGAACCTCCTCGGCGACACGGAGCTCCCTCAGAGCGCCAGTGGTCGGCTCATCGGGACGGCGGATGGGAACCCGCTCTTCCTCGAGGAGATCGTCTCGATGCTCATCGAAGATGGATCCCTCGCCCGACGCGGCGGCGAATGGGAAGCGAGCGAGCTCGCCGGTGTGCCGTTGCCGCCCACCATCTCCGCGCTCCTCACGGCTCGTCTGGATCGACTCGGGGCGGACGAACGGTCGGCGATCGGGACGGCGTCCGTTATCGGCAGGGAGTTCCCGGTCGCGGCACTCCAGGAGCTGCTGACCCATCTGGCCGGCCCCAGGGTCGAAGAGAGCCTCGGATCGCTCGTGTACAAGGATCTTCTGCGGCCGGTCGAAGCCTCGGATCGACATGTCTTCCGCCACGTGCTCGTCCGCGATGCCGCCTACGAGGGGATGCCCAAGTCGGAGCGTGTCGACCTGCACGAGAGGTACGCGGGCTGGCTCGAGGATCACCCGGGTATACGAGCCGACGAACAGCAGGAGCTGATCGGCCATCACCTCGAGCGCGCACATCATCTGCTCACCGAACTCGCGCCCGGAGAGACCCGCCTCGCCGCGCTCGCTGAACGGGCGGGACGCTGCCTGGCGGCAGCGGGCAAGCGCGCCGCCGGCCGAGGCGACCGGAGCGCAACGGTCGGGCTCCTCAGGCGCTCGGTAGCTCTGCTTCCCCCCGAGGACGCCGATCGTGCGCGGGTCTTGCCGGACCTCGCGGCCGCATCGATGCAAGAGGGAGAGATCGCACAGGTGGAACCGGTCCTCGTCGAGGCTCTCGCATTCGCCCGGAGCCATGGTGACCGGGCCCTCGAGGCGAGAGCCATGCTCGCCATCTCGGAGCTCCGCTTGCTCACCGACGCCAGAGGCATCACCGCGGATCGCCTTCGGTCGGTCGCCGAGGAAGCGGTTGCCGTCCTCGAAGCGGAGGGGACCGCCCCAGATCTGGCCGACGCGCTCCTGTACCTGGGTACATCTCACTGGCTCGCCGGAGACATCCACGCGATGCTCGAGGTCTCCGAGCGAGCCTTGGACCTCGCACGAGGCTCCGGCGACTGGGAGGCGATCTCCTCCTCGATCCTCTACGTTGGCCAGGCTCTCCTCCTTGGCGACACGGCTTGCGCGGATGGTGCACGCAGGATGGAGTCGCTCCTCCTCCAGACCGAGGGGCACCGCATGGCACAGGCGTCCGCCGCCTTGGACCTTGCCATGCTGCTCGCGTTGATGGAACGCCCCGAGGAAGCGGAGGAGCGCGCAGCCGACGCGCTCGACGTGTTCGTCGACCTCGGGCAGGGCCGATGGATCGCCAGCGTATGGCTCACCGAGGGACTCATCGCATCGTCGCGAGGCGACCTTCAGAGGGCCGAGTCATCGATGCGCGCAGCACATGAGTGGTACGCGGGACGCGGGGAAACGGCCCAGGCGATGGAGGCGGCGACCCAGCTCGCGCGGGTCCTGTGCGACGTCGGGCGACTCGACGAGGCGCGCGTGCTCATCGACGAGGTGAAGCGCAAGGCCGCCGACTACGACGTGGAGATCCAGGTCTCCTGGAGGAGCGTCGGCTCGCGGATCCACTCAGGTCTGGGGCATCACCAGGCCGCCCTGGGACTCGCGGATGAAGCCGCTCGTATGGTCGCAGGAACCGACCTCATGAACCTGCAGGGGGACGTGTACGCCAATCTCGCGGAAGTGCGCGCCGCGGCCGGTGCACCCTCCGACGCTGAGGAGGCGAGGCTCAACTCGCTCGCGACGTTCGAGAGGAAGGGGAACCTCGTGGGCGCGCGGCGCGCGTCGAGACTCTTGGGTCGAGCGAGCTGACCTGCCCGAGCTATCCCCCCGGGACCCGCCGCCAATCTGTGAACGATGTCTCGGTCCTGGCGATCCCGGGGATGTGCTGGAGCTTGCCGAGCACAACCCCTGCGGGGATCTTGATCTCCTCTCCTTCGAGGGCGAGCAAGATGTCGAAGCTCCCGTACACGATCGAGGCGCCGTGGAAGGCAGACCCGATCTCGTCGCCCAGCCGGCCCAGCACCTCTCGCGTGCGTCCCGCTTCGACCCATACCTTGACGATGGCCACGATGTCGCACCGGTGTATCTTGAAGCCGATCAGCTGGTTCATGGGTCCCGTGTACGTAGGACCCTCGAACACAAGCTCGTGATGGACGCCGTTCCAGATGTCCCCGGCAAGGTAGGTCTGGAGCGAGTTCAGATCAGCCTCGCCGAAACGGAGGTGGACCAGGGCCTGGAAGATGCCGGCCACCTCGACCGCCGATGTCACGGGTCCCTCGTCGTTCATCTCCTCCTGGAGCCTCTGCACGAGACCTGACGCGCTCCCGTCGGGGTGGCTTGGATCGACAGAGTCGATGAGCAGATAGGCGTGCAGACCGCTATAGGCGTATTCGTTCCGAAGCTCCGTTCCCATCTCGTGAACCCCCCTCGACGTCGACCGAGCAACTCTGCTCCTGCTGAGGCGGAACCGCAAACGCGCGGGCTGCTACGCTTGGCCGCCATGTCAGCGGTGTGTGATATCTGTGGCAAGAAGCCGTGGTTCGGCAAGGCGGTGACGTTCTCGCACAAGAGGAACAACCGCCGGTGGAACCCGAACATCCAGCGCGTCCGCGCCCTGGTCAACGGCACGCACACCCGGATCAACGCGTGCACGTCGTGCATCAAGGCCGGGAAGGTCACGCGGATCCCGCGCCGGGAGCCGTCCAGCACCGGTTGAGGTCCTGGGCTTCAGGGCCGGAAATGGTCCCACCCGAGGAGCGGCAACGTCCTCGTCTGCCCGTCGGATCCCTCCGACACGAGCTCGTGCCCCTCGAGGACGCTCCCGATCACGGTGATCGGCACGCCGAACGTCTCCAGGAGCTCGTCGCGCGCGGAGTCCACGGCCTCGATCGACGGCAGCGTGGCCAGCAGCTCGTAGTCCTCACCCCCGCCGATTGCCTCCCCCATGGTCGCCACGGGGTCGACGGGGAGGTCCTCCAGCCGTAGCCTCGCGCCGACCTCGCTCGCCTCGCAGAGGCGAGCGAGGTCGGCGGCGAGCCCGTCCGAGAGATCGATCATCGCGGTGACGCCGTGGCGGGCCAGCACGGCAGCCTCCCCCACTCTCGCCGTGGGCCTCACCTGACGCCGGATCGCCGCAAGCTCCAGGTCACTCCAGCCGCCGCGCCGCCGGCCGAGGCGGAGCCCCGCGGCCGCGCCGCCGAGCGACCCCGTGACGGCCACCACGTCCTCAGGCACCGCGCCCGCCCGTGTCACCGCCCTGCCGGGCGCGACCTCGCCACTCACGGTCACCGTGACGGTCACCGTCGAGCCCTTGGAGAGGTTGCCTCCCACCAGGCGGACGGCGTACTCCTCGCACGCCTCCCGGATGCCCCCGAACAGCTCCATGGTCCAGGCCGCGTCGACCCGGTCCGACAGCGTCAGCGCGCAGAGCGCGAATCGCGGCGACGCGGCCATCGCCGCGACGTCGCTGACGCTCGCGGCGATGGCCTTGGCGCCCAGGTCGCGGGGAACCGTCGCGCCAAGCTCGAAATGGCGATCCTGCACCATCGCGTCCGTCGTGAGCACCAGGTCGCCGGATCCACCACGGACGACGGCGGCGTCGTCGCCCACCCCCACGATCACGTCCCCCGCCGGCTCATCCAACAGCCGGCGGATCGCGTTCAGGAGCTCGGCCTCGGTGACGTCCATCGAACAGGAGACGGGCCTGCCGTCTTGCGGGGCAGGCGCGTTCGATAGACTCTAGGGGTTCTCCGCTCCGCGCCGCTCCGCGCCGCGCGATCAGACGGGGACCCCCGAGATCTCAGGCGAGGAGGCCCAACGTGGCGCAGGAGTTCGTCAACCCCACGCCGGATGAGCTCCGCGCGTACACCGAGGAGATGCCCGAGGCCAGACTCTCCGAGTTCGGCAACGTCAACGTCCAGACCACGGTTCTGTCCCGGAGTGCCAGCAGCACGTTCGTGGTCGAACGCGAGTCCAGCGGCAAGACGATGTCGCGCGAAGACTTCGACCGGATCGCGCGGATGCAGGACGAGTACCTGGCGAGCAACGACGTCATCGTGATCGACGGCTTCATCGGGAACGACCCCGTCCTGCGAACCCGCGCCCGCCTTTTGATGGAGAAGCGCTACGCCAACATCGCCGGCATGCAGCAGAAGCTCTACTTCGGACGGACCGACGGCGCCGATCCCGAGGTGCAGGTCCTGTACACGCCCGGCCTCGCCGCCCCCGGCTACCCCGACGATCGCGTGATCGCGGTCGACCTCGAGGGCGGCGTGACACGCGTCCTTGCGTCGGACTACTTCGGCGAGTCGAAGAAGGGCGGCTTGCGTATGTGGAACGACATCGTTTACGCCAAGGGCGGGCTCGCACTGCACGCCGGCCTCAAGGTCATCCCCACGGGCGACGGCGACAAGGTCTTCATGATCATCGGGTTGTCGGGGACCGGCAAGACCACCACCACGTTCACCACGCAGAACGGCTCACGACCCATCCAGGACGACTTCGTCGGGCTGATGCCGGGCGGCACCGCCTACGGCACGGAGAACGGCTGCTTCGCCAAGACGTTCGGCCTCGACGCCGATCTCGAGCCCTCGATCCACGGCGCCGTCACCAAGCCCATCGCCTACCTGGAGAACGTCTACCAGAGCGAGGACGGCCGGATCGACTTCTTCAATGAGAACTTCACCAAGAACGGGCGCGCCGTGTTCGAGATGCGCGACCTGTTCGCTTACGAGGACGCGCGCAACGTCGGACCCGTCGACTACCTGCTGATCTTGAACCGGAACGAGAACCTCATCCCGGCGGTCGCGAGGCTGAGCCAGGAACAGGCGGCCGCGTACTTCATGCTCGGCGAGACGACGGGCACGGCCGCAGGCGGGGCTGCCGAGGAGGGCAAGTTCCTGCGCGTGCCGGGGACGAACCCCTTCTTCCCGCTCCCGCACGGTCTGCAGGGCAACCGCCTGCTCGAGCTGCTGGCCACGCACCCGATCGAGACGTATCTACTGAACACCGGCCGCGTGGGGGGCAAGGACGGCGACGAGCGCTCGAAGAAGCTCGCGATCCCGCATACCTCGGCGTGCGTCAAGGGCATCGCGGAGCGGACGATCACGTGGGACGACGACCCGGACTTCCGCTACCAGGTGGCCGCCTCGGTACCCGACATCGACGACATCGAGCTGCTGCAGCCCCGGCGCCTCTACGAGCACCAGGGTCGCGGCGACGGATACCGGGATATGGTCGAAAGGCTCAAGGCGGATCGGGTCGCCCACCTGCAGCAGTTCACCCAGCTGTCCGAGGAGGTCATCAAGGCCGTCGGCTGAGACGGTAGTCTGACACGGACTACCGCGAACGGCTCGAGCCGCTCCGACCCAGGAACCACCCGGAGACGAATTGCAGGGCCCCGAGCGACAGCAGGACCAGGTAGAACCACGAGTAGCGCTTCGCGGCGTCCGTGAATGCGCGCCCCTCGGCCACGATCCGCTCCCCTGTGATGGGGTCCACGGTGGCAACGGTCGAGTACAGGACGAAGAGGGCCGCGAGGGCGAACCATGCGCCCACCCGGGCCATGACGTGCAGCGCGAAGAGGGCGTGTCCGCCGGCCGTTCGACCTTCGAACGGCCGGCGGATCCAATGGACGAAGGACCGGACGCCGAGCCCCGCGAACGCTCCGGCCACGACCAGCTCGGCGATCCTCATGCGTCGGCCGCGAGCGCGGCCCGCACCTCCTGGTCCGTCACCTGCGGGAAGCGCTCGTACCACTCTCCCACGGAGCCGAACAGGTGCGGCGCCGCCAGCGACAACACGTCGTCGGCGACCGCTCGTAGCTTCGGAAGCATCGACGAGGGCAGGACCGAGACAGCCAGCACCACGCGCGCGGGACCTTGCGCTCGCGCCCATGCGATGGACGCGAGCACCGTTCCGCCGGTCGCCACACCGTCATCGACGATCACCGCCGTTCGCCCCGCCAGCTCCGGAGGGACACGATCGCCGCGGAACGCCCCCGTCCGCCTCTCGACCTCCTGTTGCTGCCGTTCGGCCTCGCGCTTGACATAGACCTCGGACACACCGAGGCGGCGAACGAGGTCGTCGTTCAGCACGACGACTCCCGGCGCCACCGCCCCGATGCCGAGCTCCGGGTTGCCGGGAGCGCCGAGCTTGCGGGGGACGACAACGTCGAGCGGCGCCTCGAGGGCCCGAGCGACGTGCGCCGCGACGATGACCCCGCCGCGCGGCACGCCGAGCACGATGGCTGGTGGCTCCACGCGCCCTCGGACCAGCTCACCCAAGAGGCGCCCGGCTTCGTCGCGGTCACGGAACATCAGCCCTGATGATGCCGCCAACGCTCGCGTTGCGCCACGGTCGGACCTGCCACTAGCATGGCGCCCTCACCGACGCAGGAGGGCAATGTGGTCAACGCGTACATCCTCATCCAGACCGAGGTCGGGAAGGCCGCGTCCGTCGCCAACGCGGTTCGCGAGATCTCGGGCGTCGCCGAAGCAGAGGACGTCACCGGTCCGTACGACGTGATCGTTCGGGCAGAGGCGGAGTCGGTCGACGACCTCGGCAAGCTCGTGGTCGCCCGGATCCAGGCGGTTGAGGGCATCACGCGAACCCTGACCTGCCCGGTGGTCCACCTGTAGCGACCGCCTCCTAACCTTCGAGCTCCCTGGCACGCGTGCTCCTGCCGGCCTCGGTCGCATGGCGCTCGACGGCGAGCTCCAGCAGCCGTTCCACCAGGTCCGAGTAGGTGAGCCCGCTCGCCTCCCACAGCTTGGGGTACATCGAGATCGAGGTGAAGCCGGGGATCGTGTTGATCTCGTTCAGGTAGAGCTCGTCTTCGCCCCGAAGGAACAGGTCGACACGGGCCATCCCCGCGCATCCGATCGTGCGGAACGAAGCCACGGCCAGGCGCTGGATCCGTTCCTGCAGGTCCTGAGAGATCGGCGCGGGTATGAGTAGCTCCGCGCCGTCCTCGTCCAGGTACTTTGCCTCGTAGTCGTAGAACTCGTGTCCGCGGGGCACGATCTCCCCGCACATCGATGCCACGGGATCGTCGTTGCCCAGGATCCCGCATTCGATCTCACGGGCCCCCTCGATGCTTTTCTCGATGATGGCCTTGCGCGCGTATCGGAACGCCTCGGCCATCGCCGCGTCCAGCTCCCCCTCGCCGTGCACCTTCGAGATCCCCACCGAGGACCCGAGCGTGGCCGGTTTAGCGAACACGGGATAGCCGAGCGCCTGCACGCGTGCCGACACCCCCTCGAGATCCTCGGCCCACTCCGGCTCGTGCACGACCTCGTGTGGCACCACCGGGAGGCCCGAAGCCGACCACAGAGCCTTCTGTACAGCTTTGTCCATCCCGAGCGACGATCCGAGCACGCCGGCCCCGACGTAGGGCACACCGGCCAGCTCGAGGAACCCCTGGACGGCGCCATCCTCCCCGAAAGGCCCGTGCAGCACAGGGAAGACCACGTCTATCGGCGCGCGGCTCCCGTCGGCCGAGACCAGAGCACGCGATCCAGGGTCGCCGGCGAGCTCAACGTCGGCACCGGATCCGTCGGTGACCTCCGGCATCCTGCCGGCCTCACTCGGAAACGCCGGCGGGGCTGCCTGCAGCCGCCACCGGCCCTCCTTCGTGATGCCGACAGGGATCACCTCGTTGCGTTCGCGATCGAGTGCGTCGATGACAGCGCGGGCGGAGATACACGAGATCTCGTGCTCGGCGGAACGGCCGCCGAACAGCACGACCACCCGGCGGCGCGACGTCATGCTTCCGAAAGAGCCCGGCCGAAGTCGTCGATGAGGTCGTCTGGATCCTCGAGACCGACGGCGACGCGGAGCAGGCCATCATCGATGCCGGCCGCTCGCCGCACCTCGGGGTCCACCTGCCGGTGGGTGGTCGTGGCGGGGTGCGACACGAGCGTCTGCACGCCCCCAAGGCTCCCCGCGATCCAGCCGAGCTCCAGCGCCTCCGCGACGCGGCTCCCTGTGTCCAGTCCCCCCGCCGCCTCGAAGGCCAGGGTGCCCCCGAACCCGCGGAGCTGCCTGGCCGCCAGGTCGTGCTGCGGGTGGCCGGGCAGGCCCGGATAATGAACCGCGGACACGGCCGGGTGATCGGACAGGAAGGTCGCGAGCAGCCCCGCCGATCGGCAGTGGTGCTCCATCCGCAACGAGAGCGTCGACAGTCCTCGGATGCTGAGCCACGCCTCGAGCGGCTGCATCGACCCGCCGACCTCGACCAGCGTGTCGCGCAGGCGACGGAACACCTCTTCCGAGGAACACGCGACACCTCCGATCAGATCGGCGTGGCCGCCGATGTACTTCGTTGCGCTGTGGATGACGACATCGAAACCGAGCGTCGCCGGGTTGCAGAGGTACGGCGACGCGAACGTGTTGTCGACGGCGCTCGGCACGCCGGCGTCCTTGCACAGATCGGCCAGCAGGGCGAGATCCGGGATCGTGGTCGTGGGGTTCACGATCGTCTCGCAATAGAAGAGCGATGCGCCGGGCAGCGCCTTCTTCACTTCGTCGGGGTCCGTCGGGTCGACGAACGTGACCTCGATGCCGAACCTGGGAAGCACGTGGCGCATCAAACCCACCGTCCCGCCGTAGAGCGCCCGGCCCGCAACGATGCGTTCCCCGCCGGAGACGAGCGTCACGATCGTGCCGTGGATGGCGGCCGAGCCGGAGGCGAACGCGAGCGCCGACTCGGTCTCCTCCAGGTCGGCCATCACCGACTGGAACGCGTCGATCGTGGGGTTCCCGTAGCCGCGGGTGTACACGTATCCAGGGCCTCGGAAAGCGATCGCCTCGGCGAAGTCCTCGTTCGTGTCGAACCGGAACGTCGAGGTCTGATACAGGGGCACGCTCGCCGACTGCTGGTCGATCGGCGGCAGCCTGGGCGTGTGCACCGCCCTGGTCTGGAAGCGCCGCTTCATCGATCGCAGCCTACCCGCCGTCCGCCCAGCGACGGGGGTACCGCGCACGGAGGTCCTCCACCAGGGCGGTGAGGGCGTCCATCACCTCGACGGTCAGCGCTCTCAGCGTCGAGTGATCGGCGACACCGCCGGCCAACGGAACGAGGTCGATGGGGTCTCCGACCTTGGACCAGATCGGACGACCGGGCTTCAGCGAGCCCTTGCCGCTCTTCTGCCAGATCCGAGCCGAGCCCCAGGAGGCCATCGGGATGACGGGGACGCCGGCCTCGAGGGCAAGTCGCACGATGCCGGTCTTGCCCTGCATCGGCAGGTGGTCTGCTCGCTTGGTGACCGTGCCCTCCGGGTACACCAATACGACCTCGCCGGCAGCCAGGGCTTCGTGGGCCCGCTGGAGCGGCGACCGGTCGCCGCTCCCGCGAAGGACGGGGATCTGCCCGTGGGCACGGAGGAATGCTCCGAGGATCTTCACACGGAAGAGCTCGTCCTTCGCCAGGAACCGGGGGGTCCGCCCCGCCTTCAGCACAGCATGGGAGTTGGCGACGGGATCGAAGTACGACACGTGGTTGCAAGCGATCAACGCCGGGCCGGATCGGGGGATCTTGTCCAGCCCCTCGAAGCGCCAGCGCCACCACAACCGCGCGGCAGGGATGGCCAGGAACCTGAGGGCAGGGACGAGCGGGTCGCGCAGCTCAGACCCCCCGGTCGGGACGCAGACCTCGAAGCAAGCGCCAAGCGCCGGGGAGGAGCCCGGCCGCCAGCAGCAACTTGATCATGTCGCCGATCACGTAGGGGTACAGGCCGGCGACGAGCGTGTCCTGCACAGTGACGGGACCTCCGGTGAACGCCGGTAGGGCCCGGTGCAGCCACACGAGCCCGACCGTGTACAGCACGACCTCGCCCAGGAGCATCGCTCCGATCGCGCTCCGGAACGAGCGGTCCCAACCCTGGCGGGCCAGCCATCCCACCAGGGCGGCAGCGGCCACGAATCCCCAGAGATACCCGCCGGTCGCCGACGCGAGCCCGAGCACCGCCCAGCCACTCGACGCGTCGGCGAAGAACGGTAGGCCTATCCCACCCTCCAGCAGGTAGAGCCCGAGCGTGGCCGCGCCGAGAGCGGGACCGAACGCCGCACCCACCAGCAGCACCCCCAAGGTCTGCCCGGTGATCGGCACCGGCGTGAAGGGCAGCGGGATCGCGATCTGCGCGAGCCCAGCGATCATGAGGCTGCCGGCGACGGCGCAGGCGACCTGGAACCCCGCGCGGGCAGCGGAACGGGGCGACGTAGGTGCAAGCTCCCACGCGAGCGTGGACACGTGCGTGACCTCCTCCCCGAAGGAACCGTGAGCCTATCGCACGAGGTTGTCTAGGCTTGCCCTGCATGCGCGCGATCGCCCTGCCCGTGAAGTCGCTCGACGGGGCCAAATCCAGGCTCGAGCCGCTGCTCACGCCGCTCGAGCGTGCGGCCCTGACGCTCGCCATGCTCGAGGACGTGATGGATGCCACCCTCGCGGTCATCGGCTGGGAGACGTGGGTGATCTCGCCGGACGAGGCCGTGCTGGAGGTCGCGGCCCGCCGCGGAGCAGTGGCGATGGACGAAGAGCGACCGATGCTCTCGGGCGCCATCGAGCAGCTGGAGGAGACGGCGGGGGGCCGCGGCGCCGTCGCGCTCGCTATCTTGCTCCCCGACACGCCGTTCGTGACGGCGGCTGCGCTCACGAAAGCCCTTCACACCTTGGGCCCGGTGGTCATCGCCCCTTCCAAGGACGGGTCGGGGACGAACCTGCTGGTTCGCCGACCGCCCACGGTCATAAAGGCCGGGTTCGGTCGCGACTCCTACCGCCGCCATCTGCAAGCGGCAGCCGAGGCGACCTTGCCCACGGCGGTCGTCGACCTTCCCGAGCTGTCGTTCGATCTGGACCGCCCGGACGATATCCTCTCCGTGCTGCAGGCTCGGCTCCGCGGGCGCACGCACGAGGTCTGCCGGGATCTGCACATGCGGGCCCGCTTGGCGACGCGGGCGTGAGCGGCAGGAGATCAGGATGCCCCAAGGGACGATCAAGGACTACGACGAGGTCGAGGGCACCGGCACGCTCCTCACCGACGATCGTGCCGAGGTGGCCATCGACCGCACGTCCACCGAGGGGTCGGGGATCCTCACGCTCCGACTCGGTCAGCGGGTTCGGTTCGACGTGGCCGACGAGGATGACCGAACGGTCGCGCGCGGCCTGCGACTGGTCACGTTCGAGTAGCGTGGTCGACCGCGAAGGAACGACCGGCCGAGCTCAGTAGCTGTTCAGAACCTGCTCGCGGAAATCCTTGCCGGCGGAAAACGACGGCAGGTCACGCTCCGGCACCACGATCGGCACGTCGGGCTTGCGGGGGTTCCGGGCGATCCGCTGGTTGCGATGCTTCCGCTCGAAGGTCCCGAAATCTGCGAGCGTCACCCGCTCGCCGCGCACGACGGCGCCGCGGATCGTATCGACGGCCGCGTCCACCACTTTCGCGACCTCGGCCTTGCTGAGACCGGTTCTCTTGGAAACCTCAGCAACCACGCCGCCCTTGTTCATAGAGCTCCCCTCCGGCTTGTCCTACCGCCTCTCCACGGTACCGGTCCGATGGCGGGATGGTCAACGCGAACCCGAGGTCGCTTGGACCACCGAGGCTCGACGCCTTGCTACCATCGAGCTCGAACCGGTGGCCCGTGGTGTAACGGCAGCACGACTGATTCTGGATCAGTTAGTCTTGGTTCGAATCCAGGCGGGCCAGCTCTCGGAAGACGGCCGCCTTCACCCGCTCGGATGGGGGTCGAGGATGAGCGGCGGGATCGGCTCCTGCGAGAAGTCGAACTCGAGGGCGAGATCGCCGAGGATCTCCACCTCCTCTCGAACCGTGGGCCGCGGGTCCGGTCGGCTCATCGTCTCCGGGTCCAAGCGCGCACCCTCCAGGAACAGGTCCTCGATGAGCTTCAGGTAGGCGTCGAACGTGAGCGTCTGGGAGTCGATGAACCCCGGCTTGGCCCACGGGCTGATCAGGATGCCGGGCACGCGTAGCCCGTAGCCGTTCTCGTCCACGCGAGGAGGCACGACGTGGTCGTAGAAGCCGCCCCAGTCGTCCCAGGTGAGGAAGATGGCCGAGCGCTCCCAGTAGTCGCTGCGCATCACGGCGTTGATCAGCCTGGTCACGTACGCATGCCCCTTGGTCAACGGTTCGCCCGTCCCCGGGTGCTCGCTGATCCCTCCTTGCCCCGGGATGACCCACGACACCGATGGCAACGTGCCGTCGCGGACCGAACGGATGAAGTCCCGGTGGATGCGGACGTTGCCGACCTGATCGTTGTCCTGCACTGTGGTGAAGGCCGGGAGCGGGTTCTGGGCGGGCGTGGGGCCGCGGTCGCACTTCTTCCTTGGCTCGCAGACCTGGCCTGACGCGTAATAGGCCCAGCTCACGCCCGCCTCTTGGAGCAGGTACGTGATGTCGGTCCAGCCGTAGATCGCCGGGACCGGGGCCTTGCGTTGCGGGTCGAGCACGTCCTCCTGCTTGATGTCGGACGTACAGCTCATCGGGTCGCTCGGATCCTCGCAGCGCGCGGACCAGCCGGAGATGAGGAACAGGTGCGCCGGCAGCGTCCACGAGTCGGTGGGGGCGAACATGCGATCCTGCAGCGTGTAACGCTCGGCGTACGCCCAGTAGTTGGGGATCTCTCGAGCATCGTGATAGCCCATCACGTCGGGCTGGCCCCTCGGCCCGAGGCTGTCGCCGCAGTCCTTTGGAGAGCGGGTGGCCGCGCACGGGATGGTCCGAGCTCCGACGACGGACCGTATGAAGCCGTCCATCTTCCCGCCGTTCACGTTGATCCGGGCGTGCACGTTCGTGTGCGGTCCGCCGAAGTCAACGGGGGTCGGGTCGTGGAAAGGCTTCGCGCAGATGTCGAGGACGGGGTCGGGGTTGCACACGCTGAACTCGCCGTCGGCATTCGTCGGGATGCCGTCGGCGCCGGGGAACGTCCCGAAGTAGTGATCGAACGACCGGTTCTCCTGCACGATGAAGATCAGGTTCTCGATCTGCTCGATGCCTCTGGCCGGCTCCGTCGGACCCGGATCGGTGGTCCCGGAAGGGCCGGTGGGGGGCGGTTCGCCTCCGCCGGTGCAGGCGACGCCCAGAAGGACGGCGACGAGGAGGGTGACGAGCGGACGGGAGGTCACGACCGCGCGACCTTAGCAAACGGCCGTCACGCGCCCGGCTCGAGGATGAGCGGTGGGATCGGTTCCTGGGTGAAGTCGAACTCGAGCGCGAGGTCCCCCAGGATGCCGACCTCCTCCCGCACCGTCGGCCGCGAGTCCGGTCGGCTCATCGTCGCCGGGTCCAGCCGGGCGCCACCGAGGAACCGGTCTTCGATCAGCTTCAGGTAGGCGTCGAACGTGAGCGTTTGATGGTCGATGTCCAGATCGGTGTCGGCCCACGGGCTGATGAGGATCCCCGGCACGCGCAGGCCGTACCCCCCCGCGTCGACGCGCGGTGGTTCGACGTGATCATAGAACCCACCCCAATCGTCCCATGTGAGGAAGATCGCGGAGCGGTACCAGAGATCGCTCCGCATCACCGCGTTCACGAGGCGTGTGACGTACGCCTGGCCGAACGTGAGTGGGGCTCCGTTACTGGGGTGCTCGCTATGGTCCCCGTGTCCCGGGACGATCCACGAGACCGAGGGGAGCGTCCCGTCCTCCACGGCGCGGAAGAAGTCCCTGTGGCGCTGGATCCGCCCGAGCTGGCCGGTCTCGTGCACGTCGGTGAAATGCACGAGGGGGTTCTGCTGGGGCGAGGTCCCGCGATCCTCGCACGCGCGAGCGGTCACCCGACGCGTGCACAGGATCCTCGCCGCGTAGTACGCCCACGAGACGTCGAGTCGATCCAGCAGCCAGGTGATATCGGTCCACGCGTAGATCGGCCGCCGGTCGTAGCGCGCCAGATCTCGGATGTCGCCTTCTCCTGTGAGACGGAGATCGGTTCGGCAACTCATCGGGTCATACGCGTCGTCGCAACGGGCCGACCATCCCGAGACGAGGTAAAGGTGCGCAGGAAGGGTCCACGAGTCGGTTGGGGCGAACATGCGATCCTGCAGCACGAAGGTCTCGGCGTAGGTCCAGTAGTTCGGGATCTCGCGAGCGTCGTGGTAGCTCATGACGTCCGGCGCGCCACGGGGTCCGGTGCGTTCCTTGCAGTCGAAACGCTTCCCCCCCGCTTCACAGCGCTGGACGAGCGCTTCGATGAAACCGTCCATGGCGCCGCCGTTCACGGACAGGTCGGATGCCGTCTTGTTATGCGGCCCGCCCAGGTTGATCAACTCGCGGGAGTGATACGGGCGAACGCAGCGGCCGAGGACGCGGTCGGGCACGCACGCCCTGGGTCTCCCGTCGGGGCGCATCGGGATCCCGTCGGCCCCGGGGAAGGTCCCGAAGTAGTGATCGAACGACCGGTTCTCCTGCACGATGAAGATCAGGTGGTCCAGGTTCATGATCCCCGCTCCAGGCTCGATCCCGTGCACCGAAACCTCGGGAGTCACCGATGAGGCCACGCGGGTGCCCTCGGGGTCAGTACAACCTGCCGCGATGATCGCCGCCAGCATGAGCAGGAGTATCCCGCGGGCGCGGCGCGAGCGCGGGAGACGTCGGGGCATCGGGCGCGGACCCTACCAGGCACCCGCGTCGCTCACGCCCCCGCCGCTACCATGCCGAGGCGGGCGGCCCGCTCGAGGCCGCCAACGGAAGGAGCGCGATGCCTTCGAACGTACCCGCCGGCGCGAGGATCCTCGCGACATTGATCGCCGGGGATGGGATCGGACCCGAGGTGGTGACGGCGGCGCGCCGGATCGTCGAGGCCGCAGGCGCCCCGATCGACTGGGAGGAGTACGAGGCAGGGGCAGAGGTCTTCCGCAAGGGACTGCCGTCGGGCGTGCCCGCCGAGACGATCGAGTCGATCTCCCGCACGCGTGTCGCGTTGAAGGGGCCGCTGGAGACCCCGGTCGGCTTCGGGGAGAAGAGCGCCAACGTGACGCTCCGCAAGCTCTTCGAGACCTACGCGAACGTCCGTCCGGTGCGCGAGCTCCCCGGCGTGACCACCCCCTACAGCGGGCGCGGCGTCGACCTCGTGATCGTCCGGGAGAACGTGGAGGACCTCTACGCGGGCATCGAGTACATGCAAACCCCGGGTGTCGCGCAGGCCCTGAAGCTGATCAGCGTCAAGGGCTCGGAGAAGATCGCGCGGTTCGCGTTCGAATACGCGAGGAGCGAGGGGCGGACCAAGGTCGCGTGCGCGACCAAGGCCAACATCTTGAAGCTCTCGGAAGGCACATTGAAGCGCGAGTTCGAGCGTGTGGCGCCCGACTACCCCGACATCGAGCCCTGGCACGTCATCGTCGACAACTGCGCGCACCAGCTGGTGAAACGACCCGAGCAGTTCGAGGTCATCGTCACCACGAACATGAACGGCGACATCCTGTCCGACCTGTCGAGTGCGTTGGTCGGGGGCCTCGGGTTCGCTCCGTCGGCCAACATCGGGAACGAGGTGGCGATCTTCGAGGCGGTCCACGGATCGGCGCCGAAGTACACCGGGAAGAACGTGATCAATCCCACCGCTGTGATCCTGTCGGCGGTGCTGATGCTGCGGTACCTGGGTCTGTTCGAGCAGGCCGCGGCGATCGAGCACGCCGTCTTCGTGACGCTCGAGCAGGGCGTGTTGACCGGCGACGTGGCCGGCTACGACCGGGGGGCGTCCACCACCGAGTACACCGACGCGATCATCGGCAACGTCGGTCGAAAGACCGAGAACTGGACCGTCCGCGACGTGAAGCCGCTGCAGCTTCCAGTGCTCTCGCCCGACGCGGACTACGTCAAGACCCAGGAACGCGCCGTGGTCGGGCTCGACGTGTTCGTGGAGACACCACTCACTGCCGCAGAGCTCGGTGCCTCGCTGATGGAGCTCTCGAGCGACACGCGGCTGTCGCTCGTGATGATCTCGTCGCGCGGCACGAAGGTGTTCCCACCCACCGGGGCCATGACCGAGACCGGGGATCATTTCCGGTGCCGGTTCATCACCCGGGAGAACCCCGGAGACCTACCCGACGAGGACGTGCATCAGTTGCTGGCCCGAATCAGTCGGCACCATCGGTGGATGCACATCGAAAAGCTCCAAGAGTTCGACGGAGAGCTCGGGTTCACACGCGACCAAGGAGAGAACTGAGTGTTCGAGCGCTTCACCGACCTCGCTCGCCGTGTCGTCGTCGACGCGCAGGACGAGGCGAGGATGCTCAACCACAACTACATCGGGACGGAGCATCTGCTGCTCGGCCTCCTCCGAGAAGAGCAAGGCCTGGCCTCGCAGGTCCTCGAGGAGCTCGGCATCCACCTCGAGGCCGCCCGCACCGAGGTCGAGGCGACGGTCGGCCGCGGGGACGGGCCGCCCACCAGTCACATCCCGTTCACCCCACGGGCGAAGAAGGTGATGGAGCTGGCCCTTCGCGATGCCATCAGCATCGGCCACAACTACATCGGAACCGAGCACATCCTGCTCGGCCTGATCCGCGAGGGCGAGGGTGTTGCGGTGCAGGTCCTCCGCGAGCTCGGCGCCGACCCTGGCCGGGCACGGGCCGAGGTTCTCGAGAAGCTCGGCAACCCCCCGGAGAAGGGGAGGCGCAAGGTCGGGCGCCGGCGACTCCCCGTCGAGTCGCGGCCGGTGGACATCCCGTGCTGCCCCACCTGCGGACGGGACCTGGCGTCGCACGCGGCGCACACCCGCCTCACCATCGGGGACGGAGCGGAGAGCGTTGAGGTA
>Ga0247727_10004523_pt1 | contig 29379 bp, 17 predicted proteins | sample WisWelCaveWW1625_FD_202498 | JGI IMG/M metagenome (GOLD analysis project Ga0247727, IMG submission 202498) | Biofilm microbial communities from Wishing Well Cave, Virginia, United States - WW16-25 | ecosystem: Environmental > Aquatic > Deep subsurface > Groundwater > Cave microbial mat | place...
CTGTGTCAGAACAACCTGACAGAAACGTTTTTCAGCAGCCTGTTAGTAGTCGGTAAGCGTCTTCGGCGGGATCGCGACACGGAGCGCGTTGACGACGGCGAGGACGTCGATGATCTCCTGCGAGATCGCGCCGGCGACCGGCGACAGATGCCCGGCCGCGGCGAACGCCATCCCGATCACGCTCAACACCATCCCGCCGACTGCGCTCTGGAGCGCGATCCAGCGAATGCGCGTGCTGATATGCAGAAACTCGTCGACCTTTTGAAGCGAGCTGTCCAACACGACCGCGCCGGCCGCCTCGGCGGTGATGTCGCTGTTCTGGCCGAACGCGATGCCGACGGTGGCGGCGGTCATCGCCGGCGCATCGTTGATGCCGTCTCCCATGAAGACGGTGTTCGCCCCCTCCGTCTCCTTCCGAACCAGCTCCAACTTTTGCTCGGGCGTCTGGCCGGAGTAGACCTCCTTGATGCCGACTTTCTTCGCCAAATAGCCCACCTCCGACTCGCGGTCGCCGGAGACGAGAAGCACCCGATCGAACTGGTGGCGGGGCCCGAGGTGCTGGATGAACTTCACCCCGTCCTGGCGCGGTTCGTCACGGAATCGGAACGCCGCGGCGTAGCGGCCATCGATGAGAATCACGCACTCCATGCCGCCTACGACCGGCGGTAAAAGTCCGACCGCCGTTGCGTCTTGTTCGGCGACTTTCTTGCGGCTCGTGACCTGGATGTTTCGCTCGTCGACGACACCCCGCAGCCCCTCGCCGGGCCGTTCGCTGATCTCGCTCGCCTGCTTGAGCGCGAGCCCCGCGTCACGCCCGGCCTTGAGGATCGCCCCCGAAAGAGGGTGCTTCGAGTAGCGCTCCAGGCCGGCCACGAGGGAGAGCGTCTCATCCGCCGTGAAACCGTTTCCCGGAATGATCTCCGTCAGCTTCGGCAGTCCGTAGGTGAGCGTCCCCGTCTTGTCGAAGATCGCGATGCGGCACGTGGCGATCCTTTCGAGCACGGCCGGGTCCTTGATGATGATCCCGCGACGCACCGCGAGCGAGATAGAGCCGATGATCGCGACGGGGATTGCGATCAGAAGCGGGCAAGGGGTGGCGACGACGAGGACGGCGAGGAAGCGGAGCGCGTCGCCGCTCGCGGTCCAAGCCACGACGGCGATCGCGACCGCCACCGGCGTATAGAGCGCGCCGAGCTGATCGCCGAGCCGCCGCAACTGCGGACGCCGCTGCTCCGACGCCTGCATCACGCGCATGATCTTCGCGTAGCGGGAATCGACCGCGAGCTTGTCGGCTCGGATCGTCAGGGCGGTCTCGCCGCTGATCGAGCCCGAGAGCACTTCGCTCCCGGGCGTCTTCGACATCATGTAGGGCTCGCCGGTGAGGTACGACTCGTCCATCACGCCGTGACCCTCGATCACGGTGCCATCGACTGGGCAGATCTCGTGGGGGAAGACGACGACGGTGTCGCCGATGGCGACGTCGGCGAGCGGCACGTCTTCGATCGCGCCGCCCTGCTTGCGGTGCGCCGCGCTCGGCACGCGTTTGGCCAGCGCCGCGAGGACGGAGGAGGCGCTGCGCACGGCGTAGGCCTCGAGTGCTTCGCCGCCCGAGAGCATCAGCACGACGAGCGCGCCCGCCAGGTGCTCGCCGAGGATCGCGGAGGCGACGATCGAGATGCCGGCGAGAAGATCGGAGCCGAACTGGAGCCGGAAGAGCCGGAGCGCAAGTCCGAGCACGAGCGGGATGCCGCCGAAGACGAGGGCGGCGATTAACGGCAGGTCGTAGGCCGGAACGCCGCGGACGAGAACGTCGGCGTGCGCCGCGAAACGCAACGCAAGGTGGAGCGCGATCGCGACGATCGTGAAGATCGCGATCGTCCCGTGTTTCTGCGACGGTCCCATTGTCGTCATCCCGACTTCCCGCGCGCCCCCCACGACGCCTCGTGAGACACCACGATCGAGACCCGCGGCCCGGCGCACGGTCTCAACAAGGGGAACGGCGTGAGTCTCTTCGCGCGCCGCGCAGCACGATCCACGCGACGAGCATCGCCAGCCCCAGCACGACGAACGGCGCGAACAGCGCGATCGCCGTCGCGGCGAACGCGAGCGCATCCTCGACGAGCGACACGAGCGGGTTCGCGCTTCCGAGCGTGAGCGCGCTCGACCCGATCCGCGCGTGCGCTTTCAGCGCGTGGACCCCGAGCGCGCACGACCCGACCACGACCGCCGCGATCTGCGCCCACGGCGCGGGCCAGGCGGCGAAGAGCGCGAAAGCGCCGAGCCACGCGGCGGCTGGGCGGACGACGGTCCCCGCGACGTCGAGCGCATGATCGACGATCGGGATCTTGTCGCCGGCGATCTCGATCGCGGTCGCGAGGCCGAGGGCCCAGAGCGCGTGCGCGCTCCCGAGCCACGCGACGCCGGGCCGCAGCCCGATCACGCCGAATCGCGCGGCGAGCCCGAGCGCGAGCAGCGGCAGGAACGCGCGCAGCCCGCACGCCGCCGCGAGCGCGATGCCGCTGAGAAGCGCCAGAACGAAGCTCGCGTCGATTGAGGGCGCGTCCATTCGGGCAGAATAGCATCGGGGGGCTCGAGGTGGGCACCTGACGGATTGTGCCGTGACCCCGCGCTGGGGTACAATCTCCGCACATCGCTCGCACGGAAGCTCCTGCTCGTACCGGCCGGACGGCCCGCCCGCCCGGCCTCGTCGTCTCGGGCGGGAGTCGCGCCGTGGACCCCGCACCGGCGCGCGAGCGATCCGTCCTCACGCCCCATCGGGAGGATCGATTGGCGCTCTTCCTGACCCGGATCGTTCGGCGATTTGCCGCTTGCGCGGCGTTCGGCCCGCGAGTTGCCGCGACGGCCACCCGGTCGTTCGCCCAGCCGTTCGCCGCGACGCTCGCGCTCGCGGCCGTCGGCGCGGTCGGCGGCGTCGCGGCGCGCACCCCCGCCGCCTTCGCCGACGGCTCCTGGTCGCAGATCTCATCTCCGCCGCCCGCGCGCCAACAGCACACGGCGATTTATGACTCCGCGCGCGCTCGGATGGTCATCTTCGGCGGATCGAACTCGCCGGGGAACGACACGTGGGCGCTCTCGCTCCCGGCATCGAACGAGCCGCCGGTTTGGACTCAGCTTGCTCCGACGGGCGCGCCCCCCTCCGGCCGCCTCGGGCACACCGCGGTCTACGACGCACCGCGCGATCGGATGATCGTGTTCGCCGGATACGACGGGACGTACCGGAACGACGTCTGGTCGCTCGATTTCTCGGGCGCGACACCGGCGTGGATCGCGCTCGCGCCTGCCGGCGGCCCGCCGACCGCTCGCATGCTCCACACCGCGATCTACGACCCGGTCCGCGAACGGCTGATCGTGTTCGGCGGACTCGCGGCATCGCCTCCGCGGCTGAACGATGTCTGGGCGCTCTCTCTCGCCGGCGGCGCGCCGTCGTGGACTCCGCTCGCGCCCGCGGGGACGCCGCCGTCGGCGCGCTACTACCACACGGCGATCTACGATGCCCCGCGCGATCGGATGATCGTGTTCGGCGGGAACGACGGCGTGGTGCGAAACGACGCGTGGGCGCTCTCGTTGGGAGACACCGCCGCGTGGACGCAACTCGGGCCGTCCGGCGCGCCGCCGGTCGCGCGCGCCGAGCACACGGCGATCGCCGACCCGGCGACCGATCGCATGATCATCTTCGCTGGGTACGACGGCGGCGCGAACCTCGGCGACGTCTGGGAGCTCGCGCTCGGCGGCGGCGGGCCGGCGTGGGCACCGCTCGCGCCCACGGGCTCCGCGCCGACCGCGCGCCTCCAGCACACGTCGATTTACGATCCGGTCAACGCGCAGATGGTGATGTTCGCCGGCTACGACAACTCGCTACGGAACGACACGTGGAGGATGACGCTCGGCTCGAGCCCCGCGTGGGCGGAGATCGCGCCGGGCGGCACGGGCGCGCCGGCGGCCCGCGCGGAGCACGCGGCCCTCTACGATTCCGCGCGCGGCAGGATGCTCGTTTTCGGCGGGGCGGCGGGCGCCGCGTATTTCAACGACACGCGGGCGCTCGCGCTCGGCGGCTCGCCGGGGTGGGCGCAGATCGTCGTGCCGGGGATGAAGCCGGCCGCGCGCCGAGGCCACGCGGCGATCTACGACGCGCCGCGCGATCGCCTGATCGTCTTCGGCGGGTTCGACGGCGCGACGCATCGAAACGATGTGTGGGCGTTGAGCCTCGCGGGGCTGCCGGCGTGGCTGCAGCTTTCGCCGACGGGGACGCCGCCGGCGGGTCGCGCGGATTGCGCAGCGATCTACGATCCCCTGCGCGATCGGCTCCTCCTGTTCGGCGGGTTCGACGGCGCGACGCCTCTCGGCGATGCGTGGGCGCTGTCGCTCGCGGGTGGGACACCGGCGTGGTCCGCTCTCTCGCCGAGCGGCGCCCCGCCCGCGGCGCGCTGGGGCGCGACGGGAATCTACGATCCGGTGCGCGATCGGGTCGTCGTGTTCGGCGGCGACGACGGGGGCGCGCTCCTCGACGACGCGTGGGGGCTCGATCTCGGCGGCGCCATTGCGTGGGCGCCGTTCGCGCCGAGCGGGACGCCGCCCTCCGCGCGCGCAGACCACGCCGCGATCTACGACGCCGGCCGCGATCGGATGGTGATGTTCGGCGGCAGGGACAGCGCGGGCGCCCGCGACGACCTCTGGTCGCTCACGCTCGGCGGGGCAGCGGGGAGCGGACCGGAGGCGGGCGCAACGCATGCGCCGAAGTGGACGGCGCTCGGGCCGACGGGAGGCCCGCCGCCGGCGCGCCTCGGCCACTCCGCGATCTACGATCCGATCGCCGATCGGATGGCGATCTTCGCCGGGGGCGCGGCGGACACCGCAGCCCCGCGCCGCAACGACACGTGGCTCCTCACGTGGGCGGGGACCGCGGTCGCGGACGTCGCGTCGCCCCGTGCTGCGGTCGCGCGCATCGCTTCCGTCCAGCCGAACCCGTTCCACGGCGAGACGACGATTCGCTTCTCGCTTGCTCGCTCCGGCCCGGCGCGTCTCGAAGTGTTCGACGTCTCCGGCCGCCGCGTGCGCGCGCTGATCGACGGCGCGCTCGCCTCCGGCGCGCACGCAGCCATCTGGGACGGCGCCGACGACTCCGGCCGCGCGGCCGCGCGCGGCGTCTACTTTCTGCGGCTCGTCACGCTGGACGGAACGGCGACGCGGAAGGTCGTGCGGAGGTAGCTCCGATCTCGGCCCCGGGGTCGTCGCGGAGTGTTCGCCGCGCCGGCCCCGTTCATTTCTTCCCGAAGTCCTTCAAGAACTGCGAGCCGGCGAGCGCCGGCCGTTTCGCGAGCGCCTCGGCCAGCGGCCGGACCGCCTTGCGAAATTCTTCCTCGCCAAGGTCGCTCTTGCCCGCCGCCCCACCCGCCTCGCGATTCGCGAAGAAGAGATTCTTGCGGATGCTAAATCCCGGCGGGGCCGCCGCGATGACGAGCGCCTCCTGCGGACCGTACGGCTTCGACGTGTCGTATTTCTCGTCCTGACCGGTCATCACGAGCGCGTTCTTCGCGAACGCTCCGGGGCCGCGCACCTCGGCGGGCTTCTTGCCGTCGTCCGAGGGGTGTGACTCGATCGCGTTGACGCGCGCGATCGAGGCGCCGCACGCGCCCGTCTTGTACACCGCGTTCTCGCGCGCTTCCACGACGGGGCTCCCGCGGCCGGCGTCCCAATCGTTGATCCCCCACGTGAGGATTTCCTCGACGACGTTCTGACGAATCCCCGCCCGCCCGTCCACGAAGACGCCGATCCCTTTCCAATAGCGCGTGACGAGATTTCCTTCGATGGCCGCTTGCGCGTCCCAAGTGACCCCGATCCCGACGCCGCGGCCGCCGCCGATCGTCGCGCCGTGCGCCTTGTCAACGCCGTCGATCACGTTGTCGCGGATCACGGCTTTCGCGCCGCGGTACAGCGCGATTCCATCCCACGAGCTTCGCAGGATTCTGCAATTCGTGATCGTGAGGTCCGACCCCTCGCGCCCCGCGATCCCGATGATCCCGACGACCGTCGAGGCGACCGTGGCGGAGTCGCCGATGTTGTCCCGGATGACGCAATTGTCGATCGCGACGCGGCCCCCTCGAACAATGATCGCCGCGTCGGTCGCATTTGCGTCCGGGTCGCGCATCCCGTCGGTGATCGTGACGCCGCGGATCGCGCAGTCCTCGCAGTTGTCGAACAAGATGCCGTACCCGGCGTTCGTGTGCAGGATCACGCTATCGGGCGACGAGCCGACGATCTCGATTCCGCGCCCAGTCACGCGCAGCCCGCACGTCGCGCTGACCGCCTGGGTCGGGTCATCGCAGTTGCCGCACGAGGGATCGCGGAACATGACGGACGAAAGGTCGTGATGGCCTGATTGAAGAACGATCCGCGCCGGGCCTTGCACCTGGTCGAGCGCCTTTTGGAGCAGGCTCTTCAGACGGGGCGTCGACCGCGACTGCCCGAGCGGGCGCGTCGGGCTCACATCGACGATCGAGACCTTCGTCAGCTCCTTGATCGTGGACGGGATCTGCGGAGTGAGGTCCTTCACCCCCTCGATGTTCGAGCCCCCCGACGAAGCGGGCGGTTCCGCTCGAGCGGGGCGCGAGGCCGCGACGGTGAGGCCGCAGGCTAGGAGTGCGGCGGCAAGGAGCCGCCCGGCACAGGGATCCGCTACGGCTCGGTCGCCGGCGCGGACGAAGCGTAAGAGCGCGGTCACGGCGGTCATCATGAGCCCCCTGTTCTGTCGGCGCGAACTCGCGCCGGAACGCGCCGTCTCGGCAGGCGGAGCGTCGCGTCCAGGATACTCCAACTCGCGCGGAAGTGGGACGGCGAAGAGGGACGGGAACAACTGCGGCGGCGGGCCGCGCCGCATCGGGCTTGCGAGTCGCGCGGCCGCCGGGCAAGATGCGGTTCACGGGGCGCCTGAGCCAGCGCCTGAGCCAGCGCCTGAGCCAGCGCCGGAGTCAGCGCCGGAGTCAGCGCCTGAGTCAGCGCCTGAGCCGGCGTCGGCGCCGGCCCGCCCCGCGACCCGGAGAGTGCGATGCCCGTTTACGGCGTGATCGATGTCGGCAGCAACGCGATCAAGTTCAAGATCGCGCGTTGCGACCCGCCGGCGCACGTGGAAACGCTATGTGAGGAGCGCGAGCCGGTGCGCCTCGGCGCCGGCGTGTTCCGCGGCGAGCCGATCCCGCGGGCGACGATCGACGTGACGGTCGAGGCGTTCCTCCGATTCCGGAAGCTGTTCGAGCTGCACGGCGTCGAGGAGGCGCGCGCGGTCGCCACGAGCGCGATGCGCGAGGCGCCGAACGGGGAGGCCGTCCTCGCCGAGCTCGCCGAACGGACCGGCGTCACGCTCGAGGTGATCAGCGGCAGCGAGGAAGCGCGGCTGATTCAGCTCGGGACGTCGCTCGACCTGGGGGGCGGCGCCGGCGGCGGCGCGGCCGGCGGCGCGAGCGGCGCGGCCGCCGCCACCGTCCTGTTCGTCGACATCGGCGGCGGATCGTGCGAGCTTTCGGTCCGCGAGGGCGACGAGGCGCGCGAGCTTGTCAGCCTACCGCTCGGCGCCGTCCGGCTGACGGAGACTTTTGTCTCGACCGACCCGATCTCGAACGGCGAGCACCGCCGCCTCAAGGATTTGATCTACTCGGAGATTCGCGAGAACACCTCGCGGATGGCGAAGCGCTCGTTCGACCTCGCCGTCGGGACCGCCGGGACGATCAACGCGATCTGCGAATCGATCCTCGCGCAGCGCGACCTGTACCCGGAGAGCACGCCGACGGCGATCCGGTACGCGGACATCTCGGCGTTTCACCGCCGACTCCGCGGGATGACGCTCGACGAGCGCCGCGCGCTGCCTGAGATCACGGGCAACCGCGCCGACATCCTCATCGCCGGCGCGGCCGTCCTCAAGTACGTGCTCAAGACGTTCCGGCCGGCGGTCGTGCGGGCGTCCCGCCACGGTCTCAAGGACGGCGTCCTGCTCGACCTCTTGGCGCGGCGCACGCACGGCGGGCCGCTCGAGAGCGAGTTCCACCGCGAGCGGCTCGGCGCGCTCGTCCGCTTCGGCGAGCGCTTCCAGTTCGATCGCCCGCACGCGGAGCACGTCGCGCAGCTCGCGATGCGGCTGTTCGACCAGCTCCGCGGCGCGCACGGCCTCGGCGACGAAGAGCGAAACCTCTTGGAGGCGGCGGCGATCGTCCACGCGGTCGGCCGGGCGGTCAACGTCGCCGCGATGCACAAGCACTCCTACTACATCATCAAGAATGCAGAGCTGACGGGGTTTACCCAAGACGAGATCGCCGTGATCGCGAACGTCGCGCGGTACCATCGCCGCGGCGAGCCGAACCCGCGGCACGAGAACTTCGCGCCGCTGGCCGCCGCGCAGAGAGAGGTCGTGCGGTGGCTCGCGGCGATTCTCCGCGTGGCGGACGGCCTCGACCGGCATGCGGACGGGCGCGTGCGGGACGTCGCCGCCCGCGACGGCGACGCGCTCACGCTCACCCTCGACGCCGATCGCGACGCGGACCTCGCGGTCTGGTCGAGCCAGCGCAAGGCGGGACTTCTCGAGCGGATGATCGGAAAGCCGGTCGAGTACGCGGTGAAAGTCGTGAATGCCGCGCCATAGTTGACGCGCCATCGTCGAAACGCTCGAGCCCCGAGCGTCGCCGCCCGGGGCTCGATTTGCGGCTCTCGACTTGCGGTTCGAGCGGCCGTTCGTCACGCGCCGCCGTCCGGCCGCGCGCTCGCTCCCTACCTCACGAAGACAGCGCGCTGAGTCTCCGACAGCCCGCCCGCCGTCACGCGAAGCATGTAGACGCCGCTTCCGATGTCGTCGCCACGGTCGGTCTTCCCATCCCACGGGATCTCGACGAGGCCGGCGCCAGGCGCCCGCCCCTCGATCGTCCGCATGCGGCGCCCCGCCAAATCGAACACCTCGAGCGCATACGAGCTTGCGTGCGCGAGGCGGAAGGTCGCGCGCGTTCCGTCGCGCGCCGGGTTCGGCGACACCGCGACGTCGAGACGCCCCGGCACAACCCCCGCGACGACCGGCTCGCCGACCGCGGTCCGCGCGTCGGGCTTCGCCTGGATCAGGAGCTCATACCGCTGGATCGTGTTCGGCCCGCCCGCGCCGTTGCGGAGCACGCGAATCAGGTACTCGTTCGGCGTCGCGAGGAGGAATCCGCTCAGGACCTCCGTCGCGCCGAGCCCGACGGCGCTCTGCGTCGCGAGGAGGACCGTGCCGGTCGAATCGTATAACTGGAACTGAAGGTCGAGGATCGAGTCGGTGCTGACAGACGCCGTCGCGCCTCCCTCAGGCCCGGTCAGATACGTCGAGCCGATCGGGTCGACATAAATCGTGACGGATTCGGGGACTCCGATCGTGAACTGGTACCAATCGATGTCGCCGCCGCGGTCGAGCGAAAGCTGAATCGTCCGGAGCGAGTCGACAACCGATCCGAGGACGGACGCGCTCGTCGAGTCGTCGTTGTTCTCCCGCGTATCTCCGTAGTTGTTCTGGCCTCCGCGGGTGTCGTCGTCCTGCGGGCCGAGGAAACTGCCCGAGAAGTTCGCTTCCATCAGCTTCGTCGTGTTGATCGGATCGACGTGGGCAAGACCCATCCCGTGGCCGTGCTCGTGCGCGGTGACGTTGAAGAGATTTCGATAGTTGAGGCCGGCGTTCGCGTAGAAGGTCGAGTCGCCAGTGTCGAGCACCATGTCGCCGCCCGACCCGGGGTAGAAGTTGTAGGCGAGGACGGCCGACGACCCATCGATGATTCGGCCGCCGATGCGGACGTCGCCGCGCACGCCCAATACGCCGTCGTTGGCCGGATGAACCGCGCCATCATCGACTTCTTGGATGTAGTTGATCCCGGTCCGGACGTCCCACCGGTCGAGAGCCGCGGCGATCCGCGCGACCCACGTGGCGTGCCCGCCGGCGAAGTTCGCGTCGAAGACCGCGTTGAGAGTGCTGACGCCGCCGTCGATCGTCGTCCCGTCGGGGACGATGCTCCATGTCAGCGTGATCGGGTCGCCCGTGCTGCCGGTTGACGCGTTCGTCGCAGTCGATCCCCAACGGTCGATTTTCTGGTACTTGCTCTGCGCGCCGCGCGGACCGTAGATCCGCTCGAGCCACGCGAGCAGCTCAGGGATTTTGGCCGGGTCGGTGTCGGGCGCAATGCACGCTGCGGCGACGGCGGTCTCGACGCATCGGCTCTTGCCGGCCTCTTCAACTTTCCTCGCGAGAGCCGCCGCCGTGGCCTGCCCGACGAGCCGGTCGAACGGATCGTTCGAAGCGACGAGATCCGATACGTCGATCGATGACGCCACGCGTGCCGGGACGCCGCACGCCGCGCGGATCGCCTCCACGGTGAGCGGTCGGGGAAGGTCGGTGCGACCGGTCGTGGACGGGGAGGCGAGGAGCGCCGACAACGCCAGGGTGGCGGCGGCGGTTCCAATCGACAGGGGTCTCCAGGCAGGCATTGGGGTGTTCCTCCTTCGATACGGGTCTTCGGAAATGAGACGTCGGGGCGGACCGAACTGACAACGGCGCCCACTTTAGCACGCGACGTAAAGAATGGCAAGGCTTTCGATTAGGCGAGTCGTGCCGGCCGCCGCGGGACGGGCCGCCGCGGCCAGGTGGTATCCTGCGCCGATGCGCGTTGCAGTCATTGGGGTTGGCGGGGTCGGAAGCGCGGCGGCGCGGTTTCTCGCCGCGGCCGGGCACGACGTCGTCGGCTACGAGCGGTTCCGGATCGGGCACGACCTCGGAAGCTCCCACGGGGAGTCGCGTCTGATTCGGTCCGCCTACCCCGACCCGCTCTACGCCGGGCTCGTCGGGGAGGCGACGCGACTTTGGGAGGAGACGGCCGCGTTGGCGGGCGAGGAGCTGTTCGTCCGATCGGGCGGGCTCTTCTTCGGGCCCCGGGAGCACCCGGATCTGGCTGCGGTCAGGGGCGCGCTCGACGCGGCGGGGCTCGCGTACGAGGTCGTCGGGCCGGACGCGGCGCTCGAGCGATTCCCGGCGTTTCGGCTGCGAGCGGGCGAGGTTGGCCTGTACCAGAGCGAAAGCGGATTCTTGCGCGCGACGCGGTGCGTGCTCGCGACCGCCGCCCTCGCGCGGCGGGACGGCGCGACGCTCCTCGAGGAGACGGAGGTGAGCGAGGTGACGCCGCGCGGAGCCGAGGTGATCGTGCGCGCGGTGGGGCGGGGCGCAGTGCGGGGCGGGATGCCGGATGCCACGCGGGGCGCGACATCGGGCGCGATGCCCGCCGCAGCGCCCGCCGCGGAACAAGTGGCCGAGCGCGCGTTCGACCGCGTCGTCGTGACGGCGGGGCCGTGGATGGGCGCGCTGCTCCGCCGGTTCGACCTCCCGCTCACGGTCACGCGGCAGGAGGTCGTCTACTTGCGGATCGCCCGCCGCGCGGAGCAGTTCGCGCCGGCCGCGCTCCCGATCTGGATCGACGCGGCGACGTACAACTACGGGTGTCCGGCCGACGGGCGGATCGACGGCGTGAAGGTCGGCGCGCACCGCGGCGGCGTGGCGACAGACCCGGATCGCGTCGATCGCGCTCCGCGCGCCGAGCATGGGCGCACGCTCGCGGCCTACGCCCGCGAGCGGATGCCCGACCTCAGCGGCGAGGCCGTCCGCTCCGACGTGTGCCTCTACACCAACACGACAGACGAGGACTTCGTGATCGATCGCGCCCCCGATTCGCCGAACGTGTGGATCGTGAGCGCGTGCTCCGGACACGGGTTCAAGTTCGCGGCGCTGATCGGGAAGCTCGTCGCGGAGCTCGCGACCGGCGCCGCCGCGCCGCCGCCGTGGCTATCGCGGTTCGCGCTGCGGCGGTTCAAGTAGGCGCCCGCCGAGGCGCGGCAGTGTGGCATCATCTCACCCTCGTCCACACGGAGGTGCAGCGATGAAGTACTCATTTCGGATCGGCGCCGCGCTGGCGATCGTGACGGCCGTCGGGATCGTGGCGGCGAATTGCGGAGAGAGCAGCTCCGGGCCAGACCCAGCTCCCGGACCGACCGCTGACGTCACGATCGTGATCGTAGCCAACAACGGCAGCATGTCGTTCTCGCCCAACCCGGCGACCGTGACGGTCGGCCAGACGGTTTCCTGGCGCAACGCCGCCGGCGAGACGCACACGGCCACTGCGAACGAGGGCGCCTTCGATACCGGCAATATCGCTCCAGGTGGAACGAGCGCCCCCGACTCGATGACGACAGCCGGTTCGTTCCCGTATCACTGCGCGCCTCACCCGTCGATGACGGGAACGCTGCAGGTGAACCCGTAAGACCGCCCGCGCGCCAAGTGCTACACTTGGCCCTCGTGCGAACCGTTTCGAGCAGAGTATCGCGACCGCGGCGCCGCGCGCGAATCGCCGCGCTCGCCCTCGCGACGGCCGCCGCGCTCGTGCCGTCGCTCGCGCGCCCCGCGCGCGCCCGCGCCGCGACCCAAACCTTCCCGGCGAACCAGCCCTACTCCTCCTATTGGCACCCGAGCACGCTCCTTTCCTGGAGCCCCGTGTCCGATCCGGACGCCGAGTTCAACCGCGGCGCCGTCCCGCTCGCCGACCGCTTCAGCGATCCGGCGACGCAGGCGAACGCGCACGCGCGCGCCGGCGAGGGGCGCGTGACCGCGATCGCGATCATGAATCCGAGCACGTCGAACAACCCATCGCAGGGATCGGGCGCGTTCGACGTCAACACGCAGGACTACTGGCCGTACGTCGATCTGCTCGTGATGTGGGGCGGCTCGGCGGGCGAAGGGTTGATCCTCTCGCCGAGCGCCGACGTGATCGCCGCCGCGCACCGCAACGGCGTGCCCGTCCTCGGCACGATCTTCCTCCCGCCGACGGCGTTCGGCGGGCAGCTCCAATGGGTGTGGGATCTCATCCAGAGGACCGGCTCGACGTATCCGGTCGCGGACAAGCTGATCGAGGTCGCGAACGAGTACGGGTTCGACGGCTGGTTCCTCAATCAGGAGACCGCCGGCGGCGACTCGGTTCTCGCCAACCAGACGCGCGACTTCATGAAGTATTTCGAGACGAACAAGCCCGCGGGCATGCACCTGATGTGGTACGACGCGATGATCTTCACCGGCCAAGTCTCCTGGCAAAACGAGCTGAACAATTGGAACAAGATGTTCTTCGGGCCAGCGAGCAGTCGCGCGTCCGACGAGATGTTCTTGAACTTCGGCTGGGGCGGCACGGGGAAACTCGCGGCGTCGCGAACGAAAGCGCAGACCCTCGGCCGCGATCCGTACGATGTCTACGCGGGGATCGACGTCCAGGCGAACGGATACAGCACGAACGCCGATTGGGCGTCGCTGTTTCCGGAGGCGCAGCCGCACACGGTATCGCTCGGGTTCTACGGAAGCGAGTGGCCGTACTCGAGCGCCGCGGGCCACGCCGATTATCAGCAGCGCGCGAGCCGTTTCTGGGTCGGCGCGAACCGCGACCCGAGCAACACGTCGACGGCCGACGCGTGGAAAGGGATCGCGCACTACGTGCCGGAACGCTCGCCGATCAACGACGTGCCGTTCGTCACGAGCTTCGGTTCGGGTCAGGGGCACGTGTACGCGGTCGACGGCGCGGTGCTCGCGGCGAGTGATTGGAACAACCGCGCGTTGGCGGACGTGTTGCCGACGTGGCGATGGATCGCGCAGAGCAGCGGGACGCCGCTCGTCCCCGACCTCGATTGGGGCGACGCGTACCTGGGCGGGACGTGCTTGCGAGTGACGGGCGCGCTCGACGCCGCGAACGCGACGCACGTCAAGCTGTACCGAACGCGGCTCGCGCTCGCCGGCGGCGAGAACGTGTCGATCGCGTACAAGATCGGTGCGGCCGGCGCGGCGTCGCACATGAGCGTCGGCCTCGCGTTCGAGGACGATCCGGCGACGTTCGCGTATCTGCCGGTCGATTCGGCGGCGAGCGCGGGATGGAACACGCAGAGTTGGAGCCTCGCCGCGTACGCAGGCCGGACGATCGCGATCTTCTCGCTTCAGTTCGAGTCGGCGGACCCGGTCGCGTCGTACGACATGAAGGTCGGCCGGATCGCGGTGATCGACGGGGCGGTCGATATCCCCGCGCCGCCGTCGAACGCGGCCGTCACGAGCTTCGTGAAGAGCGACTCGGCGACGGGGAGCCTGCGGATGCGCTGGAGCCTGTCGCCCGACGCGACCGCCCGGTATCACGTCTACCGAGTGAACCCGGACGCGAGCCGCACGTTCCTCGGCGGGACGCCGAACACCGCGTACTTCGTGTCGCGGATCGCGCGCGTCGGCGCAGAGACCGCGACGACGATCGAGGTCCGCGCGGTCGGGATCGAGTTCGGCGAGTCGGCGCCGGAGACGACGCAGATATTGTGGGATTTTCCGAGCGGGGTTGACGGTGGGTCGCGCGGTGGCGATGGCGGCGCGCGCGTCGCTCCGGCCGCCATCGACCTGGGCCAGAACGAACCGAACCCGTTCGGCGACACGACGCGGATTCCGTTTCGGCTCTCTGCCGCAGCGCCGGTGTCGCTCGTCGTGTACGACGCGGCGGGGCGGACGGTCGGGCAACTCCTGCGCGGCGCTCGATCGGCTGGCCCCCACGCCGCGGAGTGGGACGGACGCGACGAATCGGGCCGCGCCGTCGCCCCGGGCGTCTACTTCTACCGCCTTCACTCCGGGGCGATCACCTCCGTCCGAAAGATGCTCCTCGTTCGGTGACGGACCCGAAAAACATCGACGCGCTCCTCCACGAAACGCGCGTCTTCCCGCCGCCGCCGGAGTTCGCGCGCGCGGCGCACGTCTCCGACGCCGCGGTTTACGCGGAAGCCGCGCGCGACCCGGAAGCGTTCTGGGCCGCGCGCGCCGCCGAGCTCGAGTGGTCCCGCCCGTGGGACCGCGTCCTCGAGTGGAACGCGCCCGACGCGAAGTGGTTCGTCGGCGGGCGCCTCAACGCGAGCGTCAACTGCCTCGATCGTCACCTTCGCGGATGGCGGCGGAACAAGGCGGCGCTCGTCTGGGAGGGCGAGCCGGGCGACGCGCGCGTCCTCACGTACGCCGACCTCCACCGCGAAGTCTGCCGCTTCGCGAACGTCCTCCGCGGCCTCGGCGTCGCGAAGGGCGATCGCATCTGCATCTACATGCCGATGGTGCCCGAGGTCGTCATCGCGATGCTTGCGTGCGCGCGGATCGGCGCGCCGCACTCCGTCGTGTTCGGCGGGTTCAGCGCGGAATCGCTCTCCGACCGGATCAACGACGCGCGCGCAAGGGTCGTCGTCACGGCCGACGGCGGATGGCGCCGCGGCGCCGTCGTTCCGCTCAAGCACAACATCGACGAAGCGCTCAAGACGTGCCCGACGATCGAGAGCGTCGTCGTCCTTCGCCGCGTCGGCGAGCAGCACCGCGCTCACATGCAGGATGGGCGCGACCACTGGTGGGACGACTTGATGGACGCCGCGCCGCTCGGCTGCGAACCGGAGTCGATGGACTCGGAGGACCTTCTCTATCTCCTGTACACATCCGGATCGACGGGGAAGCCGAAGGGGATCATGCACACGACGGGCGGATACATGACCGGCGTCGCCGCGACCGCCCGCTGGGTGTTCGACCTCAAGGAGGAAGACGTCTTCTGGTGCACGGCCGATGTCGGCTGGGTGACGGGCCACAGCTACATCGTCTACGGCCCGCTCGCCAACGGCGCGACGGTCCTGATGTACGAGGGCTCGCCCGACTATCCGGAGCGCGACCGGTTCTGGTCTTTGATCGAGAAGTATCGCGTGACCGTCTTCTACACGGCGCCGACCGCGATCCGCGCGTTCATGAAGTGGGGCGACGAGCATCCGCGGCGGCGCGACCTGTCGAGCCTGCGGCTGTTGGGAAGCGTCGGCGAGCCGATCAACCCGGAGGCGTGGATTTGGTATTGGCGAAACATTGGGCGCGAGCGTTGCCCAATCGTCGACACGTGGTGGCAGACGGAGACGGGGATGATCCTCGTCACGCCGCTGCCGGGCGTCGTCGCGACGAAACCGGGTTCGGCGACGCGCGCGTTCCCTGGAATCTTCCCCGAAGTCGTCGATGACGCGGGGAATCCGGTGCCGCCGGGACAGGGCGGGTACTTGGTGCTCACGCAGCCGTGGCCCGCGATGCTCCGAGGCCTGTACGGCGACCCGGAGCGATTTCGGCAGGTCTATTGGAGCCGCTTCCCGGGGCGATACTTCACGGGCGATGGAGCGAAGCGCGACGAGGATGGCTACCTCTGGTTGCTCGGCCGCGTCGACGACGTGATCAACGTCGCGGGACACCGGCTCTCGACGATGGAGATCGAGAGCGCGCTCGTCGATCACCCGGCGGTCGCGGAGGCCGCGGCGATCGGCCGCGCGCACGACGTGAAGGGCCAGGCGATCGCGGCGTTCGTCACGATTCGCGAAGGCGCCACGCCGGCGACCGACGCCGCGCGCGCCGCGCTCCGCGACGCGTTGCGCGAGCACGTCGCGAAGAAGATCGGTGCGCTCGCGCGGCCCGACGACATCCTCTTCAGCGCCGACCTGCCGAAAACCCGCAGCGGAAAAATCATGCGCCGCCTCCTGCGCGACATCGCCGAAGGCCGCGCCCTCGGCGACACGACGACGCTCGCCGACCCCGCGGTCGTGCAGGCGTTGCGGGAGAAGTACGAGGAGCAAGAGGGCTAGCGCGCGAGCTTGTGCGCTGCCCCCATTGCCGCGTCTCGGCGCGCGCTGTACCCTCGCACTCGTCCCAGACGCCCCGGGCCGAAGGAGGGTCCCATGAGCGCTGCATTCGCGGGAATCAGAACGGGGCACCGCCGTCGGGCCGCTTCATCCCGGCGGCCGCTCGAAGTCGCTGTGCGCGCCGTTCTCGCGGCTGCGGCCGCCGCACTCCTCGCCGCATCCGCTCACGCGCAATCGTGCGTCGACTACGCGTCCTTCCTCAGGCGGATCGGTCTCGCCGACACGCCGAACGTCGCGCAGGCGGTTCAGATTGTCGGGGGTCTCGCGTTCGTCGCGGACCGGGATTCGGGCCTCGCGATCATCGACGTCTCGATCCCCTCCGCGCCGGCTCTCATGGGGCGCGTCGACACGCCCGGCGAGGCGATGGACGTCTTCGTCTCGGCGGGCTTCGCGTACGTCGCGGACGGCGACGCCGGCCTTCGCGTCGTCGACGTGGCGAACCCGTCAAGCCCCGTGCTGCGCGGCGGGGTCGATACGCCCGGCTCGGCGCGCGCGGTCGTCGTCGCGGGAGCGCTCGCGTACGTCGCGGACAACTGGGGGGGGCTTCGCATCATCGACGTCGCGGACCGCGACGCGCCGGTGTCCGCCGGGTTCTTCGACACGCCGGGCAACGCGGAAGACGTCGCGCTGTCGGGCTCCGTCGCCTTCATCGCGGACGCGCTCTCGGGCCTGCCCGCGATCGACGTGTCCAACCCGTCGGCGCCGACGTTGATCTCGACGTTCAACACCCTTGGCGGCCGCATGAACGGCGTCATCACCGACGGCACGGTCGCCTACGCCGCGGACGGCGCCAACGGCATTCAGATCGTCGACATTTCGAACCCTGCCGCGATGTCCGCGGTCGGGACCGCAGATCTGCCCGATGACGCCATTCGCGTCGCGAAGGCGGGCGACATCGCGTTCGTCGCCACCGGCACGACGGGCGGCCTCCAGGCGGTCGACGTCTCGAATCCTTCGTCGCCCGTAATCGTCGGCAGCCTCGACACGTTCGGGACGGCCTACGACGTCGTCACGTCGGGCGCGGCGGCGTTCGTCGCGGACGGAGGGCACGGGCTACTCGCCGTGGACATCACGAACCCCGCCTCGGTGCTCCCGTTTCCGGGCGAGTTCGCGCCCGCCTCGAGCCGCTCTCTTTCGCGCGTCGGCAATCTGCTCGCCGCGTCGCGCGGTTTCTCGGGCATCGAGATCGTCGACCTGAGCGACCCGCTCGCGCCCGCGTTCGTGAGCACCCTCGACACGCCGGGCTCCGCGAGCGATGTCGCCGCCGTCGGCTCGTTCGTCTACGTCGCCGACCTCTCGCCCGGCGTCCAGATCGTCGACATCTCCAATCCGGCCGCGCCCGCGATCGTCGGGAACGCCGACACGGATGCGGCGAGCGACATCGCGGTCGCAGGCAGCCACGCGTACGTTGCGGATGACGTGCGGCTCCGCGTGCTCGACGTTTCAAATCCCGCGGCGCCGGCCGTCGTGGGATCGCTAGCGTTCGCGATCGCTGCGCAAGACGTCGCGATCGCCGGTTCCCACGTGCTCGTCGCGAACTTCACCGCGGGCGTGCAGGTCGTGGACGTTTCCGATCCTGCGAACCCGACGCTTTCGACGACGATCGACACGCCGGACTACTCGCTCTGCGTCGAGGTCGCGGGCGATTACGCCTACGTCGGCGACGCGCAGTACGTGCTCGTCGTCGACGTCACCGACCCAGCGAACGCCGTCATCACGGGGAGCGTCGAGACGGCGGACCAGATCTGGAACGTCGTTCCGAACGGGTCCTTCGTCTACGTCGCGAATGCCGCCGCGGGCGTTCAGGTCGTCGATGTCTCGAATCCATTTGCGCCGGTCCTTCTCGGGGGCGTTCTCGTTGGGAATAGCGCGAACGTGCGGGACCTCGCGGTCGATCCTCCGTTCGTCCACGCCGGAAGTTCCGGGAGCGGGCTCCAGATCGTGCCGGCGCAGTGCGAAGCGACGACCGTGTCGCAGGCGGGACCGCGAGCGCCGAGCCCCGCGCACCTCGTCGCGTCGCCGAACCCGTTCCGCGATCTCTCGACGCTGCGCTTCGTGTTGGCGACGCCCTCGCCGGTGAGCCTCACCGTCTTCGACGTCGCGGGCCGGCGCGTGCGGACGCTCGTCGCCGCGTCGCGCGCCGGCGCGGGATGGCATGAGGCGCAATGGGACGGGCGCAACGATCGCGGCCGGCGCGTCGCTCCTGGAACGTACGTCGCGAGACTTCAGGCCGCGGATCAGACCGTCACGGGACGGTTGACGCTGCATCGGTAGACCGCTGCGCCGCCTCGTCCAGGCGTCGCAAGATCTCCGGCATCCACTCGCGATGCTCCGGCTTCATCACGCACGCGCGCAAGCAAACGACCTGGTCGGCATCCCATTCAGCGATCGCCGCGGCAGGCTCGAGCATCGCCCGCGGGAACGTCGCGACCGCGAGATGTAAATCGCGCGCGGCGGCGGCGTCGAAGATCGCCCGCGCCCGCGCGGAGGACGCGCTCGCCGTCTCGGCGCGCACCACCCACACGACGATGTCGAGTTCCGGCGGGAAGAGCGACGCGAACACCGGGGCGAAGCGAGCGTCGTTCTGGAGCGCGCTGTGCAACGCGAGCGCCGCCTCTCGACAGGCGTCCAGGCTCTGCGCGAACGCGCCCCCACGCTCGAGCGGCAGCAACCGCATCGTCGTCCAGAGCGCGACCGCCGCCGCGCCGGCCCGCGAGCACTCCAGAGAGATCTCGCCGAGGTGCATGTCGCCCGAGCTGAAGTAGGTGTACGGGGAGTCGTGTTGATAGAAGCGCCCGGCGGCCGGGTCGCGGAACAGGATGCACCCGCACCCGTACGGCTGCAGCCCGTGTTTGTGCGGATCGATTGCGATCGAGTCGGCATCGCCAATCCGGTCGAACGCGCGGCGCGCGTCGGTTCCGAGCCCGCTCGCGAGGGTGAAGTAGCCGCCGTAAGCCGTGTCGACGTGCACGCGGAAATCGTGCCGCTTGCGTAGCGCGAGAATCTCGTCGAGCGGATCGATCGTCCCGGCGGCGGTCGTCCCGAGCGTCGCGACGACGGTGCCGATTTCGCCGCCGCCGTCGCCGCCGTCGCCGCCGGGCGCGCCCGCGCCGCCGGCGAGCGCGCGCTCCAATTCGCCGACATCCATCCGCCCGCGCGCATCGACGCCGATCGATCGGAACGGCACGCCGAGCACTGCCGACAATCGCGAGTGCGTGTAGTGCGCTTGGGTTGACGCCGCGATCGCCTTCCCGGGCCGCAGCTCGCGCGCCACCCAGAGCGCCTCGAAGTTCGCGATCGTTCCGCCGCCGCAGAGGTGGCCGAGGTGCGTTTCCCAGCCAAACATCCGCGCGATCTGCGCGACCGCTTCCTTCTCCATCGCCGAGCTGGCGCGCCCGCCGTCGAGCGCGTGGTTGTTCGGGTTGATCCACATCGCCAGGGCGTATGCCAACCGCGCAACCGGATGCGGCGGCTTGAGCATCTGGCCCACGTAGAGCGGATGGTGGTACGGGTAGTTGTCGCGCATCCGCTCAGCGGCGGCGAGGAGCGCCTCGCGCACGGGGCCGCGGTCGAGGCCGGCCCGCGCGTCGGGCAGATCGGCGAAGCCCGGCTCGAGCGCGCGGAGCGCCTCCGCGAGGAGCGCGATGCTGTCGTGGTCGAAGGTCATGCGGAGGTCATCCGTTCGTCATGCAATCGTCGCGCGAAATGTACCACAGGCGGCGGTCGGGCCGGCCGGCTCGGCCGGCTCGGCGAGTGCCCAGGTCTTGCTCGCCGCTCCGCGCGCCGCGTTGCCAGCGCGCCGACCGCCTGCGATACTGCGCGGACGGCGGTCGCGGGGCAAACGGCGACGCGCGCCGCGGAGGCGTGACGGAATGACCCCTGCGGAATTGAGCGGCCGGGCCGAATGGCTCGAAGCGGACGGCCTCGGCGGGTTCGCGTCGGGAACGGTGTCGGGGATCCGCACGAGGCGCTATCACGCGCTGCTCCTCGCCGCGACCGCGCCGCCGACGGGCCGCGTCGTCCTCGTGAACGGATTCGACGCCTGGGTCGATACGACCGCGGGATCATTTCCAATTACATCGCAGGCGTATCCGCCGGGGCTTGTCGCGCCCGACGGCGCGCGGCGGATCGAATCGTTCGAGCCGGAGCCGTGGCCGCGCTGGATGTTCCGTCTCGAGGACGGGACGCGCATCGAGCAAGAGATCTTCGCGGTGAAGGGCGCGCCGATCGTGGCGCTTGCATGGCGGCTGATGAAGGAGCCGATACGCAGAGGCGCGAGTGCGCCCTCGGGGTCGACTTCGCGCGGAGTCCGTGGCGCCCGCGCGAACCGCGCCCCGCGTGCCGCGACTGCCGCGCCGGTCCACGCGACCCTCTGGCTCCGCCCGTTCCTCTCCGGCCGCGACTCTCACGCGCTCCACCACGAGAACGGCGCCTTCCGATTTGACGCCGACGTGAGCGGCGAGCGTGTCGCGTGGCGGCCCTACGCGTCGCTCCCGCGAATCGTCGCGCTGACAAACGGCGAGTACGCGCACGACCCCGATTGGTACAGAAACTTCTACTACGAGACGGAACGCGAGCGCGGACTCGACTGTCTTGAAGACCTCGCGTCGCCGGGCATCTTTCGATGGGACCTCAATCGCAGCGAGGCGGTGTGGATTCTCGCGGCGGAGGGCGCGGGTTCGACGGCAGCGGCCGCGCGCGCGACCTCGGCTTCGGCATCTACGCCCTCGATATCGACCGCGTCCTCGACTGCCGCGAAAACCCTCGCCCGGCTCCGCGCCTCCGAGCGGCGCAGGCGCTCCGCGTTCGCGAGCTCGCACGACCGTGCGGCCGACGCCTACCTCGTGCGGCGGGGCGCGGGCGCGACGATCGTCGCGGGCTATCCGTGGTTCGCCGATTGGGGCCGCGACACGTTCATCGCGCTGCGGGGGCTCTGCCTCGCGACGGGCCGGCTCGACGAGGCGCGCGCGATTCTCCTCGAATGGGCCGGGACGATCTCCGAGGGGATGCTGCCGAACCGTTTCCCCGACGCGGGCGGGGCGCCCGAATACAATTCGGTCGACGCGTCCCTCTGGTTCGTCGTCGCGGTGCACGAGTTGCTGAGCGCGGCGACCGCGGCCGCCATCCCGCCGCGCGCCCGCGCCCGGCTCGTCGCCGCCGTCGAGGCGATCCTCGACGGCTACTCGCGCGGTACGCGTCACGGCATCGGAGCGGACGCCGACGGCCTTCTCGCCGCGGGCGCGCCCGGTGTTCAGCTCACCTGGATGGACGCGAAGGTCGGCGATTGGGTCGTGACGCCGCGGATCGGGAAGCCGGTCGAGGTGCAGGCGCTCTGGGTGAACGCGCTCCGGATCGGCGCTCGGCTGCTCGCGGGGACAGACGCTGGGCGGCGCGCGCGTGGCGCGACTGCTGGCGCGCGAGCGCGCGACTGGCTCGCGCTCCACGATCGCGCCCTCGCCTCGTTCCGCGACCGCTTCTGGAACGAGTCGCGCGGCTGGCTCCACGACGTGATCGACGTCGATCACGTGCCGGGTCGCGTCGACTCCGCGCTCCGCCCGAATCAGATCTTCGCGGTCGGCGGACTCCCGTTCGCGCTTCTCGATGGCGACCGCGCGCGCCGCGTCGTCGACGCCATCGAGGCGAGCCTCCTCACGCCGCTCGGCCTTCGCACGCTCGCGCCCGGCGAACCGGGCTACGCGCCGCGCTACGAGGGCGGCCCACACGCGCGCGACTCGGCGTACCACAACGGCACGGTCTGGCCGTGGCTGATCGGGCCGTTCGTCGAGGCGTGGGTCCGCGTGCGCGGCGGCTCGCGCGACGCGAAGCGCAAAGCGCGCAGCCGATTTCTCGAACCGCTTCTCGCGCGGATCGGTGGAGACGCCGCCGCCGCCGCGACCGCAGGCGTCGACCGCGCGTCCGCCGCCACCGGCCTCGGCCACCTCCCCGAGATCGCCGACGGTGATCCGCCGCACGCGCCGCGCGGCTGTCCGTTCCAAGCGTGGTCGCTCGGCGAAGCGATCCGCCTCGACCGCGTTGTCCTTTGACGTACAATGCCCCTCACTCGATGACGCACGCGCCGCGCGCGAAAATGCCAACCGGAGGATTTCGATGGATCTCGGGATGATCGGCTTGGGGCGAATGGGCGCGAACATGACGGAGCGCCTCGTGCGCGGCGGGCACCGCGTCGTCGGGTACGACCGCTCGCCGGATTCCGTTCGCGGCGTGGCCACGAAGGGCGCGGCCGGCGCGACCTCGCTCGCCGACCTCGTCGAAAAACTCCACGCACCGCGAACGGTTTGGATGATGGTGCCGGCAGGCGCGCCGGTCGACTCGACGATCGAGAGTCTCCTCTCGCTCCTCACGCCGGGCGACGCGATCGTTGACGGCGGCAACTCGAACTACAAAGACACGCAGCGCCGCGCGGCCGACGTCGAGCGTCGCGGATTTCACTACGTCGATTGCGGCACGAGCGGCGGCATTTGGGGTCTCGCCGAGGGATACAGCCTGATGGTCGGCGGCGCGAAGGACGTCGTCGCGCGTTTGCGCCCGATCTTCGAGACGCTCGCGCCCGCGCCGAGCGCGGGATGGGGACACGTCGGTCCCTCCGGCGCGGGCCACTTCGTCAAGATGATCCACAACGGAATCGAGTACGGATTGATGCAAGCGTACGCGGAAGGGTTTGCGGTCATGCGGCAGAAGAAGGACCTCGCGCTCGACCTGCATCAGATCGCTGAGCTGTGGCGGCAGGGGAGCGTTGTCCGCTCGTGGCTGTTGGATCTGATCGCGCGCGCACTCGCCGAGAACCCGACGCTCGAGGGGATCGCGCCGTTCGTTTCCGATTCCGGCGAAGGGCGATGGACGGTGGCTGAGGCGATCGACCTCGAGGTTCCCGCGCCGGTCATCACGCTGTCGCTCCTCGAGCGGTTTCGCTCGCGCGACAAGGACGCGTACTACGATCGGCTGCTCGCCGCGATGCGGCAGCAGTTCGGCGGGCACGCGATTCAGACGGAGGGCGGCGCGGGTGGTGCGAGCGGCGCGGGTGGCGCCGGCGGTGCGAGCGGCGCAGGCGGCGAGCGCGGAGTCGGCCGCCCAGGAGAACCCGCGCGGTGACCTCCGGCCCGCTCGAGCCGACTCTCTTCGTCATCGTCGGCGGCACGGGCGACCTCGCTTCGCGCAAACTTCTCCCCGCGCTCTTCAAGCTGGCGGCGAAGCGCCTGCTCCCCGAGCCGAGCGCGATTCTCGGAGTGGCGCGCGACGAGGCGCTCACCGACGCGGGGTTTCGCGCGTGGGCGCGCGACGCGCTCGTCGCCGGCGGGCTCGCGCGCGACGGGGTCGCCGCGTGGTGTGACCGCGCGCTCTACTACTATCCGCTCGGCGGCGGCTCGCCCGAGAACTACCGCGCGCTTGCCGCGCGGATCGCGGCGCTCGAAGCGGAGCGCGGCCTCCCCGGCAACCGCGTCTTCTACCTCGCGATGCCGCCGGCCGGTTTCCCGCCGACAATCGCGGGGCTCGGCGCGGCGGGGCTCGCGAAGAGCGCCGGCTCGACGCGTCTCGTGATCGAAAAACCGTTCGGCCGCGATCTCGCTTCCGCGACGGAGCTCAACGATCTCGTCCATCGCGATTTCACCGAATCGCAGATCTACCGGATCGATCACTACCTTGGCAAGGAGACGGTCCAAAACCTTCTCGTCTTTCGTTTCTCGAACGCGATCTTTGAAGCCCTCTGGAATCGCGAGAAGGTTGAGAGCGTGCAGATCACCGTTGCGGAGGATCTCGGCGTTGGGTCGCGCGCGGGATACTACGATCAGGCCGGCGCGCTGCGCGACATGGTCCAAAACCACGTGACGCAATTGGTGAGCCTCATCGCGATGGAGGTCCCGATCGCGTTCGACGCGAAGGCGATCTGCTACGAGAAGACGAAGGTGCTCCGGTCGATCGCGCCGCTCCTCGAAGCGGACGTCGTGTACGGGCAATACGGGCGCGGCGCGATCGGCGATCGCGACGCGGCCGGCTATCTCGAAGAGAAGGACGTGGCGGCGAACTCGCGAACGGAGACGTACGTCGCGATGAAGCTCGAGGTCGATAGCTGGCGGTGGCAAGGCGTTCCGTTCTTCATCCGCACGGGGAAGCGGCTCGCTATGCGATTCACGCAGATCGCCATCACGTTTCGCCGCCCGCCCGTCTGTCTATTCCAGACATTCGGCGCGTGCCAGATTCATTCGAACGTGCTCCACCTGACGCTTCAACCCGACGAAGGGTTCTCGCTCTACTTCGACGTCAAGAAGCCCGGCGAATCGATGGAGCTCGAATCGCGGCCGCTCAAGTTTCGGTACGAGGAAGCGTTCGGCGCGCTCCCCGAAGCGTACGAAACGCTCCTTCTTGCAGTGATCGCCGGCGACCAAACGTTGTTTGTCAACGCCGACGAGGTCGAGGCATCGTGGCGCCTGTACGACCCGCTCCTGCGAAAGGCGCGCGAAGTGTTCCCGTACACTGCCGGGTCGTGGGGGCCGAAGGAAGCGGATCGGCTGATCGGGCGGCACGGCGGCCGGTGGCACTCGCGGTAGGAAGGCGTCGCGCGGCATTGCGCGGTTCGGGCGGGCGCCGCGCGCTTCGCGCTCCCGCCGAAGGCGGCACGCCCGCCGCCGCCGCCGCCGCTGCCGTCGCCGTCTTCGACGGCCCCTCCGGGCTGTTCGAAGCGGCGGCGGAGGAAGTCGCGCGCATCGTCGTAGATGCGGTCGCGCGCCGCGGGCAGTGCGCGATCGCGCTCTCGGGCGGATCGACGCCGCGCGCGTTGTACGCGCGGCTCGCCGAGCGAACGGCCGCGCGCCGAACGCCGCGCATCCCGTGGCGCTCGGTCGCCGTTTTCTGGAGCGACGAGCGCGCGGTCCCACCCGACGATCCACGGAGCAACTTCCGGATGGCGCACGAGGCGCTCCTGTCGCGCGTCCCCGTTCGCGCGCGCGCGATCCACCGCGTCTACGGCGAGATCGGCGCCGCGCATGCCGCGGTCGTCTACGATGCGACGATCCGCGCGGCCCTCGGCGCGCCGGCCGCGCGAAACGCGGCCGTTCCTCGCGCAACGCCGCGTTTCGACCTCGTCCTCCTAGGCGTCGGCCCCGACGGGCACACCGCGTCGCTCTTTCCGGGCGGCGCGTTCGACCCGAGCGATCCGCGCATCGCGGCGCCAGCCGTCTCTCCGGCCGTCCCGCGCGACCGAGTGACGCTCACGTTGCACACCATCAACGCCGCTCGCGTCGTTCTGTTCGTCGTCGCGGGCGTCGAGAAGGCCGAGATCGTCGCGCGCGCGGTCGGCACCCCGCGCGCGGACCTTCCGGCCTCGCTCGTCGCGCCCGGCCGCGGGCGGGTCGTTTGGCTCGTCGACCGCGCGGCCGCGGCGCAGCTCTCCGGGACGCGTTGATGGCGGATCGACGAAGGACGACGGATGTGCCGGAGAACACGGAGCGCGCGGGAAGCGCCGCCGCCGAGACGCAGCGCCTCCTCGAAGACGAGCGCCGGGAGAAAAACTGGAAGCGATGGGGACCGTACCTCGCCGAGCGCCAGTGGGGCACCGTGCGCGAAGACTACTCGGGCGACGGCACGTGCTGGGACTACTTCCCGCACGATCACGCGCGCAGCCGCGCGTACCGCTGGGGTGAGGACGGCCTCCTCGGGATCTGCGACCGCGAGGGCCGCCTCTGCTTCGCGATCGCGCTCTGGAACGAGCGCGATCCGATCCTCAAGGAGAGGCTCTTCGGCCTCGCCGGCCCCGAAGGGAATCACGGCGAAGACGTGAAGGAAGCGTACTTCTACCTCGACGCGACGCCGACGCACTCGTACATGAAGGCGCTGTACAAGTATCCGCAGGCTGAGTTCCCGTACGCGCGGCTCGTCGAAGAGAACCGTCGGCGCGGGCGCGAGGCGCCGGAGTTCGAGCTCGCGGACACGGGCGTGTTCGACGGCGGCCGCTACTTCGACGTGTGCGCCGAATACGCGAAGGCGAAGCCAGACGATCTATTGATCCGGCTGACCGTCTTCAATCGCGGGCCGGATGCCGCGCCGATCCACATCCTTCCGACGCTCTGGTTCCGCAACACGTGGTCGTGGGGGCGAACGGGCGAAGGCTACTGGCAGAAGCCTCGAATCTCAGCGGCGGCGGACGGCGCCGCGCGCCGGGCCGGGAGCGCGCGCCGCCCCGCCGCCGAGGCGATCGTCGCCGAGCACGAGACTCTCGGCCGCTTCCGGCTCGACGTCGAGGGTGCCGCCGAGCTTCTCTTCACGGAGAACGAGACGAACAACGCGCGCCTGTTCGGTCACGCGAGCGCGTCGGCGTTCGTGAAGGACGGATTTCACGAGTACCTGATCGGGCGCCGCGCGGGCGCCGTCAACCCGGCACGCGCCGGGACAAAGGCCGCAGCGCACTCTCGCTCCATGATCCCGGCGGGCGGCGCGGTGACCGTTCGCCTCCGGCTGACGGCCGACTCGGAGAACGCCACCGCCCCGTTCGGCCCGGAGTTCGACGCGACCTTCGACGCGCGCGTTCGCGAGGCGGACGCGTTCTACGCCGCGCGCCTCCCGGCCGCGCATTCCGACGAAGAGCGTCGCGTCGCGCGCCAAGCCTGCGCCGGCCTTCTCTGGTCGAAGCAGTTCTTCCACTACGTCGTGAAGGATTGGATCGAGGGGGACCCCGCGCAACCGGCGTCGTCGCCGTCGCGTCGCCGCGGCCGCAACGCCGAATGGCGCCACCTGTTCAACCGGGACGTCATCTCGATGCCCGACAAGTGGGAGTACCCGTGGTACGCGGCGTGGGACCTCGCGTTTCACACGGTGCCGCTCGCGCGCGTCGACCCGCAGTTCGCGAAGGAGCAGCTCATCCTATTTTTGCGCGAGTGGTACATGCACCCGAACGGGCAGCTCCCGGCGTACGAGTTCGCGTTCTCCGACGTGAACCCGCCCGTCCACGCGTGGGCCGCGTGGCGCGTGTACAAGATGACGGGCGCACGCGGCGAACGCGACCGCAGTTTCCTTGCGCGCGTCTTCCAAAAACTCCTGATCAATTTCACGTGGTGGGTAAATCGCAAGGACGCCGAGGGGAACAACCTCTTCTCGGGCGGATTCCTCGGGCTCGACAACATCGGCGTGTTCGACAGGTCGCGGCCGCTCCCGACCGGCGGGCGCTTGGAGCAGGCCGACGGGACCGCATGGATGGCGTTCTACTGCGCGACGATGCTCTCGATCGCGCTCGAGCTGGCGAGCGAAAACCCGGTCTACGAGGACGTCGCGTCGAAGTTCTTCGAGCACTTCGTCGCGATCGTCGATGCGATGAACTCACTCGGCGGGACGGGTCTGTGGGACGAGCAGGACGGGTTCTACTACGACCAGCTCCACGTCGACGGCCTCACGATGCCCCTGAGGGTTCGCTCGATGGTCGGCCTCGTTCCGCTGTTCACCGCCGAAATTCTTTCGGCGGACTCGATCGCCCGCCTCCCCGGATTCTCGAAGCGGCTGCGTTGGTTCCTCAAGAACCGGAAGGACATCGCGCGGCACATCTCGTACATGGAGATCGAAGGGAGCGCGGCGCACGAGCACCGGCTGCTCGCCGTCCCGTCGCGCGAGCGGCTCGAGCGCGTGCTCCGATACGTCCTCGACGAGAACGAGTTCCTCTCGCCGTACGGGATCCGCTCGCTGTCGCGCGCGCACCGCGAGAAACCGTACGTGCTGCGCGTCGACGGCCACGAGTACCGAGTCGGCTACGAGCCGGGCGAATCGGCGGAGGCGCTTTTCGGCGGCAATTCGAACTGGCGAGGGCCGATCTGGTTTCCGATGAACTACCTATTGGTGGAGGCGCTCGAGCGGTACCATCACTTTTACGGCGATTCGTTCCGCGTGGAGTGTCCGACCGGTTCGGGGCGGATGATGACGCTCTCGGAGGCGGCGCGCGAGATCGACGCGCGGCTCGCGCGGCTGTTCCTGCCGGATGCGCGCGGTGTGCGGCCCGCGAGCGCGGACTTCGCGCGGTTCGCGGGCGGCGCCGGCGGCGCCGCGGGCGCCGACTGGGCCAACTGGCGCGACCTCGTCCTGTTCCACGAGCATTTCCACGGCGACACCGGGCGCGGCTTGGGCGCGAGCCATCAGACCGGGTGGACGGCGCTCGTCGTGCGGTGTCTCGAGAACCTGGCGCGGCCGCGCGCTCGGGCCTGAGGAGTTCGCGTGCGGAGGCCCTCCGCGCCAAATCGCCCCGGCGCGATCGCGGCCGTCCGCCACAATTGGGCTTGTCATGAGCAAGGGATCGCGACTTTAATGGTTTGCTGAAAGCGGCGCGCTCCGGCCCTTCTCAGCGTTCTTCGCTCTTGCTCAACAATTCGGGGGACGAATCCCTTGCGGGCTCCCATCGTGGCGAACGAGACGGAACGACTGGCGGCGCTTCGCCGCTACGAGATCCTCGACACGCCCACCGAAGTGTTCTTCGACGCGATCACGAGGCTCGCCGCGACAATCTGCCAGACCCCGATCAGCACCGTTACGTTCGTCGATGCGAACCGGCAGTGGTTCAAGTCGCACCACGGCACCGACATCGAGGAAACACCCCGAGACGTAGGCATCTGCGCTCACACAATC